>Ga0335078_10005014_pt1 | contig 19595 bp, 16 predicted proteins | sample Lox_Sample_32_FD_206711 | JGI IMG/M metagenome (GOLD analysis project Ga0335078, IMG submission 206711) | Soil microbial communities from Loxahatchee National Wildlife Refuge, Florida, United States - Lox_Sample_3.2 | ecosystem: Environmental > Terrestrial > Soil > Wetlands | place: USA... | reverse complement strand
GCCAGCGGGCCGCCCTGCACGGGCCCGGCTACTGGCATCATGCGGCCCCGGACGAGGTCCCTGGATCGTCCGACGCTGGCTGCGGGGCCACCCGCAGACCCAGATGAGTTACGCGCCTATGCCGTCCGGCCTCCGCCGGAAGGTCCAATGACCTCCGCCCCTGCTCAGATGCCCGCGCAGATAAAACAGATCTGCATGCTCACGACGGTGATCGTCCAAAGTCGAGCCACCGCACCGAACGGCGGATATTTTGTGTCATGCGACGGTCGAGCTGTCACCGTATGTAACGAAGACGCCAGTGCCCGGGGCAGGCAAAGTGAGGTGCCCGGCGAGCCGGTCGCGGCCAGCCGAAGCCGTTGCGGCGAGCGTCGTCGCGTCATCGTGAACACCGTCCGGGGATTACGGTCAGGCCCATCCGACTGCTCCGCATTCATGTGGAGTGACGTTGGGCGTTCCTAGCGAGTGGCGCAATACCCCGGGCGCACGCGCCCGGGGCCACACAACTGCCGCCCGCGGCCCGCACGCGGGCCGCCCAGCGGCCCGCGCACACATGCGGGTCCTGTATGGCCCCGCATGACAGCGGCTGCCGCCGCTGGCCTGGCTGGGTGTCGCCCGACCACCATCCTGGTCCGCCGGATCAAGCAAGGCGTCGCGGAATGGTTCCGGCTCCAGCTCAAAGAAAAGACCTGGAAAGGGCTGAAGGAGCACACCACCGAGGGGTGGAATATCGGGCCGGTCCCGTACGGGTACCTGCCGGACCGGGTGCCGCACCCCAGCCCGTTCAAGGCGGCCCAGGGCCGCACCAAAACCCGGCTGGCCCTGGACCCGGACCGCGCCCCCGTCGTGGCCCAGATCTACACGTGGCGGACCGAGGACAAGCTCGGGGTCAACGCGATCGTCGCCCGGCTGAACGCCGACCCGGGCACCTACCCCCCGGCAGATCCGGCCGCCGGATGGAGCCTCGGCGGCGTGTCCGCGATCCTCGGCAATCCCAAGTACACCGGGTATCAGGTGTTCGGCCGCCGCCGCCGCGGCCGCCCCGTCCCCGCCGATCAATGGCACTGGTCACCGGCCCCCGCCCACCCGCAGATCATCGACCGGGCCACCTGGGACACCGCGCAGGCCGCCGGCATGCCGGATAAGGCCGCCGACGCCTACCGCGCCCGCATCCGCCAGCAGTTCATCACCCTGTACGGCGAACGCGAAACCCTCACCGCCCAGCTTGACGCCCTGGACAAAGACCCCGGCCGGCACGGCACCAATCCCGCCCTGCTGGACGAACTGCCCGAACTAGCCACCCGGCTGGATGACCTGCCCGAACGGCTCCAGGCCGAACTATTCGCCGCCTTCGACATCCAGATCCTCTGGAACGCGCCGATGAAACAAGCCACCTTTTTCGTGACCATCACCGGCACCACCCCCGGCATCGTGGCCACCCTCCTGGACCGCGCCGGCGACAACGACACCGCCACCGCCGGCACCAGCACGGACCCGGACCAGGCCCCCGCCAGCACCAGCACGTTTTCGGTTCCAACACGTAGCGGGATCCCGGTGAAGTACCTTCGCGGCCAGTGATCGACAGGCGGGGTTCCCGTACACAGGCCGCGGCGTGGCGCACCTCCTCCGCCGTAACCCGTCCGGGCGTCGCACGCATCAGTGCGCCCGCGTCGGGCAGGATAGGCGGCATGAGCCAGGCATCCTCGCTGCGGGCCCGCGCCGCCCGGTGGACGGTGGCCGACGTGCCGCCGCAGGACGGCCGGATCGCCGTCGTCACCGGGTCGAACACCGGGATCGGGTTCGAGGCCGCCCGCCTGCTCGCGGCGCGCGGCGCCACGATGGTGCTCGCGTGCCGCGACGTCGCGAAGGCCGAGTCCGCGGCGGACCGCATCGTGGCCGCGTCGCCGCAGGCCACCGTGACCGTGACGCATCTGGACCTGGCCTCGCTGGCGTCGGTGCGGGCAGCCGCCAACGCGCTGAACGACGCCTATCAGCGCATCGACCTGCTGATCAACAACGCCGGGGTGATGGCGACGCCCTACCGGCGGACCGAGGACGGTTTCGAGCAGCAGCTCGGCGTGAACCACCTTGGCCCGTTCGCGCTGACCGGCCTGCTGCTGCCGCGCATGCTCGCGGTGCCCGGCTCGCGGGTGGTGACGGTGAGCAGCTGGGTGCACCGGCACGGCCGGATCGACTTCGCCAACCTGGGCCTGGAGCGCGGCTACCGGCGCTCGGCCGCTTACGGCCGGTCCAAGCTGGCCAACCTGCTGTTCACCTACGAGCTGCAGCGCCGGCTGGCCGCGGCGGGCGCGCCGACCGTGGCGCTGGCCGCCCATCCGGGCTACGCGCGCACCGGCCTGTCCCGTAACCTGCCGCTGACCATCCGGCTGGGCGCCCGCGCCGTGGAGCCGGTGTTCGCGCAGAGCGCGCGGATGGGCGCGCTGCCGGTGCTGCGCGCGGCCACCGGCCCGGACGCGGCCGGCGGTGAGTTCTACGGCCCGGGCGGGCGTGCCGGGCGCAGCGGCCCCCCGCAGCGGACCCGGTCCTCGGCCCGGTCCTACGACCCGGACCTGCAGCGCCGGCTATGGGCGGAGTCGGCCGCGCTGACCGGCGTGACCTACCCGGTCTAGCTTAGCCAGGCGGTTTCCCGAAAGCCCGTGCAGTGTGCGCCGTGTCTTGGTGCTGGGCCGCGGCGGGCTCCACCGCACCAGGCTCGGCCGAGCCGGGCCCCGCCATGGCCTGGCGTGCCGCGTCATGGTGCAGCGGTTCGAGCTCCGGAGAATCTTGTTCCGCGGCCCCGGCCGGGACGATGGCCTCGGTGACGGCGCCGTCCGCGTCGGTGGCACCGGCCCGGCCCGGCTGCGCGCCGCCCGCCGCCAGTTCCGGCACCGGCAGCCCGGCCGCGGCCAGCCGGCGGCCCCGGCGCTGGATGAACACGAACCAGGCCAGCCCGGCGAGCGTCAGGGCACAGGCCACGTACATGTTCAGCCGCAGGCCGAGGAAGTACCTTGACGAGTCCACCCGCAGCGACTCCTCGAAGATCCGGAACGCCGAATAGCCCGCGACGTACAGGGCGAACAGGCCTGGCGCGATGATCCTGCGGTGGTGGCCCAGCCATACCAGCGCCATGGCCAGCGCCACGTCCCAGATCAGCTCGTACAGGAATGTCGGCTGGAAGAAGGCGAACGCGGTATACCCGGGCGGCCGGTAGGCGAGCGGGATCTGCAGGCCCCACGGCAGGCTCGTCGGGCCGCCGAACAGCTCCTTGTTGAAGTAGTTCCCGATCCGCCCGATGCCCTGCGCGACCAGCAGCGCGGGCGCCACCGCATCCATGATCACCGGGACGCTGCCGCCGGCCCGCCGGGTCCGCCAGATGCCGGTCAGCACCGCCACCGGGATCGCGCCCCAGATGCCGAGGCCGCCGGTCCAGACGGCGAACACGCCGTACCAGACGTGCGGGATGTCCATCGGCGTGGTGATGTCGAAGTAGATCCGGCCGCCGATGATCCCGGCGGGCACGCTCCACATGGCGACGTCGTAGATCAGCTCGGGGTCCCCGCCGGCCTTGGCCCAGCGGCGGCGGGTGATGATGATCGCCGCCGCGATGCCCACCAGGTACATCACGGCGTAGTAGTGGATGAGGAGCGGGCCGAGATGGAAGCCGCTCACGGAGGGGCTGGGGATGTGCAGCGCCTCGCTAACCGGCGGAGCTGTCGCATGCGTCGCCATGGGCAGTCAGGGGCGCGGAGCCGGTGCAGGCCCGCTTCCCATCCCCCTTTCCGTCCGTACGCGCCGTGCAGGACGCACCATGCGCTCAGGCTAGTGCACGGCCGCACTCAGCGGCGCCGCTCCCGGCTTGTGATCTGAGCGGCGGCCGGCCGGTGCAGCACGAGATACCCGTCCCGGCGGAAGGCCACCAGGTAGCCGTGCCGTTCCAGCTCAGCCAGCCGCGCGCGCTGGCTGGACAGGGCGGGGAACGGGTAGGTGTAGTGCGTCTGCGCGACGATCCAGGGCGCCGACGTCGCGGCCGGCCCCCACAGCAGCACCAGGTCCCGCCCGGACAGTTGCGGCCCGAGCATCTGCGCGGCGTCCACGGTCACCCCGCGGGGCACGGCGGCGTCCGCGGCAGCTTCGGCCCGCATCTGGCCGTCACGGCCGTAGAACCCGGGATCAGCCAGGCTCGCGAGCGCGAAACGCGGCATCACCGCCACGGCCGCGGCGCAGGCCAGCCCGGTGACGATGACCTGCCACCGGCCCGCAGCCCACCGGCCGGCGCTGGTCCCGCCGGTCCGGCCGGTCCCGCCGGGGGCCCGGGCCCGGCGGCGATCCGCCCAGCCGGCGATCGTGGCCGCCCCGTCGACGGCCGCGCACACCAGCACCATCTCGATGAACGCGTTGTACTGGAACCTCGTGCCCCACCAGCTCGGCTGGGAGGACAGCATGCGCTCGGCCAGCAGCGGGAGCGCGGCCAGGGTTACGGGCGACAGCAGCGGCAGGAACAGCAGCACGCCGGCCAGCCACACCATGGTGGCCAGCTTGACCGGCGGGGTGACGGCCAGCCGGGCGGCCGCCAGCGGATCCCGGACGGCGTGCTCCGCGGCGAGCCGGGCATTTGCGCCCAGCGACCAGTACGCCCAGTAGTACCCGGCCCGCCCGCCGAAGGCGGTCCGCAGCACGAACGTGGCCAGCAGTGCGGCGGCGGCCCCGCCGAGGACCAGGCCCGCGCCCAGCGCCATCCGGTTCCCCCGGCCGGCCAGCGGATGCCCGGGCGCCCAGCGGGCGAACCGGTCCCCGCGCGCCGCCAGCAGGAAAAGGCCAAACCCCATGACGAGCAGGCCCATGTCTTCCTTGACGAACAGCAGGGCGGCAGCGGCCGCCAGCGCCGTGCGGATCCGCCCGGCGGCGAGCCGCTCGGCGAAGACCGCGGTCGCCACGGGCACAAAGGCGACCTCGTGGAAACCGGCCGCGACCGCCTCCGCGACCGGCCAGCTCGCCGCGTAGGCGCCGGCCGCCAGGTAGGCCGCGACCGCCGGGGCCCGGGACACCGCCCCGGCGGGAGCGTGGCCGGGCGCGGTGCAGACCCGGCGGGTGAACACCCACAGCGGCGGCACGGCCAGGGCGAACAGCACGCCCTGCGCCACGATCAGATCCTGTGGGCCATCATGAACCCAGTACAGCGGGGCCAGCACCGCGAGGGCCGGCGACCAGTGATCGCCGAGGACCGAGAACGCCGGGCCGAAACCGTCCTGCACCCCCTTGACCGGGGAGATCCCGGGGTGGAGATGCGCGTAGGAGCGCACCGCCTGATCGAAGATCACCAGGTCGAAGGTGCCCACCCGGAAGGTCGCGTACCGCACCATGCCGCAGGTGATGTAGGCGGCGGCCGCGGCGGCCGTCAGCGCGGCCACGGCGAGACGATGACGGGCCGCCCGGCGTCTGCTCATCGGCGACGAGCGTACCGCCCGGCGCGGGCGAGGCGGGCGAGGCGGGCCCGGCGATCCGGCCGCCGTTCTCCCCATCGTGGGCGGTGCCTGGTCGGTTAGGTTATGCGTGTGGCCCAGCGAAGTGAACAGATCGGCATGCACATCAACGCGTACCTGTGCGCGCACAGCTCGCCACCGGACGCCATCTTGCGCGAGCTCGCGCACGAGACAGCCGAGTGGTTTCCGGGTGAGGTGTCACTGGCGATCGCCCCGGAGCAGGGCACGTTCATGACGATCCTGGCCCGGCTCACCGGGGCCAGGTCGGCGCTGGAGATCGGCACGTTCACCGGCTACTCCTCGATCTGCCTGGCCCGCGGGCTGCCGGACGACGGCCACCTGCTGTGCTGTGACATCAGCGACGAATGGACCTCGGTGGCCCGCAAGTACTGGGAGCGCGCGGGCCTGGCCGGCAAGATCGAGCTGCGGCTCGGGCCCGCCCTGGACACGGTGCGGTCCCTGCCGCGCGTCCCGCAGTTCGACCTCGCGTTCATCGACGCCGACAAGACCGGTTACCTCGGCTACTGGCACGAGGTAGTGCCGCGGATCCGCCCCGGCGGCGCGATCCTCGTCGACAACACGTTCTCGCACGGCCGGGTCATCGACGCCGGCAACGAAAGCGAGCTGGTCCAGGCCGTCCGCGACTTCAACGACCACGCCGCCGCCGACGACAGCGTCGAGGTCGTCATGCTTCCCCTGGGGGACGGCCTGACCCTGGCCCGCAAGCGGTAACCGGGGCCCCGCTCGCTATCGTGGGGGCGTGATCAGGCCCGCGCGGCCCGGCGACGTGCCGGCCATCCACCGGCTCATCCGCGAACTGGCCCGTTACGAACGATCCCTGGACAAGGTCACCGCGACCGAGGAGCAGCTGCACCGGTGCCTGTTCGGTGCCGATCCGGCGGTGTTCGCGCACGTCGCGACCGGGGACGATGGGACGGTCGCGGGGTTTGCCCTGTGGTTCCTCAACTACTCCACGTGGACCGGGACGCACGGAATCTGCCTGGAGGACCTGTTCGTCGAGCCGGCGGTGCGCGGCCACGGCCACGGCAAGGCGCTGCTGGCCGAGCTGGCCCGCATCTGCGTGCAGCGCGGATACCAGCGGCTGGAGTGGGCAGTGCTGGACTGGAACACGCCGTCCATCGACTTCTACCAGGCCATCGGGACCCGCACGATGGACGAATGGGTCATCTACCGGCTTTCCGGCCCGGCCCTGGCCGCACTCGGGTCCGCGGGCGAGACGAGGACACGCGGATGACAGATCGGACGCCTCACCAGAACGTCACCTTCCCCAGCAACGGGGGAACCGCGCACGGCTATCTGGCGGTGCCAGACAGCAAGAAGCCAATGGGCCTGTACAGCTTCCGGTAGATCTTCTGCCGGATGCGCCAGCCGCCCGCCCGCTCCGGGCTCGGCTCCGCGGGGTAAGCGGGTCAGGCAGGTCAGGAGGCGGGGGGCACGCCGGCCTGGCGGGCCCTGCGCAGCGGCACCGGCCGCGCGGCCGGTCCCGGCTCCCTCGGCGCGTCCGCGGCCACGTGCGGGGCGGTCGAGCCGCGGATGACCAGCTGTGGCGCCAGATAGCGGATCTTGACCCGGCCGTCACGCCCGGTGACGCGCTCCAGCAGGAGCTGCGCCGCCTCGGTGCCGAGCTGATAGTGCGGGAACCGGATCGTTGTCAGCGGCGGGCGGAGCCAGCCGATGAACGGCATGTCATTGAATCCGACCAGCGACAGGTCATCGGGGCAGCGCAGGCCCGCCTCGTCCAGTGCCGCGTAGCAGCCCACGGCCAGCATGTCGTTGCCGGCCGCCACGGCCGTGCACTGCGCGCCGCGCCCCAGCAGCTCGCGGCAGCAGCGGGTGCCCTCGTCCACGGTGAAGGCGGCGGCCGTGACGATCAGGCCCTCATCGGCCGCCAGGCCGCAGGCCGTCATGCCCTCGCGGAAGCCGCGGCGGCGGCTTTCGCCGGTGGACACCCGCCGCGGGCCGGCGATGTGCGCGATGCGGGTATGCCCCAGCGCGGCCAGGTGCGCGACCGCCATCCGCATCCCCTGCTCGTTGTCCGCGGAGACCGACGAGAAGCTGTAGTCCGGGGCGAGCCGGTTCATGAGCACGACCAGCAGCCCGGCGCGGGCGGCCTCGGCCAGAACCGGGTTGCCGTCGTGCGCGGTGGCCAGCACGAACCCGTCCACATGCCGCGCCCGCATCTGCTCGAAGAGCATCTGCTCTTTGCCGGTGTCGCCGTCGGTGCTGCCGAGCAGGGCGACGTACCCGGCGGTGGCCAGGCGGTCCTCCAGCCCGCGCACGATCGGCGGGAACAGCGGGTTGTTCAGGTCCGGGATGAGGACGCCGATGGTGTGCGAGCGGCGGGTCCGCAAGCTGCGCGCCACCGGGTTGGGCCGGTAGCCGAGCTCGGCGGCAGCCTCCGCCACCCGGCGCGCGGTCTCCTCGCTGACCAGGATGCGGGTCTCCGGGTTGAGCGCGCGTGAGGCGGTCGCCGGGTGCACCCGCGCGGCGGCGGCCACATCCCGCAGGGTGGCCGGCTGGTCAGGCATCGCGGCCGCGGCCGTGCGCCGCAGTCAGGTTCGGCCCGCTCAGCACCCCGGCCAGGACGTCCCGGTGGGTCGGCGCGGCCTCGGCGTAACGCCGCCGCCCGGCCTCGGTCAGCGTGACGTAAATGCCCCGCCGGTCCATGTCGCACATGCACCGCCCGACCAGGCCGCCCTTCTCCAGCCGGCTGATCAGCCGGGACAGCGCGCTCTGGCTGAGGTGCACCGCGCCGGCCAGCTCCTGGGCCCGGAACTGGTGCCCGGCGCTCTCGGCGAGGCGTTCCAGCACCTCGAAGTCGCTCACGCCCAGGCCGTGCCGCTCGCCGAGCTCGCGCTCCAGGGCCGAGCACACGGCGGCGTGGCTGGCGGCGATGGCGCGCCAGGCGCTCACCACCTCATCCGCCCGATCCGGCGCGGTCCCGGGCTCCGTCACGTCCACGCCCGCATCATAGTCCTCTCACCAAGAACATGCAAGTGCATTAAATGCACTTGCATGTAGTACATGCGCATACAGATAGCCGCTGCCATGCAGACGTCTTCCTCAATCCAGGATTCCGCTGCTCAGGATTCCGCGCGGCCGCGCCGGGGGCGGCAGGCTCGCCAGGTCCAGCAGCGGGTAGCTGAGCACCAGGTATTCCACCGGCAGCGCCCCGGCCGGGCGCAGCGACAGGTCGTCGGCGGTGGGAAGATTTCTTCCGGCAGGCGTTCCTGGGCCGCCCCGCCCGCTGCGTGCGACCATGTAAGGCATGCGGATAACGGGCGTTGCGTCGACAGATCTGTTCACCGGAACCACTCAGCGCCCGCTGCAGATCATCCGGGTCACCGTCACGAACGACGGGGCCAACCTGATCACCGACCCCCGGATCGCGGTCGAGGTCCGCGTGGACGGGCCCGGGGTGCGCGCACAAGCGCCGGTCCGGCTGGCCGGCTTCGAGCCGGGCGGCTCGCTGATCGCCGAGGTCCCGGTGGAGTTCGCGGCGCCGAGCCCGGCCGGGAGCCTGCACGCGGTCACCGCCGGGGCGGTGGCGCACGTCCCGCGCGGCCGCGGCGGCACCCGCGCCGCCGCGCAGGCTTACCTGCCGGCGGAGGTGGCCGCCGCCGAGCCGGGCTGGACAATGTGGATGGTCAGCCACTTTCACTACGACCCGGTGTGGTGGGGGACGCAGGGCCAGTTCACCGAGTCACGGCTGCTGCTGCCGGACGCCGACGGGGCGCTGCCGGACGTCCGCACCGCGTTCGAGCTGGTCCGCCTGCACCTGGACAAGGCGCGGGAGGACCCCGACTACAAGTTCGTGCTGGCCGAGATCGACTACCTCAAGCCGCACTTCGACGCGTTCCCCGAAGACCGCGCCGACCTGCGGCGTTTCATGGCCGACGGCCGGATCGAGATCGTGGGCGGCAACTACAACGAGCCGAACACCAACCTCACCGGGGCCGAGTCGACGATCCGCAACGCCGTGTACGGGGTCGGGTTCCAGCGCGACGTGCTGGGCGGCGACCCGCGGACCGCGTGGATGCTCGATGTGTTCGGGCACGACCCCGGATACCCGGGGCTGATGGCCGCGGCCGGGCTGACCTCGACGTCGTGGGCGCGGGGCCCGTTCCACCAGTGGGGGCCGTCCGGCGCCGAGGGCGGCAATCGCCGGATGCAGTTCGCCAGCGAGTTCGAGTGGATGTCCCCGGACGGCCGGGGCCTGCTCACCGCGTACATGGCCAACCACTACGGGGCCGGCTGGGGCATCCACCGGCTGCCGGACCTGGCCGCGGCGGAAAGCGCGGCCTACAACCAGTTCCGCTCGCTGGCCGGGGCCGCCGCGACCCGCAACGTGCTGCTGCCGGTCGGCGCGGACCATGTGATCCCGCCGCGCTGGGTCACCGAGATCCACCGGGACTGGAACGCCCGCTACGTGTGGCCGAAGTTCGTGACCGCGGTGCCGGCCGATTTCTTCGAGGCGGTGCGGGCCAGCGCAGCGGCCACGGGCGCCTGGATCACGCCGCAGAGCCGGGACATGAACCCCATCTACACCGGCAAGGACGTCTCCTACAGCGACACCAAGCAGGCCCAGCGCGCGGCCGAGGCCGCCTGCCTGGACGGCGAGCGGCTGGCCACGCTCGCCTGGCTGGCCGGCGCGCCGTACCCGGCCGAATCGCTGGACAAGGCGTGGCGCCAGCTCGTCTACGGCGCGCACCACGACGCGATCACCGGCACCGAGGGCGACCAGGTCTACCTGGACCTGCTGGCCGGCTGGCGGGAGGCCTGGGAACGCGGCGACGTGGCCCGCGCCGCCGCGGCCCGGCACCTGGCGGGCGCGCCCGGCACCGGCGGCGACAGCGCCGCGCCCGGGTGGGAGACGACGCTGGCCGTGTTCAATACGATGGCCCGGCCGCGGTCCGGGATGGCCCGGTTCACGCTGACGCTGGACGAGCCGGGCACCCAGCGGATCGCGGTCCGTGACCGGTCCGGCGCGGAGGTGCCCACGCTGGCCGAGGGCGCCCGGCACAACCCCGACGGGTCTCTCGCCGAGGTGACCGTGACCTTCCGCGCCACCGGCGTGCCGGCCGTCGGCTACCGCGCCTACTGGGCCTCCGCCGAGACCGGGCGCGCCATGACCGGCTGGGCGGAGACCGGCGGCGTGGCGATCGAGAACGAGACATACCGGATCACGGCCGATCCGGACCGCGGCGGGACGCTCGCCATCACCGACAAGCGCACCGGCACGGACCTGCTGCGCGGGCCCGGCAACGAGCTGGCCCTGGCGGAGGAGTACCCGTCCCATCCCCGGTGGGGGGAGGGCCCGTGGCACCTGCAGCCGAAGGGGTACGGCCAGGGCTCGGCGGCCGCCCCGGCGCGGGTCCGCGCGGAACGGTGCCCGGCCGGGTCCCGGCTGGTGGCCGAGTTCGGCCTGGGCGAGCTGGCCGTCACGCAGGAGACGCTGCTGTGGGACGGCGAGCAGCGGGTGGACTTCCGCACCCACGTGGACGGGTCGATCGGCGTCGACCGGCTGCTGCGGGTCCGCTTCCCCGCCGACGTCCCCGGCGGCCTGCCGCTGCATGAGACGTCGACGGCGGTGATCGGCCGGCCGTTCGGCCACCCGGACATCGACGCTGCCGTGCACTGGTTCACGCTGGACAACCCCGCGCACAACTGGTTCGGCGTGGGCTCGGCGGCCCGCGTCGCGCTGACCCGCGCGGATGGCTCGCGGCTCAGCCAGGCCATCGGGGTGGCCGAGGTGGTCACGCCCACGTCCGCGGAGCCGAGCCGGGCCGCGGTCCGCGCGCTGATCGCGGCGCTGGCCGCGGCGGGCGTCACGGCAACCTGCTCGCGCGGGGACGGCCCGCGGTACGGCGCGATGGACGCGGACTCCAACCTGCCCGACGTGCGGATCAGCCTCGGCGGCCCGGAGAGCAACCCGTTCACCGCGGAGGCGCTCGGCGCCGCCGGGCCGGCCTACGTCAAGGAACTGACGGCGCGGCTGGAGGCCGCCGGGACCGCCCGGCTGTGGCTGCCCGCCGCCCGGTCACGCGCGGAGACCTTCGTGCCCAGCGCCGACCTGCGGGGCGCGGCGGATCTCCCGGTGCTGATCCTGGCCGGAACCGACGCGGCCGCGCTGACCGCCGTGATCGATACCGTGACCGGGGACCTCGCCGACGCGGTGGTGGAGGTGGCCGCCGCCGACATCGCGGACCGGGTGACCGGCAGTGAAGCGCCGCTGGCGGACCGCTGCGTGGCGCTGTTCAACCGGGGCACCCCCGGCTGCGCGGTCAGCCCGGACGGCACGCTGCACCTGTCGCTGATGCGCGCGTGCAGTTCGTGGCCGGCCGGGGTGTGGATCGACGGCGACCGGCGCACCGCGCCGGACGGCAGCAGCTTCGCCTGGCAGCACTGGGGCCACACCTACGAGTACGCGCTGGCCGCGGGGCGGGGTGACTGGCGGGCGGCCGGGTTCACCGCCGCCGCGGCCGAGTACAACCACGACCTGGTGACGTGCGAGGGCGGCGGCCCGGCGGCACCGCTCGCGCCCGGCGTCAGCCTCGTCTCCATCGACGACCCGGCGGTGCTGCTGTGCGCGCTGAAACCGCACGGGAACCCGCTCGCCCGCGGCCGGCCCGGCCTGCCCGCCGCCGGCGGCGGGCTGACCATGCGGCTGCGGGAGACCACCGGGCGGCCGGCCCGGGCGCGGGTCCGGCTGCGCGGCGGCATCGCCGCGGCGCAGCTGACCGACCTGCTTGAGCAGACCGACCTCGGCCCGGTGCCGGTCGAGGACGAGGACGCGATCGTCGGCCTGCCACCGTTCGGCACCGTGACCGTGGTGCTCCGCCCGGTCGTGCCGCCGGCCACCGCCCTGGACGCCGAGCCGCCGGCGGCGGAGGGGACGACGAACCTGCTGGCCGAGACGGCCGTCCCGGACGGGACCCTGGCCGGCCTGCTGGAACCCGCCCAGCCGGTGTACGGGCGCTACTGGCTGCACGGCAAGGGCCCGGCCCCGGCCGGCAACCTGCCGGTCGCGGTGCACATCGCGCCGCACCTGAGCGGACTGAGCCCGGCCCCCCCGGGTGGTGCCGGCCCGGGTGGTGCCGGCGGGGGCGGCATCCCCGCGCCCGGCGCGGCCATGCTGCGGGTGACGGTGGCGTGCGGCCCGGAGCCGGCGGCGGGCACGCTGCGGCTGATCGTGCCCGCGGAACTGTCCGCCGACTTCGGCGCGGAAGGGCTCGGCGGCGCCACCGCGGTCGCCTACGACCTGCGCGGCCGCGGCTACGCGGACTGGAACGTCACGGTCCGCGCCCGGCCCGGGGCCCCGCCCGGCCGGTACGTCGTCGCGGCGCAGATCTCCGACGACCTCGGGCAGGTGATCGAGGACGCGGCGATGGTGCAGGCGGGCGGCCCGGGTGAGCCGGACCTGTACGTGCCGCTGCAGGAACTGCTGCCCATGATCGAGGCGAGCGCGGCGGCGGCCACGGCCGAGCTCGGCCTGGCCGTGCGCACGCCGGACCTGCGGGTCGCCCCCGGCCGCAGCGCCCAGCTGGCCGTCGAGCTCAGCAACGGGCTGGCGTCGCCGATGCGCGGCGAGGCACAGCTCATCTCGCCGTTCGGGAGCTGGGAATCGCTGGGCCCGTGGACGCAGGGCTTCCGGATCGCGCCGGGCGGCCGCGCGACGGTCACGTTCCGGGCCGGGGTCCCCGCCTCCGCCCGGCCCGGCACCCAGTGGTGGGCGGTGGTCAAGGTGATGTACTTCGGCCGGGTCCGCTACTCCGAGGCGGTGCCGGTGACGGTGACCGCGTGACCGGGGATCGGCCGCGTGACCGGGAGTGACCGCATGGCGGGAGGCGGCCGCGTGACGGGAGGCGGCTGGTGAGGCCCGCGGCGCCGCCGGTGGCCGTGGTCACCGGGGCGGGCTCGGGCATCGGCCGGGACATCGCGGCCGCGATGCTCGCGGCCGGCCACCGGGTGGCGCTGGCCGGGCGGAACGAGGCCACGCTGGCCGGGACCGCCCGCCGCGCCGGGACGGGCGAGGCGCTGGTGGTCCCGGCCGACGTGCGCTCCGCCGGGTCGGTCGCGGACCTGTTCGCGGCGGTGGCCGGCCGCTGGGGCCGGGTCGACGTGCTGGTCAACAGCGCGGGCACGTTCGGCTCGGGCGGACCGCTGGACAAGCTGCCGGTGGAGCAGTGGAACGCGGTCATCGACACCAACCTGACCGGTTCGTTTCTGTGCGCGCAGGCCGCGTTCCGGCAGATGAAGAACCAGGATCCGCAGGGCGGCCGGATCATCAACAACGGGTCGGTGTCCGCGCACGCCCCCCGCCCGTTCGCGGTCGCCTACACGGCCAGCAAGCACGCGATCACCGGCCTGACCAAGGCGATCTCCCTGGAGGGGCGGCCCTACCGGATCGCGTGCGGCCAGATCGACATCGGCAACGCCGCCACCGGGATGACAGGCGCGTTCGGTGCCGGGGTACCGCAGGCGGACGGCGCGCTCCGCGCCGAGCCCCTGATGGACACCCGGCACGTGACCGAGGCCGTGCTGCTGATGGCGGGCCTGCCGCTCGACGCCAACGTGCAGTTCATGACGATCATGGCGACGAACATGCCGTTCATCGGCCGGGGCTGATCCACCCGGCCGGGACCGGCCCGGGACCGGCCGCGGCCGGTCCCGGGCGGCCGCACCGGGCATCTGGAGGAGGCCTCTCCGGGCGTCGGCCCGCTCCTCCCGGCATTGCTCGGTCATGGCCGCCCCTGCGGGCCACACGCGCGGCACGACACTAGCACGCGCTCCGTGCCCGACAATCGCCAGAAGATCCCGCTTTTACCGAAATGTGTCCGTTTCGATGCCGGCCGGATCACGCGGCGAGTGCCTCTTCCTCCGCCTCGGCCGCCTGGGGCGGCGCGGGCATCGGCGCCCGCGCGCGGATCAGCAGCGCGATCACGGCCAGCGCCACCGCATCCAGCACGGCGGCCAGCAGGAACGCCGAGGCCAGGCCGCGCGTGAGCGCATGCTGCGCCTGGACCGCGGCGCTGGCCCCGGGCAGCGGGTGCCGGGCCGCGTCCCGCTCGGCGGTGCCGAACACCGCGACCAGGACGGCCAGCCCGAGCGACCCGCCGACCTGCTGCATCACGTTGATCATGCTGGACGCGGCGCCGGAGTCCTCCGGCCGCACCCCGGCCAGCGACGCGGTGGTCAGCGGCACGAACACGACCCCCATGCCGCCGCCCAGCAGCACCATGGGCCCGAAGACGCCGTCCCAGTACCCGGTGCTCACCGAGACCCGGGACAGCCACGCCATGGCGATGACGACCGGCACCATGCCCGCCAGCATCAGCGCCTTGGGCCGGGCCCGGGCCATCAGCCGGGGCGCGGCCCGGGACACGCCGAAGACCATGATCGTCATGGGCAGGAACGCGATCCCGGCCCGCAGCGGGCTGAACCCCAGGACGTCCTGCAGGAACTGGATCAGGAAGAAGAACATCCCGAACATGCCGGCCACCAGCAGCAGCCGCGCCACGTAGGACCCGGACCGGCTGACGTCGGCGAACAGCCGCAGGGGCGTGATCGGCTGCCGGGCCCGGGTCTCGGTCGCCAGGAAGGCGGCCAGCAGCACCGCGGCCACCGCGAACGCGCCGACGGCCGGCCCGTCGCCCCAGCCGCTGGCGGCGGCCCGGATGAAGGCGTAGACCAGCGCGACCACGCCCGCGGTGGAGGTGAGCGCGCCGGCCAGGTCGAAGCGGCCCGGCTGGCGGGGCGTCTCGGGCACGAACCGGGGCGCCGCGGCCACCGCGAACAGCCCGATGGGCACGTTGATGAACAGCACCCAGCGCCAGGACAGCCACTCGGTGATGACGCCGCCCAGGACCAGCCCGAGCGAGGCCCCGCCCATCACGACGCCGGTGTAGATGCCCAGCGCCCGGGTCCGCTCCCGGCCTTCCGGGAAGCTGCCCACGACCAGGGCCAGCACGGCCGGGGATGCGAGCGCCCCGCCCACGCCCTGCGCGGCCCGCGCGGCCAGCAGCAGCCCGGCCGAGGCGGCCAGGCCGCCGGCCAGCGAGGCCAGAGTGAACAGGGCAACCCCGGCCATGAACATCCGCCGCCGGCCGAGGATGTCACCGGCCCGGCCGCCGAGCAGCAGCAGGCCGCCGAAGGCCAGGGTGTACCCGTTCATCACCCAGGACAGGCCGGTCGCGCTGAAGTGCAGGCCGCGCTCGATCTCGGGCAGCGCGATGTTCACCACGGTGGCGTCCAGGATCACCATCAGCTGGGCGCAGAGCAGGATCAGCAGGGCGATCCCGCGGCCGGGCTGGCCCGGTAGGTCACGGCCCGGCGGCGCCCCGGCGGAAAGACCAGGGGAAGAAGACACGATGCCTCCACGTTGGGGTGGTCAGGTAACGCGGGTATGTATTACGTCCGCGCCGGCTGCCGCTGGCCAGGCGGTACACTCAGGATGGAAGCGGAGGTCCACTCCGGTTACTATACGGAGGTATCCTCCGTTTTGGCAAGCGATTTATCCGCGGGCGAAGGCCCACGACAGTCCACAGGCGAAGGCCGATGACCGACACTGACACCCCCGCGCAGGCCCGGCCTCCCGAGCCGCCCGCGGCGCCGCCCACGGGACCGCCCATGCGGGCCGACGCGCGGCGCAGCCACGAACGGCTGCTCGACGCGGCGACGCGGGCATTCGCGGACAACGGGGCCGACGCCCCGCTGGAGGACATCGCGCGCCGCGCCGGTGTCGGCATCGGCACCCTCTACCGCCACTTCCCCACCCGGCTCGACCTGCAGGAAGCGGTCTTCCGCAGCAACGTCGCGGCGGTCTGCGATCAGGGCGACCGGCTGCTCGACGCGCCCGCGGCCGGCGACGCGTTCGCCGAATGGCTGCGCGCGCTGGCCAGCTACCTGGTGACCAAGCGCGGCCTGGCCAGCGCGATGATCGCGGCGCGCGGCCGGGACGCCGAGGTGATCAGCTCGTGCAGCCAGATCATCCGCGGCACCGCCGAACGGCTGCTGCAGCGGGCCCAGCGGGCCGGCGCGGTCCGCGCCGACCTGACCGCGATGGACGTCATGATGCTGGTGCACGGGGTCGTGGTGGCCACGGAGCGCACCCCCGAGCAGGCCGACCGGCTGCTGTCACTGACCCTGGACGGCCTGCGCGCCAGGGACTGACGGCCCGCGGGCCCGCCCGCCGCGGCACGCGGGGTGCTGGCGCAGGCGCGCCGGCCAGACGGGGGACGCTAGATGACGGGCGGGCGGTTCTCGTACGGGGTGCTCAGCACGATCGTCGTGCGGGTGGAGACGCCGGCCACGGCGCGGATCTCCTGGAGCAGGTCCTCCAGGGCCGCCGGGGAGGCGACCCGGACCTTGAGGATGTAGTTCTCATCGCCGGCCACGCTGTGGCAGGCCTCGATCGCCGTGATCGGCTCCAGCCGCTGCGGCACATCGTCGGGCGCGGCCGCGTCGAAGGGCTTGATCGAGATGAACGCCGTAAGCGGGAGGCCGATCTCGCCGGCGTCACAGAGCGCCGCATATCCCCTGATCACCCCGCTCTGCTCCAGCCGCCGGACACGCTGGTGCGCCGCGGACACCGACAGCCCGGTCTGCTTGGCCAGCTCGGTGAAGCTCATCCGGCCGTCCGCGGACAGCAGCGAGACGATCATGCGGTCGATCTCTTCCACCCCGTCACCGTAGCGCCGGGCCGGCCGCTGCCGCGCGCTCCCGTCTTTTATAACGAAATGGTCACGATCTTTACGCTAATGTAACATTGCCACATGTGATGTTAACGCCGGGCGATCCTGAAGTTACGCTGCCGACCAGGACATATGACCCGGCCAGGAGGCCATGGGCGGAATGCGAGGGAGCATCATGGCCCAGATCGTCCTCGATCACATCGACAAGGTTTACGCCGGCGGGGTGAAGGCCATCGACGGGCTGTCGCTTGAGGTCAGGGACGGCGAGTTCATGGTGCTGGCCGGCCCCTCGGGCTGCGGGAAGTCCACCGCGCTGCGCTCGATCGCCGGGCTGGAGGAGATCAGCTCGGGCACGATCACGATCGGCGACCGGGTGGTCAATGACCTGCCGCCCAAAGACCGGGACATCGCCATGGTGTTCCAGAACTGCGCGCTGTACCCGCACATGACGGTCGAGCAGAACCTCGCCTTCGGGCTCCAGCTGCGCAAGACCCCCCAGGAGGAGATCAGGCGCCGGGTGACGGAGGCCGCCCGGATGCTCGGCCTCGGCCAGTACCTCAAGCGCAAGCCCGCCGCGCTGTCCGGCGGCCAGCGGCAGCGGGTCGCGATGGGCCGCGCGATCGTCCGCGAGCCGCAGGCGTTCCTGATGGACGAGCCGCTGTCCAACCTGGACGCCAAGCTCCGCGTGTCGATGCGCGCGTCGCTCAACCAGCTGCCCGAGCGCCTCGGCGTCACCACCATCTACGTGACCCACGACCAGGTCGAGGCCATGACGCTGGGGCACCGGGTCTGCGTCATGCTGGACGGGCGGCTCCAGCAGGTCGACACGCCGCAGCGACTGGCCGACTCGCCGGTCAACCTGTTCGTGGCCGGCTTCATCGGCTCCCCCGCGATGAACTTCGTCACCGCCGAGCTGAGCCGCGACGGCGGGCCCGCGGTCTCGTTCGCCGGGTACACCCTGTCCGTGCCCGCCGCGGTGATCGACGGCAAGCCCGGGCTGGACCGCTACTTCGGGCGCAAGATCGTGCTGGGCATCCGGCCGTCCGACTTCGAGGACGCCATGCTGGCCGACGCGGGCTGGTCCCGGATGCCGGTGACCGCGGGCGTCACCGAGGAACTCGGCAGCGAAATTCATGTGATCTTCACCATTGACGCGCCCCGGGTCGAGCACGCGGGCATCGCCGGCGCGGCCGAGGGAACCGGCGGCGCCGACGAGAGCGTCACGGTCCTGGCCGGCGGCAAGTCACTGTGGACGGCGCGGGTGTCGGCCCGGTCCAAGGTCCTGCCGAGCCAGCCTATCGAGCTCGCGGTCGACACCGCTAACCTTCAGTTCTTCGACATCGACAGCGGCCTGTCGATCGGCCACCCGGAGGCCCGCCCCGCCGCCGAACCCGTCCCCGCATAACTCCCGGAGGCGGCCCCCCGGAACCCCCCGCTGCGCTTCGCTCCCGGCGGCGGCACTTCGCGGCGGGATCAAACCTGGCGGCCTGCGTGTTGACGCGGTAAGCACCAGGTATGAGCAAGGTGTCAAATGGTGGGAGAATTTCATCATGCAGCGGGACCCGGAAGATCTGTATGAGCTGGGCGCGGACGTGCCGGATCTGGGCGGCGTGCCGATGCTGCACTACCTCGACGGGTTCATGGACGCCGGCGCGGCCGGCCGGCTGCTGGCCGAGCACCTAGCCGCTGCGGCCGAGCCGCGCACGATCGCCCGGTTCGACGTGGACCGGCTGCTCGACTACCGATCCCGGCGCCCGGTGATGACGTATTCGACCGATCACTGGGAGGATTACGAGCGGCCGGAGCTGACGGTCCGCCTGCTGCGGGACTCGGCGGGCACGCCGTTCCTGCTGCTGTCTGGGCCCGAGCCGGACCACGAGTGGGAGCTGTTCGCGGCGGCCGTGCAGGCGCTGTCCGCCCGGCTCGGCGCCGGCCCGCTGATCGGGTTCCACGGCATTCCCATGGGGGTCCCGCACACCCGCCCGCTCGGCGTGATCAGCCACGGGACGCGGGCCGAGCTGATCGACGGCCAGCAGCAGATGCCGAACAAGCTCCAGGTCCCCGGCAGCGCCGCGGCGCTGATGGAGCTCCGGTTCGGCCAGGCGGGCCGGGACGCGCTCGGCTTCGCGGTCAACGTCCCGCACTACCTCGCGCAGGCCGTCTATCCCGAGGCCGCCGTCACGCTGCTGGACAAGGTCAGCGCGGCCACCGGCCTGCGTCTGCCCAGCGGCGAGCTGCGCGAGGCCGCGGGCCGGACGAACGCCGAGATCGACCGCCAGGTGTCGGAGTCGGCCGAGGTCGCCGAGCTGGTCACCGCGCTGGAACGGCAGTACGACGCGATCGCCGAATCCGGCCCGGCGGGCGGCGCTGAGGACAGCCTGCTCGACGGTAGCGAGATGCCGAC
>Ga0335078_10005013_pt1 | contig 19595 bp, 17 predicted proteins | sample Lox_Sample_32_FD_206711 | JGI IMG/M metagenome (GOLD analysis project Ga0335078, IMG submission 206711) | Soil microbial communities from Loxahatchee National Wildlife Refuge, Florida, United States - Lox_Sample_3.2 | ecosystem: Environmental > Terrestrial > Soil > Wetlands | place: USA... | reverse complement strand
GCTCAGCGCCGGGCCCTCTCCCTGCTGGAGGCCATCACGCCGTAGTCAGAAGACCCCACGCGAAATCAACATAAGCGATCGACTCGACGGGGGTTTCTGCTCGCGCAGCCTTCTAACTTCAGACTAACCAGAGGATGGGTAGCCCATGGGGTCCCCGTCTGGTGCCAGAATATAATGGGCAACTGGAGCCCGTGATCTTCGGACCTTGCCGCATCGCAAGATCCGGCGGTCCCGGTCGATCTGTACGGCGCATCCCCACTATTGCCGGCGTGTTCGATTGGCGCCGTCGGAATTCTGGCACCAGACGCCCAGGGTGTTCAGGTAAGTTCTAGCCGGGGCCCAACCACTCGGACGCGGTCCTCCTGTGGTAGGGCGCATTCGTGGCAGTCGCGTGCGTAGAGTCGCTCGGGTAGAGCCACGAGGCAATGCACGACGCTTGCCGGAGCCAGGACAAAAGGACCGTGGTGCCAGACGCCGGGACGGATCACCACCATGGTTCCGCGAGGCACCAGAAAGACCTCCACCTTCTCGGCGGGAAACCGCGGTCCTGGCCCCGCGGGCGCCACGTGCATGAGCACGTCACCGTCGATCGGAAGCAGTGCCTCGCAGGAGGTGTCGTGGTACTCGGAAGCGTCGATTACCGATGGCCGGCGGGTCACCCGGCAGGTGCCGAAGGAAACCGTGGTGTCCCCAGCGATTCCGGATTGCATGAGATCGCGGAAGAACTCCACCGGCGGCTCACCCAGCTTGGGCGCGGTCCGACCGTCGGCGTCCGGTGCGATCATGGAGGCGTAGCGACCATAGGGTGCGAAGGCTTCTAAGGAGAGGTGGCGGTAGGCGACGTCGCGCATGAGGTCCTCCTCGATTAGAAGCCGGCGATGTCCTGGGCGAGGCCGATCACCATCACCTCGGAGACGCAACCGCCGCGAGTGAGGGCGCAGGCCTGGTACACCACATCGGCGAAGTGCTCCGGCCGCACCGCTAGTTCCTCGTTCCACTCGAACTTCTTCACTCCCTGAGCGGCTCCTTGGAAGCCGGTATTGGAACCGCCCGGGACGAGGAGAGTCACCCCCACGCCGTGCGGGCGCATCTCAGTGTAGAGGCACTTCGAGAAGGCGTTCACGGCCGCCTTGGCCGCCGAGTACACCGACCACCCCGACCACGACCGCCGATCGCACACTGATGAGACGTTGACGATCCGGCCGAAGCCTTGCTTGCGGAACTGCGAAGCGAAGGTGCGGCAAGCCCGGATCGCGCTCATGGTATTGAGCTCGAAGATTCGAGCGCAGGCCGTGTCGTCCATCTCCTCGATGGGCGCAACTTTGACCGCGCCGCCGGCGTAGTTGATGAGGAAGTCCACCTTGCCCCAGCCGTCGAGGCACGCCCCAAGCGCCCGACTGAATGTTTCGCTGCGGGTGGCGTCAGCACCGAAGGCTACCACTTGAACGCCCAGCTCGCGGCAGCGTGCAGTGGTCCGGGCGAGGCCGTCCTCGTTTAGGTCGAACAGGACCAGCCCGCAGCCCTTCTCCGCGAACAACTCGGCAGTGGCCTTGGCGAAGCCTGAGGCCGCGCCGGAGATGACCGCCACTTTTCCCTGCATGCTCTCGCTCATGACCGCCTCCAGCCCGAGGTCGCTTCCGGGCACCGAAATGGGGAACATCAGCATCATGACATTCGTCATCACGTTTGTCACTTCAGAACGACCGGGAAGAGTGGCAGGCGGCGGAGCCTGCTCGCCGGCTCAGCGCATGAGGAGGCCACCCGAGACATTCACCACCGTCCCGGTGACGTAGGCAGCCTGGCGGGAACAGAGGAACACGACCGCCGCGGCGACCTCGGCGGGCTCGGCGAGGCGCCGGAGCGGCACCCGGGAGAGGTAGCGCTCGGGATCCGCCCGGTACTTCTCCAGCATCATTTCGGTAAGCATGAGACCGGGGGCCACCGCGTTCACCGTGACACCGAGGGCCGCCGCTTCGCGCGCCAGCGAGATGGTGAGCGAGACCACACCGCCCTTGGAGGCGTCGTAGGCCACCTGTCCGCTGGTGGAACCGTGGAAGGCGGCCGTAGAGGCCACGTTCACGATTCGGCCGGGCGTTCCCGGCCCTACAGCGCGCCGGAGGAGTTCCCGACAGAGCAGGAACGTTCCAGTGAGATTCACCGCCAGCACCTGATCGAAATCGGCACGCTCCACCCGCACGGCCGGTCCCCGCGGGCAAACGGCGCCGTTGTTCACCAGGATCCGTGGGGGCCCGAGCATTCGTTCGGCGTCTTCAAAGAAGGCCCTTACCTGCTCCTCAGAAGAGGCATCGAGCGGAAGCGCCACCACCGCGGGCGCCCCGGCCTCGAGGCAGGCGTGGGCGATCGCCTCGGCGGCAACCCGGCCGCTGCGGTATCCGAGGGCCACCTTGGCCCCCTCGGCCGCCAGACCCAGCGCCACGGCGCGGCCCAGCCCGCGCGAGGCCCCGGTCACGAGCGCGATCTGTCCCCGGAGTCCGAGATCCATGACCTAGCCTTGGCGTTCGGCCATGAGTTCGAGCGCGGCGATGGCGGCGGGCTCGTCGAGGACGAGCCTCTTCACGACCCCTGTGCGCAGGGCGCCCAGGATGGCCTCGGCCTTCTCGGGCCCCGGGGCCATGCAGAGGGTGCTCTTGGCGCGCTTGAGGTCCTCGACCGGCGCCCCGACCACCCGCTCGTAGTGGTCGTCGATAATGAACTTGCCTTCGGCGTCGAAGTAGCGCGCACAGATGTCGCCCACCGCTCCCTTCTTCGAGAGCTTGCGGAACACTTCTACCTCTCCGATGTAGTTCTCGCGGTCATCGGAACCCTCGCGAGGCAGCGTACCGATACCGGTCACGAGCAGGTCCATAGCGCGCCACTTTTGCCGAATGACCTGCAGCGAGGAGCTCGCGAGGTGAAGATCGCGTTCCTCTCGGCTGGAGTAGAAGGCCGGGGCGTGGATAAAGTAGGGCGTACCGCCGGCCCGCTCCGCCAGCTCGCGTACCAACTCGTTGATCTGGAAGTAGCGTGCAGTCTGGAAGCTGCCGCCGATGAGCGGGACGACCGATATCTCAACCCGTTCTTTGGGCCGGAAGGCCTTCACAAGCTCATAGCAGGTGCGGCCCCAGGCGAGCCCCATCACGTCGCCGGCGCGCAGGGCAACCTCCAAGAGGACGGCCGCTCTTTGGGCCACCAGCTTGCGGAGCGCATCGGCGTCGCGCGAGGAGGTTGGTACTACCATGAACGTGGTCTTGGGGTAGAAGCTCGCCAGCCGTCGCGCCAGCTCGTCGTGGTTCTGGAGCGGGTCGCGGATGGTGACCTGCACGATCCCGCGCTCCTTCGCCTCGGTCAGGATCATCGAGATGAGGGAGCGCGAGATCCCAATCTGTTTGGCGATCTGCTCCTGCTTGAGGCCGTCGAGGTAGTACATCTGGGCTACTTTCACCACTAGTGCCACGTCCAGACGCGAGCTCATCGGCGTGCGACCCTCCCTCGAAGCGGCGTCTTCGCGGACGCCAGGCCACGCACCGGCGACCGCCCGCCGGGGCTGCGCGCGCGCCCCCCTCGAAGTGGTGCGCCCGGGGTGGTCAATGGGACCCGCCACCCGCCGCCTCCTGTACTATCGCGGGACCCGAGCTCGTGCCTAGCCTGGTCGCACCGGCTGCGATGAGGCGATCCGCGTCCTCGCGGGTCTTGACTCCGGTGGATGCCTTGACCTGCATGCTCTCGCCCACCGTGGTCTTCATGAGCTTCACGTCCTCCACCGTGGCCCCGCCCTTGCCGAACCCGGTGGAGGTCTTGACGAATGTTGCCCCGGCACGCTTGGCCGCGAGGCAGGCCCGCACCTTCTCGTCGTCGGTGAGCGCGCTCGTCTCGATGATCACCTTCACCGGCGCGCCGGCAGCCGCTTCCACCACCCCACGAATGTCGCGCTCGACCGCCTCGTCGCGTCCATCCTTGAGCGCGCCGATGTTGATGACCATGTCGAGCTCGTCGGCCCCGGCCGCCCTGGCCTCGCGGGCCTCGAAGGCCTTGCTGGCGGGAGTGTTGGCGCCGAGGGGGAAGCCGATGACCGTGGCTACCTTGACGTGAGTCCCGGCCAGCTTGTCCTTGGCGAGGGCGACAAAGCACGGGTTCACGCACACCGCCGCGAACCCGAAGCGGCTGGCCTCCTCACAGAAGCGTATCACCGTCTCCCGGGTGGTCTCGGCCTTCAGCACCGTGTGGTCCATGTATTCGGCGTAGTTCATGTCGCGCTCCAGTTCTGGTTAGGCCCGTCAGGGCGAAAGGACGACCTTCACAGCGTTGCCTCGAGCGATCTCGTCCATGGCCTGGTGAAAGTCCCCGGTCGATAGCCGGTGGGTGATGAGTCGGCCGAAGGTCGCGGGGTCGCCCCTCAAGAGCTGCACGGCCTCACGGACGAAGGCGGGGGTGTGATCGGAGGTGCCGAAGATGATGAGTTCGCCGTAGTGGATGGTGCGCGAGCTCAAGGCCAGGATCTCGTCGTCGGGCGGCAAGCTGGCGAAGAACGAGACGTACCCGCCCTTGCGAGCGTACTTGGGCGACTTGGCCTGGGTGGGGTTGTGGGGAGCCGTCACCACCACGAGGTCGAAGCCCTCTCCCTGGGAAAGGGCTAGATAGGCGCTGTCGAGCTCGCCCGGTGGAACCACTTCGAAGCCGAACTCCCGCGCCAGAGTGCTGCGAGCCCCGGGGAACTCGGAGCAGACGATCCGCTTCACCCCGCGGGCGCGGGCAGCGAGGGCGTGCAAGAACCCGAGCGGCCCTAACCCGAGGACGAGCAGGGTCTCGACCTCGGCCATGGGCACGCGGGAGAGCCCGTTCACCGCGCAGGACAGGGGCTCCGAGAGCGCCGCCACCCCCGCCTCGAGGTCGCCTACCTCGACGAGGTGTCCGAGCCGCACGGCGCAGGCGGGGATGACGATCCAGGGCGCCATCGCTCCGGGATAGTGGAAGCCCATGCACTGGGCCGCGCGGCAGAGATTGGGGCGGCCCGCTCGGCAGTACCGGCACTCGCCACACCCGATGGTGGTTGCCATGGTGACGCGCGCCCCAAGGCGCTGCGCAGCCCCTTCAGCCACCGCCTCCACCGTGCCCACGAACTCGTGGCCCATGGTCATGGGTGGTCGGATACGCGGATTGCCCTTGTGGAACGACTTGATGTCGGTGCCGCAGATGGCGCACGCCTCCACACGCACCAGGACCTCGCCCGGCTCGAGGGGCGGCGGTGCGTCCATCCTCTCGATGGTCACCTCTCGCGGCGCACGGTAGATGACCCGGTCGCTTCCGGTCGTCGTCGGGGCCATCAGTGCATCTCCCTTCCGCCGGTGATGTTGAAGGCCTGGCCCGTGCAGTACTCGCCGCTGGTGGTGAGGAAGAAGACGAAGTCGACGACGTCCTTGATTTCGGTGAGCCGACCGAGCGGTACCTTGGTGGTGAACTTCTTCACCACCTCCTCGCGCGAGAGCTTGAGGTTCTCGGTGTACCCGCGGCTCACCGACGACCACACGCCGGTGGCGTCGGTGATGCCCGGGCAGATGGCATTCACCTTGATGTTGTCGGCCGCCACCTCGTAGGCGAGGGCCTGGGTGAGCGCGATGACCGCGCCCTTGGCCGCCGAGTAGGGCACCATGAGCGCCGAGCCGGTCTTGCCTGATTTGGAGGAGAAGTTGATGATCTTGCCGTCACGACGTCGCTTCATGCCGGGGAGCGCACCCTGGATGCAGAAGAACGTCCCGTACACGTTGACGCGGAACATCCGGTCGAGCTGCTCAGGCGTGACCTCCTCTACCGGCCGCTGGTCCACGATGCCAGCGTTGTTGACGAGAGCGTAGGGGTCCCCGAGTTCCGCAGCGATGTCGGCAAAGCAGGCTCGCACCGCCTGTTGATCGGTGATGTCGAGCACCCAGCCCTTCACCCGCCCGCCCGCGGCCAGCCGCTCGGCCTGATGCACGACCTCGGGGTTCACGTCGATCATGGCCACGTTCGCGCCGGCGTCGAGGTAGGCCTCGGCGATGCCGAGCCCGATGCTCCGCGCGGAGCCGGTGACGACGCAGGTCTTCCCAGCCAGCTCATTTCCGGTGGTGCCCATCGTGTGTCCTCTCCAGGGTTTGTCATTTGGCATGTCATTTGTCAGGATCAGTTGTTCTGTAGATGCCCCTCCTCCTGCGGGGCCCTCCGCGAGGGGGCGGCGCCCTACAGGCGCAGGTTGGGCGCAGGACCGCCGAGGCGGCATGCCACCTCGCGGAAGCGCTGGTACGCGTCGACGTAGGCCCCGCCGCGAGTGGGGTCGGGCGTGTAGCGGCGGCCAGGACGTACCATGGCCGCCGCGGCCTCGGCGTAGGAGGCGAGTCGGCCGGTGCCCACCGCGATGGCCATGGCGATACCCCGGGCGCCAGCCTGGGCGGCGTCGCTCGTCTCCACGGGCCGACCCAGCGCATCAGCGAAGATCTGGCACCAGACCGCGCTGTGGGCCGCGCCACCCGAGAGCACGGCCCGCTCGCGGCGCAGCCCGCCGGCCTCGAGAAGCGCGAGGTGCGCGCGATGGGCGAAGGCGACGCCCTCGTAGATGGCGCGCGTCAAGTGAAAGGCGCTGTGCTCCGCCCGCATCCCGGTAAAGGCTGCGTCCACGCCGGGCGCGAGGTGCGCGCGGTGGACGAAGGGAAGGTAGACGAGGCCCCCCGCACCCGGCGGTAGCCGCTCCACGCCGGCGTTGAGGCGGTCGTAGAGTGCGTCGCGGCCGCCGGGCTCGGCACCCAAGAGCTCCTCGACCCTCGCCAAGAACCAGGTGAGGTTCCCTGCGGAGGTAGCGCTCGATTCTACGTAGGCGAAGCGACCCGCGTCCGGGCCGAGCGATGTCTTCACCGAAGGTGGAGTTTCAAGCAGGCGGTCATCGAAGACGGAGTTGATGTTCCAGGTGCCCGCGATGAGCGAGGCGGAGCGCGCGTCGAGAGCGCCCGATCCCACGGCGCAGGCGACCACGTCGAACATTCCGGCCACCACCGGCGTGCCTTCGGCCAACCCGGTCTCGGCAGCCGCAACCGCGCTGACCCGACCCACCACCTCGGCGCTCTCGTGCACCGGCGCGAGCTTGGCCGAGAGCTCCGGCACGCCGAACCGCGCGTACAGGACGGGCGCGTAGCTGCCCGTCGCGAGGTCCAAGAGGCCGTTGTTGCTCGCGTCGGTACGGTCGGCGGAGGCGACGCCGGTGAGCTGGAAGACGAGCCAGTCCTTGGCTCCCAGCGTCCAGCGGGTGCGGTCATAGCGGGCGCGTTCGCGGTCGCGCAGCAGGCGGGCCTCAGGGAGCAGTTGGCCGGCCCACGGGGAGTGATGGGTGAGGGGGTAAGCGGAAAGCCCCTCGGCCACCCACTCCTCGACGACACCCTGAGCCCGTCCATCCATCGAGGTGAGCGCGAGCCCGGCTGGCCTCCCCTCCACCGTTATCGGGTAGAGCCCGCCGCCGTGGCCAGAGACGCCCACGCCCGCCAGCCGACCCGGTCCAGCCGCCTCGGCCTGCCCGAGCGCCTCGCGCACCAGACGCGCGGTGAGGCGCCAGGCGGCGTCCATGTCCACCGTGCTGGCCTCGCCCTCCACCGCCACCGGCGTATCGCCGAGCGCGGAGGCGAGCTCGGTACCGGTCTCGTCGAAGACGACCGCCTTGGTGGCGGTGAGGCCGAGATCGATGCAAAGGTAGCGGGGGCCCGTCATGGTGGGCGTCCTTTCACGTCAACAGCCGCGCCCGCGCAGCGGGGAATGCTTCCCGGTTCACCTGGCCCCGCGGCTCGCCGCCGCCGAGAAGCTTCGCCACCTCGGCGGCCAGGAGCTTGGGCGAGTTGTTGAAGGCGTCGTTGGAGCCGCCGGCCATGTGCGGCGTGACGGTCACGTTGTCGAGGGCGACGAGCGGGTGGCTGGCACCGGGCGGCTCCTCGCCGAAGACGTCGATGGCCGCCCCAGCGATCCGTTTTTCGGCGAGCGCCGCGTGCAGCGCCCGCTCGTCCACGAGCGCAGAGCGCGAGGTGTTGATGAGGTAAGCCGTGGGCTTCATCCGAGCGAGAAGCTCCCCTCCGATGAGTCCCTCGGTCTCCTTGGTGAGGCGAGCGTGCACGGTGACGAAGTCAGATTCGGCCATGAGCTCCGGCAGGCTGACCAGGGCGATGCCCTCGGGCGCCGACTTTACGAAAGGATCGTAGGCTAGGATCCGCATGTCGAAGCCGGAGAGCCGTCGAGCCACCCGTCGCCCAATGTCCCCCAGGCCCACGATCCCCACCGTCTTGCCGGGCAGGTCGAGGATGTGGCCCGAGTTGGGGTACTCCCGCAGCCAGCGCCCGCCCTTGAGGCCGTGGTGCCCGCGCGCGATGTTGCGCGCCTCGCAGATGAGCATGCCCACCGCGAAATCGGCCACCGCGTCCGCATTGCGGCCGGGGGTGTTGAGCACCAGCACGCCACGCGCCGTTGCGGCAGCCACGTCGACGTTCTCGACCCCGGCGCGGAGCACACCCACGAGCTTCATCCGGGGGGCGGCGTCGAGCAGTGCGGCCGACACCGGGCAGAACTGGGTCACGAGGATGTCTGCCTCCGAGGCCGCGTCGAAGATGACCGGTGGCAGCGTCACCGCGGCGGCGCCGCCTCGCTCCACCGCGAGGTTCTTTTCCTGCAGTTCCTGGAAGCTCGCGAGCTGCCAGTCGAGGGTGCGCACCTCGACGCCCTGCACGGCCAGCGGCGCGCAGCCCTGAGCGATGAAGCGATGCGGGATGAAGAGGTCACCGATACCGACGAGTTTCATGGCGGATCCTTTCAGCGGCCGAGCATGCCGCCCGTGGCGTCGTAGGTGCCGCCGGTGAAGTAGTCAGCGGCGCCCGAGACGAGGAACACGGCGAAGCGGGCCACCTCCTCTGGGGCTGCGATGCGCCCGATCTGGATGCGCCTCTCGTAGTACGCTCGGTTCTCGGCCAAGACGTCCTTGTTCATTCCGGTGGCGACCATGCCGAGCGCCAGCGCATTGACGTTGACGCCCCTGGAGGCCACCTCACGCGAGAGCGAGATGGTGAACGCGATGACACCGGACTTGGCGGCGGCGTAGTGCGCGTGACCGGTCGTGGACCCGTTGAAGGCCGCCTGCGAGGTAATGCTCAGAATCTTACCCTTGCGCCCCTTCGCCAAGTTCGACTGCACGAAGCGCTGGCTAGCGAGGAACACCGCGGTGAGGTTGATGTCGAGGGTCCGCTGCCACTCGGCGAGCGGGATGTCGGCCACCAGGTGGGTGGGCCACAGCCCGGCGTTGTTCACGAGAATGTCGCAGCTCCCCAACAGCTCCTCGGTGCGTTCGACCAGCGCCGCACACTCGGCGGGCTCGGCGAGGTCGGTCCGGAGCGCATGAGCGGTGACACCCACCACCCTGCAGCGATCGGCCACGCCGTCGGCACGCGCACGGTCGAGGTCGGAGACCACCACGTTGGCGCCCTCGGCGGCCAGGGCCGTGCAGATGGCGGCGCCGATGCCGCCCGCCCCGCCGGTCACCACCGCGTTCTTGCCCTTGAGCTGCAGATCCATCTTCGACGCTCCCTTCTTCCGCTGCCGTTGTCCCGCGACGCCCGCTCCTAGTCTCGCGGCTCCTCAGAGGAGTCGGGGCCGGTCGCGCGTGAGCAGGTGGTTGAGTGCGACGGCGCCGATGAGCACGCTGCCCTTGGCGAAGGTCTGCCAGAAGGCCGGGATGACGGTCATGAGTCCGGTGGTCACGCACACGATGATGAGCGCTCCCACCACCGTCTTGCCAACCGAGCCCTCACCGCCGGCGAAGGCGGTGCCCCCCAGCAGCACGGCGATGATGCAATCGAGCTCCATGCCATCACCCGAGAGCGGGTCTCCGAGCGACATGTAGCTGGCGCGGGCGGCGCCGGCGAGGGCCGCACACAGGCCAACGAGAACGTAGAGTCCCCATACCCAACGCACCGGATCGATGCCGGAGAGCTCGGCCGCGGTGCGGTTCCCGCCGATGGCGGCAGCGTAGCGGCCGACCAGCGTCCGGCGCTGGACCACCACCAGCGCCAGGATGACGAGAAGTGCGACGTAGAAGGCCCAGGGTAGGCCCAGCAGGACATCGGCCCGAGCATAGTCGTTGATCCACGCCGGCATCGGCCGGCCCGGTCGGCTCTTGATGGCCGACACGCCCCCGGGGACGATGAGGAGCGCGGTGCCCTTGTAGAGGCTCAGCGTGACGAGCGTAGCGATGACGGGCGTGATGCGTAGCCGCATCACCAACAGCCCGTTCAGCGCCCCGAGCGCCATCCCGAGAACCGCAGCAGACCCGAACGCCACCGCAAAGGTCGCCCCCTCGCGGATGAGCAGAGCGAAGACCACTGCGGTGAGGCTCATGGCGCTTCCCACCGAGAGGTCGATGTACCCTGCGATCATGAGGAGGGTGAAGGCGCTGCTCAGCGTGAGGATGGGGGCCGCGGTGCGTAGCATGTTGACCACGCTGTCGGGGCTCAGGAAGTGGCCCGGCCCGAACATCTCCACCTCGCCCACCCTGGCCACGCTGAAGCCGACCACGATGAGCAGGAGCACCACGTAGATGTAGAGGTTCTTGACGGTGGCGCGCAGCGCTTCCTCCCGGTGCGCGTCGGTCGACAGCTCGATAGCGCTCGTCATGTGCGCGTCTCCGTGTCGTGGCGCCCTAGCCCTTGCGTCGGTCCAGCGCGAAGCGCTGGGCCAGTATGGCCAGGAAGGTGACGACGCCCTTGAGGGTGAACTGCCAATCGGGGGACAGCAAGAGACCGGTGGCCGCCGAGGTGACCACCGAGAGGATGATGGCCCCCACGAACATGCCCAGCACCGAGCCGAAGCCACCGGATATGCTCACCCCTCCCAGCAGGGCGATGACCAGTGCGTCGAACTCGTACCCGGTAGCTCGGCTGGAGACCCCCGCCTTGAACTCGGAGGCGAGCAGAATGCCGGCGACCCCGGCCAGGACGCCGCTCAGGAGGTAGAGAGCGGTGAGGTGCCGGTTCACCTTGACGCCGGAGAGTCGGGCTGCCTCGACGTTCGCTCCGATGAGGTAGGTGTAGCGACCGACCACCGTCGAGCGCTCGAGCGCGAAGGCGGCGGCCACCAGCACCACCATGATGAGCACCGCAACCTTGAGGGGCGTGCCGGGCAGAAAGGTGTTCCCTACCACGCCGAACACGTCGGGCAGGCTGGTGTTACGCTGCGCGCCGCGCGTGATGACCTGGGCCAACCCTCGCGAGAGCATCATCGTGCCGAGCGTCACGATGATGGAGGGGACCCTGAGCCGTACGATGAAGAAGGCGTTCACCGCACCCACCCCCGTCGCGCAGAGCAGAGCCAGGGTCACCGCGGCCCCGTAGGGCAGGCCGAGACCGTTGGCGAGCTCGTTGGGTGAGGTGCCAGCGGCCTGGCACGCCCAGGCGCACACCACGCCGGTCAGCGCCACGTTGCCACCCACCGACATGTCGAAATGCCCGGTCACGAGCAGGAAGGTGACGCCGATTCCGAGGATGATGACGTACCAGTAGTTAGTGAGGAGGTTGATGACGTTGCGAGGCAGGTAGAAGTTCGGGACGAAGACGCAGGCTGCGGCGAACAGCAGCAGCAGCACCCCCGCCATGAAGAGGCTGAGGAAGGACTCGTTGCTGAGCTTGGAAGTGAAGCTTCCGCCGGGCACCATAGGCACCTCGGCGCGGGTAGCTGCCGAGATCATACGCCCCCCGTGGCGACGTGAAGAAGCCGGTGGCTGTCGAGCTCCGGGCCGTTCTGCAGCGTCTCCCGGATGCGCCCCTCGTACAGCAGGTGGATGGTGTCACAGAGGTTCACGATCTCGGGCAGCTCCGAGGAGAAGACCAGGATCGACTTCCCCTCGCGGCTGAGCCGGCGGATGATGTCGTAGATCTCGCTCTTAGCGCCCACGTCGATGCCGCGGGTGGGCTCGTCGAGGAGAAGCAAGTCGGCGTCGGCGAACAGGCACTTCGAGAAGACGACCTTCTGCTGGTTGCCGCCGGAGAGCTTGGCGGCTTCCTTCTCGGTACTGCTGGTGGCGATTCGTAGCTCGGCGACCGCGTCGCGGGCTACCCGTCGTTCGAGGGTGCCGTCGATGATGCCGTGGTGTGAGACCCTACCCATGTTCATGACCGGAACGTTGCCGCGAATGGTGAGGATGGTGAATAGACCCTGCGATCGGCGCTCCTCGGGGACGAGCACGATACCGGCCTCGATCACCTCGTCCGTGCGCGTTGGCAGCCTTCTCCCATGAAAGGCCACCTCGCCGCGGTAGGGGTCGGCCCCGTAGAGGGCCCGCGCCAGCTCGGTCTTCCCGGCGCCCACCAGGCCATAGAATCCGACGATCTCGCCCCGGCGCACATCGAAGGAGAGCTCGCGGAGCTTGCGGTTGCACAGGCCCTTCACCGAGAGCACGACTTCGCCGGGTGGCTCTGAGCGCTGCCGGTAGGCCTCGAAGACGGTCTTGCCGATCATGAGCTGGATGAGCTCCGACCGGCCGCTCACCTCCGCCACCGGCTTGGTGGCGATGTGGCGGCCGTCACGCATGACGGTGACGCTGTCGCCGAGCTCGAAGATCTCGTCGAGCCGGTGAGAGATGTAGATGACGGTGACATTCTGGCTGCGGAGGCCTTTCACGATCCGGAATAGCCGCTCGATCTCGCCTTCCGAGATGGCCGCCGTGGGCTCGTCCATGATGAGCACGTCGGCCTCGGCCGCGACCGCCTTCGCGATCTCGACGATCTGCTTCTGGGCCACGCTCAGCGTGGAGACGCGTTGTCGCGGGGCAATCGATGGCTCCAGGCTGTGCAGGATCTCGATCACGCGGTCGATCCTGCGGGACTTTCGCAGGAAGCCGAAGGAGGTGTCCTCGGTGCCGAGGGTGAGGTTCTCGGCCACCGTGAGCTGGTCGACGACGTTGAGCTCCTGGAACAGCGTACTCACGCCATGAGCCTTGGCGTCGCGAGTGTTGCGCGGTGCGTACTCCCGGCCGTCGAGGAGGATGCGCCCGGAAGTGCGCGGTAGCGCGCCAGTCAGGATCTTGATGAGGGTGGACTTCCCCGCACCGTTCTCGCCGACCAGGCAGTGCACGGTGTTTCGCCGGACGTCGAAGCTGACCTCGTTGACCGCGCGTACGCTGAGAAAGTCCTTGGTCAGGCCCCGGAGCTCCAGAACGTTCGCTGTCGGCTCCATGCTCCGCCTCCCTGGGCGGGAGGGGACCGGTTCCCCTCCCGCCAATGCTTCAATGCCCGCAGGTGCCGGGCTCGGTGTGCTTACAAGACGCTGGCCCCGAACTGGTCCTTGAGCCAGGCCTTCGCCTCGGCCCGGGGCATGGTCCAGAAGGAGATGGTGTAGGCCTTGTAGAAGAACTCCTGGGCCGGCTGTCCGGTCCGCGCGACCTTGCCGTTCTTGATGTCCATGAGCAAGTCGATGCGGCCACGGGCGGTCTCCTTGGGCGGAAGGCCCATGGAGAGCTTGAGCGAGCTATTGGGGTCGTAGACGCCCTTGTACTCGACCTCGTCGAAGTCGACGCTGGCGACGATCTCGGTGAGTGGCTTGCCATCCTTGAAGACGCCGCGGCCAGCCTGGGTGAGGGCAGCCATGGTCCCCACGGTGAGGTTGGAGGCCTCGGAGTAGATGAGGTTCACCTCGGGGTGCTGAGTCACGAGGTCGAGAATGATCTGCTTGGCCGCGTCGGGCCCCTTGCTCGCGTCCTGGCACCCCAGGTTCTTGGCCGACGGGTCCACCGAGAGCACGCCCTTGACGAAGGGGGCGGTGCGACCCGAGTTCACCTCGGTGTGGTTGGGCCAGCCGAGCTCAACCATCACGATGGGCTTATCGGGGTGGGCCGCCTTCCACTGCTGGGCCATCTCGGCGCCCATGGCGAACGAGACACTCGCCTCGTCGCTACGTGCCACCGGGATGCCGGTGTCGGAGATCGGGCTGAAGAAGGCACTCATGACGAGGTGCTTCTTGAGGGCAGCCAGCACGCCCGGCTTCGCCGCCTCCGCGTCCCAGATATGCAAGGTGGCCGCATCCATGCCCTGGGCCACCACCTGGTCGACGTTGGCGGTCATGGTGGCGCTGTCCGACTTGCCGTCGAACGCAAACACCTCCGCGCCGTACTTCTCCTTGGCGTACCTCTTCGCTTCCGCGAACTGCGCCTGATGGAACACGTTCCCGAGGTCAGACACGAAGAAGGCGATCTTCGTGGGCCTGTCCTTGGCGAACGTTTGGGGAGACAGCATCAACACCGCGACGAACAGCAGCAACGCCTTCTTCATGTCGTCCTCCGCATCGATTTGGTCGAGAACCTTGGACCCGTTGCCCCTCGCTCCCTGGACGTCGAGCGCGATGGACTGTGACATTTGTCATAACTAATGTCAAACAGCTCAGAAGGGGGGGTACCACCGGGTGAGCGCTGAAGCGCAGGCGCGTTTTTGGGCGTTGGCTGGAATGGCCGGGATGACCTGGGAGATCATGGGCCTAGGAGCCGGCTGCCCGGCACCCCGACACTATGTCGCCCGCTTGTCGAATGCGATGGTGCTGACCGTGGATGCCGATCCGCTGTCGGCCTCGTCGTCGCAAAGCAGCTTGCTGGCCTCGATCCCCGTGGGCAGAACCGCCAGTTGCGCTCGCTCCTGCGGCCAAGGAGGGGAAAGCCACTGCTGGAGGTGGCGCCGGAGGTCCAAACGAGCCTTCGACGTGCTCGGCTACGCCGCAAAGGTGCTCGGAAGCTACTCGAAAATGTCGCCACCGGTCAGGATGGGCCCCCTTTTCAGCGGAATCACCGGGCCCCCGGGACATGGCGCGTGGGGCGTTGAGGAAAGAAACTGGCGGGGCGAGCCAGGAGGCCGGAGGCTTGAGGGTCGGGAGAGCGAGACGGGCGACCCGGCGGCCAACGGATCGCCCAGCGGAGTGGAGCGCCGCATTGTCTCAGTCGAGATGATGCGCGATCGGAAAGGCTGCAGTCGAGCGCCGTGAGATCCACCGTTGACCATCAAGCGAACTGGCGACAGAGTCGAGTACCTGGTTAGCAAGTCCGGCTGGTTCTGAGAGCGCTTTGCATGAGCCATTTCTCGAGACTGCCAGTGCTTCAGCTCCATGGCCACTTGGGCTGTTCTGCGCCTTGGCCGGCTCACACGAACAGGAAAGGAAAAAGGGAGCGGTCGCGTCCGTTTTGGCCTTATTCGGCACCTACTGGAGTCGAATCACCGGCCGCGCGGCAGATGCATGGCCAGGGTTGCGCCTCTCTGCATCGTATGGGAGGCTCGGAGTCGAACGGGTCACATGCGAAACATCCGAGGGAGCTAACCCACGATGAAAGCGGTCAAGTTCCTGGGACGAAGCCGAGTTGAGTTAGTCGAGGTTCCGAGGCCAGCGGCGAAGGGTGACGTCGTCATCGTGCAGGTCACGTCCTCGGGGATTTGCGGCACTGACCTGGAGATGCTGCTACCGGCAGAGCACCCGCTCACGACGACGCCCGGGCACGAGGTGACCGGAATTGTCGCGGAGGTGGACCAGGCCAGACGCTTTCGCGTGGGGGACCGAGTCATCGTCAACTGCCATGTCACGTGCTGTCGGTGTGAGCACTGTCAGGCTGGCGACCTGATCTTCTGCCCGGAGCTTAAGGCAATCGGGTTTGAACTCGACGGCGGCGACGCCGAGTATATGGCGATCCCTGAAGCGAGCCTCAGGCCTTTGCCGGAGGATGTTTCCGAAGAACTCGGGGTCATCATCGGTGATGCCCTGGGTACGCCGTACCATGCAGCGAAGAAGGCGCAGATCGCGCCGGGTCAGGTCGTCGGCGTCTTCGGGGTTGGGCCGCTCGGGCAGATGGCTGTATTGATCGCGAAGAGCCATGGAGCGAGCGTGGTCGCGGTCGACCTAAATCCGGATCGCCTGAGGGCCGCCGAGTGCTTCGGAGCGGACCACGTCGTGAACCCGTCCCGGGAGGAAGTCCTGGTGAGCATTAGGCGTCTGACGCGTGGTCGGGGACTTGATAGGGCTTTGCAGTGCACCCCTTCGGCGGCGGCTTTCACCGCGGCCCTGAACGCCCTCAGCGTGCGGGGCCGCATGATCCAGGTCGGAGTCTGCACGCACGTCGAGATTAACCCTCTGGAGGAGATCAACAACCGAGAGATCGAGATCATGGGGTCGCGGAACTGCAATGCCAACGAGCTGCCCGAGCTAATCGATTTTGCTCGCCGCAACCCCAGGATCAAGGATGTCATCACCCACCGATTCCCGCTGAGTGAAGCCCCGGCGGCGTTCGCGGCAGCGAGCAGAGGACAAGGATGCAAGATCCTGCTTAAGCCTTGACATAGGAGCGAGGGTGGGCTGCGAGAGCGCCGCCAGGTGCAGGGAGGTACCTCATCCATGATCGGGACCCGGTGTTCAGCGAGGAGTTCCGGGCGCACCTGCTGGGGCAGGAGTGGAATGCCTGAAGCTCCCAGCTCGAAGCCCGAACCTGAAATGCGTTCGCGGAGCGGTTCGTGTTGTCGATCAAGTCCGAGTGCTTGAGCAAGCTGGTGTGCTCGGTGAAGGACATGTTCGCAATGGCCGTCGCCGAGAACGTCGAGCACAACCATTCGGAGCGGAACCACCAAGGTCCTGAGGGCCGGCTGCTCACGGTGGCCCTGCCGAATGCGGCCAACGGCAACGCGCCCATCGCCCGACGGAAGCGCTTGGGTGGCCTTCTCAATTTCTATCACCGGAAGGGCGAGCCGTTGGCGGCGTCACACCGATCCGGGGGGAGCGGATGCTGGAGGTCGGTCATGAGGGGAGCTGCGAGGAAAGTCGGCGGTCCCACACCCGATGTAGGTCCTCCTTCGCAGGTGTCGCCTGGGGAGGTTGTGCGAAAGCCAAACGGCGCTGGCTGAGTATTGGCACCAGACGCGGTGGCGGCTGTACCCGTCCCGGCACTGCGCCAGGTGCGAAAACAGTAAAATAACACCCACCGTGAGTCATATCGAAGGCTTGGGCGCGCTCTGTTCATCTGGTGCTAGCAGGACTTTGAGTCAAATCACGTTTGTGCTGTGAAGTCCGGCGCTTGCCGGGCACCTTGAGGTGCGTATGGTCTACAGCCCGTTAGGGACCCGAAAAGGCTCCCGAGCAAGCGGTAGACGGGACTCCCGCTATCTACCTCTCTAAGAGCGCCAAAACTTGAATGAGCACTCATCGCGCAAACATATACCTGCCACATCGACGAAACCACCGAGGACGTGACGCCGAGGTCAGGCTCTCCCTTGGATCGATACAAGCGGCCCACCGGCGACCGCTGCACTTTGATGGCGGCGGCGATGGCCCGGACTGTCCGCTCTTCGTTGCGCATGCGCCTGATGGCCGGCGCCGTCGCCTTGTCGATGCGGCTCGGGCGCCCCCAGGCCTCACCCCGCTCGTCGGCGATCCGGGGGCGCGCGGCAATGCAATCACCACGCGCCGCCAGTTCGAGCTGGCGGCGCGCGAGAACGCGAGAGCAGCACCTGCTTAACGATATCGTCCTTAACCTGCCTTACGTGGACGCCCTCGGCGACGGTCAGCAGTTCGGTGCCGGCCTGGTGACACGGCCCGTTTCTCGACGCGTTTGACGGCGCCCCGAACCCAAGCTTCGTCACCGTCTGGCCGTCGGCGGTGGAGGCGTTCTGGCCTCCGTTGCCGAGTTTGAGCGGGACCTCTTCTGCGAGCGGACCTGGCTCGGTATGGCGAAGGCGCGGGAAACCGGGATGCGTGGCTACGAGCGTCTAGCAATGCTCTCTCCTCACGGCTATCGGCGCCGTCAACGTACTCCATGAACCAGCCGATGGCTTTGCCAGCTGTTACTCCGCGCCCCAGCATCTTGGCGTACTCCCCCGTGATGATGAGCCCCGTCCGGGGCTGAGCGTCAGGAAGGCGTCGGGTGCCCTTCAACGAGGGTCGCAGAAAGACGATGCTCCCCGCCAGCACGAGGACGCCGTGCTTGCTCTCGGCCCTGGTCTTCTCGGCGGCCACCGAGCCGGGGAGCGTGAAGGCGCGGCTGAACCTACCGTACGAGCGCTCCGACCCCGGACGCCAAGAAAGGCGACGAACTGGAGCCTCGCGGAAGAGAGACCGTCTTCGATACTAGCCACGCTTCTCGCCGGCTGCGACGCCCGCCGCGCGGTGTCACCCATGTGGCAATGTCCAGGGTCTCCTGGCGCCCGGGGTCTACCGTTCTGTCGTCCAAGGCAATGCAGCTCGAAGCGCCTCGACCTACCCTCGAAGCGGTTGGTTCATGAGCAACGTTGCCGCGATCGCGTTGGTGATGGTCCTTTCAGACAAGGAGAAGGGGTACCAGCGTCTCCATGCGCCCGAGGAGCTGCGGGCCACGGGCGGCTTGACCGTGCACGGCACAAGCGTCCTCGAGCGCGGGGAAGAAGGCAGGATCGCGATCCTGAAGGTCCCACGGCCACGATCCCTAGGGACCGGGCTCGGAGCGCTGGCCGGTGCACTGGTCGGATTCTTCAGCGAACCTGCCGGCGTTGACCACGACACCTGCTACGAGAGGGTATCGCGGCAGTAATTGGAGACGGACCCGCGAAGAAAACTACCCACGATGATCGGGCTGCCTACATGTGATGGGTCCAGCATGTTCGTTCGACGTCGAGGGACTGCAGGAGGGCGATTCCATGGCCGTCGTCACCGTGTCTGGAGAGTTCGGCACCGAGGGAAGATACGTCGCGGAGCAAGTCGCAAAGGCGCTCAATTATCACTTCGTCGACAAGGACATCATGGAGCGCGTGTTCCGGGAGTATGGCTATAGCGAGTTCGACGCCGTCTATGAAGCGAAGCCCGGCTTTCTGGCGGAGTTCGATGAGCGCCGGGCGGAGATCCTGAAAGGGCTTGACAAGGTCAACCTGGCCCTGGCTCGCCACGGAAACACCGTCATCCTCGAAGGGGGCGGTTTCGCGGTCCTGGGAGGTTTCTCCGACGTTCTGAACGTGCGGCTCCAGGCCTCGCTCCCAGCGCGTGTCCAGTGGGCGATTGAGCACCACGAGTTCTCCGATCCCGCGAAGGCCGAGGCGTTCGTGAGCGAGCATGACAAGGCACGATCCGCTTTCGTCGAGCGCTACTACAAGGTCCGATGGGACTCGGCTCGTGCCTTCGATCTGTCGGTCGACACCGACAAGCTGCCGCCAGACCTGGCGGTGAAGTGGATTGTCGAGGGCCACCAGGAGCTGGTAACCGCCAAGAGGAACCCGTTGCATCACAAGTCGGCGAGGACGATAGAAGTGAACTCCATCTTGGCGTGCACAGTCTCCGAAGCACTGGGGTGCAACGCGACCCATTGACGATATGGTCCATCTTCCAAGCTTGTAGTGCCGCTCCAGTGTGTTTGGCGTTATCTGCCGAAGCCGCGAGCACGGGGAATGATCCCCGTGTTGAAAGAAAGGGTCGCTAAGATGAGCCGGAACCCGAAGGGACTTGAGGGCTAACCTGACTTTTCGCAGCAGGGAATCGCGCTAACGTCTGGGTCTACCCAGCGAGCCGTTCCGTTCCTCATCGCAGCCGCTCGCATCAGGCGCCTGAGTCTCGGGGCAGAAGCCTGCACT
>Ga0335078_10005012_pt1 | contig 19596 bp, 11 predicted proteins | sample Lox_Sample_32_FD_206711 | JGI IMG/M metagenome (GOLD analysis project Ga0335078, IMG submission 206711) | Soil microbial communities from Loxahatchee National Wildlife Refuge, Florida, United States - Lox_Sample_3.2 | ecosystem: Environmental > Terrestrial > Soil > Wetlands | place: USA... | reverse complement strand
GGCCAGCCCATCCATGCATGCCTTTCCGAAAGCCGTTCCAGCGGCTCGCTATGGACCGAGACCGCGCCCGAGGGTTTCCGACAGGCGATGCCCCAGGCGTGTGGCGAACGCATCATGACGCCTTCCAATACGGCCTGGCCACCGACCAGTGTCTCCTCGCCGCCTTCGAGCGCCGGCAAGAGTTGAACCGTCACCAAGAAACGAAGAAATGTTCGCCAAAACCGCATGATGATTGGATGATCCTTGATCGGTTCTCGAACCAACTGCTAAAGAGTATCACAGCGTCGGATTAAGTAGGATAGGGTTAAGTGCCTCCTCTGACAAAGGTTAGAGGGGTTTCATAACAATGCAAAGGCTCGCCCGGAGTTGTGAACAAATCGCAAGCACCAGCAAGAAGCTGCAGAAGATCGCTATTGTGGCGGACTTCTTCAAGTCGATTCCGTCGGACGAAGCGGCGGTGGCAGCAGTCTTTCTTTCCGGGCGACCATTTCCGGTCTGGGAGGAGACCACGCTACAGGTTGGCGGAGCGCTCATGTGGCGCATCGTACAGGAGCTTTCGGGCAGATCGGAGACGGAACTGACCGCGGTCTATCGCGAGGTGGGTGATCTGGGTGCGGTTGCAGGCAAGGTGCTGCCGGAACCTGCCGGCAAAGCCGATCTGACTCCGCTGGAAGTGCAAGCACAATTTCGTCAGATTGCCGTCGCTCGAGGCCCGGCTGCCAAGGGCGCTCGGATGCGCCAACTGCTCTCGCAAGTGACCCCGCTCGAGGCCAAGTACGTGATCAAAATTCTGACCGGCGACTTGCGCATCGGGCTCAAGGAAAGCCTGGTGGAAGAGGCCATCGCCAAGGCATATGACGGCACACTTGCCGAGGTGCAGCGCGCCAACCTCCTGTTGGGAGATATCGGCGAGACTTTGCGCCTGGCTGCCGGTCAGAAACTGGGCAATGCCCACATGCGGCTGTTTCATCCCTTGGGATTCATGCTGGCAAGTCCGGCGGAGTCTTCGACGGAGGCCCTCAGCTATTTTGAGAACGCGTCCATCGAAGACAAGTATGACGGCATCCGCGCCCAGGCCCATTGCTCGGAAGGCAAAGTGCGATTCTTTTCGCGCACCCGCGACGATATTACCGAGTCGTTCCCTGAACTGCCGGAGGCGTTGTCCGGCCTGCCGCAGGATGCAATCCTCGACGGCGAAATCGTCGCCTGGAGCTACCTGGCAGCAGAATCGGGCGAGGCAGGGCGAGCTCTGCCTTTCAGCGCGTTACAACAGCGCCTGGGGCGGAAGCAAGTCAGCCAGGAAATAATGCGAAAGGTTCCAGTTGCCTTTCTTGCCTTTGACCTTTTGTATGCCGGCGGCGAGTTGCTAATCGATCGGCCGCTGCGAGAACGCGCAAGGATGCTTGACGACCTTTTAGCGGCGCCGCGTGTCCCGCTGAAGTCGCGGCCGCTGACGGATCAAGGCCGGTTGGCGCTCGAATCCGCTGAAGCCATGCCCGCGGCTCAGGTTCTACGCGCCCCGGTGTTTCGCGCTTCCTCGCCACAGGAACTCGATGCGCTGTTCGAAGCAGCTCAGGCTCGCGGTAACGAAGGCCTGATGATCAAAGATCGGGAATCTGCGTACCTGCCGGGCCGGCGCGGAAAATCCTGGCTCAAGCTCAAGCGTGAGCTGGCCACGCTGGACGTGGTGGTGACGGCCGTCGAGTACGGGCACGGCAAACGGGTTGGAGTTCTGAGTGACTACACCTTCGCGGTATGGGACGGCGACCGGCTGGTCAATATCGGGAAAGCTTACTCGGGGCTGACCGACGCCGAGATCGCCGAGATGACGAAATGGTTTCTGGAGCACACCAAGGAAGATCAGGGCTTTCGCCGCATCGTGGAACCGAAGATTGTCCTGGAAGTGGCCTTCAACAACATGATGCGCTCCGACCGTCATGACAGCGGATATGCGCTGCGCTTCCCAAGAATCGTGCGCTTGCGAACGGACAAACTGCCGGAAGAAGCCGACACGATCGAGTCGGCAGGAGAAATCTACGCGAAGCAAGCCTGGACGGGGGCATCCGGGGATAGATAGTTCGTTCAGCCCCGCGTGACCGAAGTTACCCCGGTGCACTCCCTTCTGATATCGAGCGAAGTCCAGTCTCACCTACAATTTCTCCAGGCACCGTTTCAGAAACACCATGTCAAAAACCAAACACCATTCGGGCAATGACCAATCCGTCTGGATCTATCGGCCGGCGCTCGACTTGATTGTGGGATGCGGCGCGTGGTCGGTTCCGCTCTTAATGCTGGCCTATTTCTCTTCCGCAGCGAGCACTCTCAGCTGGTCGGTTGCGTTCTATGTACTGGCGCTGTTTTTCAATTATCCGCATTACATGGCGACGATATATCGTGCCTACCATCGCGAAGAGGACTTTCAGAAGTATCGCATCTTCACCGTGCACATCACGCTGTTAGTGGCCCTGACCGTGGTTCTCTCCCACTTGCGGATGCAGGTTTTGCCCTGGATCTTCACGGTATACCTCACGGCCAGCCCCTGGCACTATAGCGGGCAAAACTACGGCCTGTTTATGATGTTTGCCCGGCGGGCTGGGGCCCAGCCCACAAACCTGGCGCGACGGGCACTCTACGCTGCTTTTCTGATTTCGTATGCGATTCTGTTCCTGAATTTCCATGCTGGGCCGTCAGCGGACCCATTGTTCGTCTCGCTCAATATTCCGGCAGCGATCAGTAGTCGAGTACAGGTGGTGCTTGCGATCTTTTTCGTTCTGTGTTCCACATATGGCCTCTACCGGATTGTTGTGCAGGCGGGCTTCCGAAGACTGATTCCGTCACTCACTCTTTTTTCCACGCAGTGCGTCTGGTTTCTGCTGCCCACCGTGCTCTCGCTGGTAGAGCGTTTCCAGATTCCGCAGAGCCGCTACAGCACCGGTGTTCTCGCCGTCATGCATTCCGCGCAGTACCTGTGGATTACCAGCTATTACGCCAAGCGGGAGGCTGTAACGGCGAACGGGCAGACCTGGCGGCCACTCGTTTATGCCGCGATCCTGGTAGTTGGTGGCATCGCGCTTTTCATCCCTGGGCCCTGGCTCTCCAGCCTGGTCTTCCATTTTGATTTCACGCGGAGTTTCTTGTTGTTCACGGCCCTCATCAATATCCATCACTTTATCCTCGACGGCGCGATCTGGAAGTTGCGCGACGGACGCATTGCTGCGCTGCTGGTGAACTCGCGCACTCACATTGCGCACGGCGCGATGCAAGCAGGGAATCACTCCTTGAACGCTTTGCGCTGGTTGACAGGGCAAGGCACGCGCGCCCGGGCCCTGCGAGTGGTCGCGGCCATCGCGCTGCTGACCTGGGGCGGCATCGACCAGATGCACTACTACCTGGCGCTGCACAGCGAGAATCTCGGCGATCTGAAACGCGCAGCCGAGCTCGCGCCCTACGACACCCCCTTGCAAATGCGGTTGGCGCAAGCAGCCATGCAGGAGGGCGCTCCGCAGGATTCGGTGACCGCCTGGCAATATGCGGTCAAGGCAGATCCTGCTGACTCGGGGCCCCGCGACGCCTGGCTGAAATACCTGACCCAGGAGAAACGGTTTGATGAGGCTTACCAACTCACGAGCAGCTGGTTGAAGCTTGTGCCCCGGGATGCGGCGCTGCTGGTGAATCATGGCATTCTGGCCCAGCAATTTGGTCACACCACCGAAGCCGAGCTGAGCTGGCAGAAGGCCCTGATCGTCGATCCCTCGCAGGCGGAAGCCGATCTCTATCTGGCGTCGGACCTCGAAGAGCAGGGCAAGCTGGAGGCGGCCATCAGCCACTACGAAGCCTATCTGGCAAAGATGGCGCAGCGGCCGACATCCAGCTTACCCCCGGCGGGCAATCTAATCAGCGTGGCGCTGAAGGTTGCGGATTGCAACACGCGGGCGAATCATCCCGAGGTGGCCCTCCAGTTCTACAAAATGGCTGGCAGCCTGGCGGCTCAGACGAAAGAGACGAAGCTCGAGAGCTTCGCCGATATGGCCGAAGCAGCACTCGAAGTTAAGCTCGGCCAAACCGCCAAGGCTCTACCGCTCTACCAGAGGGCTCTCCGGCTGGACGCGGCATCCGAGGACCGACGCAGCGAGGCGGTGGATTGGTATTTGTACGCAACTTTTCTGCGGGACTCAGGCTTCTCTGCGCGGCTGGCATACGCCAGTGTGCTCAAATCCCAGTCTCTTTTCTCTTCGAATTCCGGCGGCGGGGAATCATCGTCGGCCAGCCGAGTGCGTAAGGAATTGGAACGGCAGCTTGGTCATCAAGTTTCCGTCATCCAGCGCCACCCCGAGCCCCTATGCCAGGAGGCCCTCGCGCTCAAGATGTAGGCGCGAGCGTCCCGGGTATTTCAGCAGTGACCAGGCGGTATCCCTATCCGGCGGTACGTCAGTGCTGGTGCCCGTGCTCTTCGCTCACGGGGATAACGCAGCCGTGGGCCACCTCGCAGATCGCGTGCTCGAACTGGATGGTGGTGTGGTCGATGTGGAAATCTTCCCGCAGCCGATCTTTCACATCGCGGAGAATGCGCTCACTCACCGAAGGCGGAATATCGGCGATGGAAATATGGCAGGAGAGCGCGGCCGTTTCTGAGCCGATACTCCACACGTGCAAATCGTGGACATCATTTACGCCCTCAACCGCCCGCATGGCGGCTTCCACGCGTGCCAACTGAATCCCGCGAGGCGTGCCCTCCAGCAGGATGTTCAGGGTTTCGCGCACGATACCGAAACCGGACCACAAAATCAGCACGCCAATCCCCAGCGACAACACCGAATCAATCCAGTACTGACTGGTGGCCAGAATCGCCCAACCCCCTGCGATCACCGCTGCCGTGGAAATGGTGTCGCCGATTTCGTGCAACAGGGCGCTGCGGATATTTACATCGCGCTTCGCCTGGTACAACATCAGCGCAATCACGCCATTCATGACCACCCCGGCGCCCGCTACCCACATCATCACGCCGGCGTGGACCTGCTCCGGGTTCCGCAGGCGCCGGAATGCTTCGTAGAAGATCCAGAAGGACACCGCCACCAGCGATCCAGCGTTCACCAGGGCAACCAGCACTCCGGCGCGGTGCCAGCCGTAAGTCTTGGTCGGGCTCGGCGGCCGGGACTCGAGAAACACTGCAACCAGGGAGAGCAGCAGGGCGATCAGATCGGTGAGGTTGTGACCGGCTTCCGAGAGCAACGCCAGGGAGTGGGCGCGAAAGCCAGCCAGCACCAGCACCACAATGTAGGCCAATGTAACGACCAGCGAAATGCGCAGTACCTTTGACGTGTGGTCGCCAGCGTGATGGCCTGCGTGCATGTGCATCTGGCTCAAGTTTACGAGCCGGCGATCAAGGAGTTCAAGACAAGAAAGAGACTGCGGTGTCAGGCGTCATCGCGATTCCGGCGCTTTGCCATCGGCGATGGGATCAGTCTGCACATTTTCTTCGCCTGCCATAGAATGCCTGTGCATGCAGACAGCGGAGGTTGTCATTATCGGCGGCGGGATCGTAGGCTCCAGCATTGCCTACCATCTGGCCGCGGCGGGATGCAGGGACGTCCTGGTTATTGAGCGGGAGACGGCGCAGGGAAAGGGATCCACCGGCAAGAGCATGGGCGGAGTGCGGGCGCAATTCTCGACGCCGGTGAACATTCAGATGTCTCTCTACTCGATTCCTTTCTATGCAAGCTTCGACGAGCGCCTGGGATATCCCGCTGGCTACCGTCCGCAGGGCTACTTGTTTTGCGCCACCCACGAAAGGCATCTCACGTATTTGCGGACGAACTACCAGAAGCAAATCGCGATGGGATTGCGAGACGTCCGCCTGATCGCCGCCGCCGAGATTCGAGGCATGTTCCCGCAGCTTCGGTCTGATGACATTCTGGGCGGGAGTTTTTGCTCGACCGACGGCTTTGTCGACCCCTATAGCGCCATGACCGGGTTTATGAACTGGGCAGCCGAGCACGGGGGGAGAATCCGGAAAGGTACCCAGGTAACGGGAATTCTGCACGACGCAGCCGGAGTGAGCGGAATAGAAACCACCCGCGGGCCAGTCTCGACGCGAAAAGTAGTAAATGCCGCAGGAGCATGGGCAGCCGAGGTCGCCAAAATGGCCGGGATCGACCTGCCGGTTCAACCTTTGCGCCGCATGCTGGTTCCGACTGAGCCGTTTGATGAGTTTCCCCACAGCGCGCCCATGATTATCGATATGTCGAATGGCTTCCACTTTCGTCCGGAGGGATTGGGGTTTCTGCTGGCGTGGAATGATCCGGAAGAGACCCCGGGATTCAAGACGGACTTTGAACCGACCTTTATTGAAAAGATTCTGACGCGGGCAGCGGAACGAGTGCCGATCTTCGAAAATCTGGCAGTGAATCCCAAGCGAGCCTGGGCAGGCCTCTACGAGATGACGCCGGATCACCATCCCATTCTGGGGGAAGTGCCCGGTGTTCCTGGGTTATATCTGGCCAACGGTTTCAGCGGGCACGGTGTCATGCACGCTCCCGCCACGGGAAAGATTCTCTCCGACCTGATTCTCACCGGCACAAGCACGCTGGTAGACACGTTATTGCTGGGTCTGTCGCGCTTTGCCGAGGGACGGATGATCGAGGAGACCGCGGTCCTGTAGACATTGGCCGCAAAGATTGCAAAGACCACCGCAGCAGGTAAAGAAGGGCTGAACTTAGCGGTTAGAATCCTTACTTGGTGAACCTCAAAGACACCTTAAGTTCGGCTGTTCAGCAGTTGAGTGCAGCGCACGTGGGTTCGCCGCGCTTGAATGCGGAAATCCTGTTGATGTTTGTCCTCAACTGCGACCGGGCTTACTTGTATGCGCACCCGGAACGCAATCTGACTGCGGTTGAGCAGGCGCGCTATAACGAGGCTCTGGCCCACCGGGCGCTTGGCAATCCGGCGCAGTACATTACGGGCCACCAGGAATTCTGGGGAATGGATCTGATCGTTTCGCCCGCAGTGCTGATTCCCCGTCCGGAAACCGAGCACGTGATTGAGACTGTTCTCGGCAAGATTGATACAAGGGCATCCTTGCTCGGCCCAGCCCCGAAGATCGTAGATGTCGGAACCGGTTCTGGGTGTATCGCGCTGGCGCTGGCTAAGGAGTTACCGGAGGCAGAGGTGCATGCTACCGAGATTTCTCTGGAGGCCCTCGAGATCGCGCGCGCCAATGCGGCGCGTCATCAACTGGCGCATCGAATTCGTATTCACCACACCGATTTACTCGATGGCTTTCCAACCGGGTCCTTTGATTTCGTAGTCTCAAATCCGCCTTATGTGGGCGAGTCCGAGGAAGATCAGGTACAGCTCGAAGTGCGTAAATTCGAGCCGCGTGGGGCTGTTTTTGCAGGAAAAACAGGCCTCGAAGTGATCAGCCGCCTGGTCCCGCAAGCGTCCTCGGTATTAAACCCCCGGGGATGGCTGGTCATCGAGGTTAGTGGAACCATCGCGGCAGGAGTAGCCAAGCTGCTCAGCGATTGGGATGAAGTGGCGCTGATCAAAGATCTGCAGGGAATTGCGCGTGTAGCCACTGGCCGGAAGCGACTTCAGTAACACCCCATCCAACAGCGTAGAGTTCATCTGATGACTCCCGGCTTCACTGGCTTTGCGCAACCTCTTGCTACTGGTGAAGGATCAAGGCCCCTAACCGCCAAGTGCGCCAAGATCTCGCAATAGCAGCGATGTTACTAGTGCTGGTAGTAGCGCCTTCCCCCCTATAAGCTCGGTGCGACTTGGCCGTAGTTGAAATGCAAACGAGAGATTGTTCCGCGGTACCCCATCTGATGCCCCCAGAATCGATGACTTCGAATCCCGTCCGCTCTGCGGCTATTGCGCTGTGGGTGTTGATTCTTACCTCCAGCGTGGTTGCGCAGAACTCTACCGCCGCGTTCCGTGGTTTTGTGCAAGATTCAACCGGGGCGCGCATTCCGGACGCCACCATTAGTGTGCGCGCGCAGAATTCTATGTTCGAGCGCCGTGCCACGACCAACGAGCAGGGAGAGTTCCGTGTGAACGATCTTCCACCGGGTGACTACCGCTTGATGGTGAAAGCTCCCGGCTTTGCTCAAGCACAATCGGACGTGGAACTGATCGTAAGCTCTGTGCGTGATTTCGTCATCACCATGAGGCCAGGCGGGGCGAAGGAGCAGGTGCAGGTCTCGTCGCAGCCTTCGTCGATCAGCATGCAGCCGATGGACACGGCAAGCGCCATACACCAGACCGCTGTTACCTCGGAGGATTTGGAGGGGCTGCCGCTGGCGGCACGAAGCTTCGCCAATATTGCCTATCTGGCGGCGGGAACGGAGCCGGTGGAACCGTCGGATCCCACCAAGGCGCGCATCACAGCAGTTTCCACGGGCGGAAGCTCGGGATTGAATAATGCACTATCGGTGGATGGGGTGGACAATTCCGACGACTGGATCGGCGGTTTTCTGCAGAATTTTTCGCCCGATTCCATCCAGGAATTCGCCGTACAGACGGCGCAGCAGGATGCTGACACCGGTGGTACCACAGCCGGGTCGGTCGTGATCACGACCAAGCGCGGTACCGATGACTGGCATGGAGATGCCGCGTTCTATGACCGGCAGGCGGCGCTCAACGCGCGTTTTCCGATTGAGAACCCGGCGCCCAATCCCAAACAACCTTTCTCCCGCCAGAATTATCTGGGCACTATCGGTGGGCCGCTCCGGAAGGACAAAGTCTGGTTTTTCAGCTCCTACGAGTTCGTGCATGAAAACGCCAGCATCGCTTACAGTCCGGCCAGCGTGACACAATTCGACGCTCTGGCGACGCTGGCCTCGGAGGGGCTGATTCCCGGTGTCAGCGCGATTGCAGTTCCACCCAATGTTCCCATTCCATTCCGCGATTCCATCGCCTCGACCCGCTTCGACTGGGCGCAATCTGCGAAGTCGCAGTGGTTCCTCCGCGCCTCTGCAGATTCTTACATTACGCACAATGCGCTGGTTGCGCAGGGTACGCTGCCCTCCACCGGCCTGACGACGCACAACAACTACTGGAATGTGGCACTCAGCAACACCTACGCTTTCAACTCCAATTGGGTGGGCAGTTTTGTATTCGGCGCCAGCGAATTACATCTCACACAAACGCGTAATGCGAATCTGGGCTTCGCTCTTGCATTCCCGTTCAGTGCAACCTCGCTGACCGTTTCCGGTTTCGAAACGTTCGGTGACAATCAATTCGCCACGCCCATCACCTTTTTTCCCTCCCTGCGCAACCAGGAGAAGTATCAGTTCCGCTATGACGTCAACCATGTGGCGGGAAATCATGCGGTCAAGTTCGGGGTTAACTTCATTCACGAACCGGTGCTAAGCGGCGCCTTCCCCGCGAATAATGAAACGCTCTATCAGTTCCCGATGGATCCCACGTTTTACTTGAGCGATCCCGCGCAGTTCACCGCCGATATGGCCGCCGGAGCTTCGACCTCCAATCTGGGCGGAGGTTTTTCCCAGAATGTGCAGCGTCTGGCTTTGTACGCGGAGGATTCGTGGCACGTGACGCCGCATCTGACGGTCAATTATGGCCTGCGCTATCAGACGACCTTCGGCTTGTTTGAAGGCTCGGGACGGAGTCAGCTGGACAACCCGGCTTATCTGACTCTGAAAGCGCTGAACATTTCCTTGGAAAACGGGGCACCACAGGACTACCGCAAACAAATCGGACCGCGGCTGGGAATCGTCTATGCCCCAGGCAAAACTGGCCGGACCGTGTTTCGCGCCGGCTTCGGAATGTTCTATGACGATCTTGCCCAGAACGGATGGGCCACAGCATTTCAGGCGGTCAATACGCCGGCGGGGCCGTGCGCCCTTTCGGGTGGGGTCTTAGTGGGCTCCGGATGTCTTCCGGGAAGCGCGTCGGGCGGCACGGGCAACATCATCGACTCCGATTACAAAACACCTTATGCCATTCATGTGACCGGAGGAGTAGAGCACGCTTTCAATCCAAACTGGATTGTCAGTGCGGATTACACTCACGAACAGGGTAACCACGGCTATCGTGGATACAACTACGCCGCCGGCGTTAATCTTTTTACGCCGCTGTTTCCGGCCGCAGACACAGTGGATCAGCAAAATCTCGTTCCGGATGTGAACGTCTTCAAGTCCGACAATCGCTCCAGCTATAACGCGCTGATGATTCATTTGCAGGGCAATATGACCCGCCGCTTCAGCCTGATCGCGAACTACACTCTGTCGCGGGCCCAAACGTGGGGGTGCCTGCTGGGTGAGCTGTTCGACTACGTGAACGGGGTCTGTGATCCGTTGCGTCCCTTCGGTCCGGGCGATTATGGCCCGTCGGGCGAAGATGTGACCCACCGCTTTGTCTTGGCAGGAACACTGCATGTTCCCGGCGGTTTTGAGCTGACCACTCTCACACAAGCCGAGAGCGCCCGCCCCATTACCCTGACCACGCCGGTGGGCACACGCGCGGTCATCAACGGTGTGGAGAGTACACTCGATGAGTTCCGGGGTACGCCGTATGTTCAGGTCGATTTGCGGGTCAGCCGACCGTTCCGCTTCCAGGATCGCTGGTCGGTGATTCCGTTCATCGAGTTCTTTAACCTGTTCAACCGCAACAATCCTGGCGCAAATTACGTAACCGACATTTCTGCCCTGCCGAATCCGGTGAACGATCTGGCCAACGCCACGGCGATCTGTACCAACCCGCCAGCTTGCAGCGCCTACACCCCGATTACCAGTTTCCAGCAGTTGCTAGTCCCGGCGGGCGGGCTGGGAGATTTCTTCGGTCCCGGGACTACCGTTGGGATCCCGTTCGCAGCGCAGATCGGAGCCCGAGTGACGTTTTGAGGTTCGCAGAAGATTTGCCATTCTGAGCGCAGCGGAGAACCTGTGCACTGCCCGGCAGAATGTTCAGCCTGGCGAGCGCTCTAGCGCTTGATGCTGGCGGGCTGGATCTCTTCCACATCGACCCAGTTGGTAGGATAGGCGCCGGTGTAGCAGGCACTGCAGTACGTCGTCTTCTCGCCGTCCGCGCAGGCCTTCTTCAATCCTTGAAGCGAGAGATAGGCGAGCGAGTCGGCGCCGATAAAGTCGCGAATCTCCTCGACCGATTTATTGGCCGCGATCAGCTCCCGTTTGGAAGGTGTGTCAACGCCGTAAAAGCAGGGAGAGATGGTGGGTGGACAGGAAATGCGCATGTGGACTTCGCGGGCTCCGGCACCCCGAACCATGCGCACGATCTTGCGGCTGGTCGTGCCGCGCACGATCGAGTCGTCAATCAGCACCACGCGCTTGCCGTCCAGCAGGCTGCGCACCGGATTCAGCTTGAGCTTCACCCCGAAGTCGCGCACGGTCTGCTGCGGTTCAATAAAGGTGCGTCCTACATAGTGATTGCGAATCAATCCAAAACGAAACGGAATGCCGCTCTCGGCCGCGTATCCCATGGCGGCGGTAACTCCGGAATCAGGAACGGGCACCACGATATCGGCCTCTGCCGGGGCTTCCCGCGCCAATTGCCGCCCCAGTTCCTCGCGGCTCTCCTGCACCGCTCGTCCAAACACCAGGCTGTCCGGACGCGAGAAATACACATGCTCGAAGATGCAGCTTGATTGGGGCAGGGATGTCGCGAAGAAGCGTGAGGTGATTCCCTCCGGACCGACCACCACCAGTTCGCCCGGCTTGACGTCGCGTTCGAAGGTGGCGCCGATCAGATCAAAAGCACAGGTCTCCGAGGCAAAAACAATCGTGTCTTGTTTTGCTCCCTCCTGGGCGGGGATTCTTCCCATCGCCAAAGGACGGAACCCGCGTGGGTCGCGGGCTGCGAAGATACGGTCGGGACTTACCACCACCAGCGAATAGGCTCCATCCACGCGACGCAACGCGTCGGCCATGGCCTCCGGCAGGGTGTGCTCGCGGGAGAGCGCGATCAGGTGCACGATGACTTCCGTATCACTGTTAGTCTGAAAGATCGAGCCCTGGCCCTCCAGGCGGCCGCGGATCTCCGTTGCGTTCACCAGGTTGCCATTGTGCGCCAGGGCCAGCATGCCCTTGTTGGATTGCACAATAATCGGCTGCGCGTTGAACAGAGCCGAGTCGCCGGCGGTGGAATAGCGGGTGTGCCCAATGGCCAGGGTTCCCCGCAGCTTGGTTAAGACGTCTTCTACGAAGATGTCGGCGACCAGGCCCATGGCTTTGTGCACGTGCAGGGTCATGCCGTCGGAGGTGACAATGCCCGCCGACTCCTGCCCGCGATGCTGGAGAGCGTGCAGACCCAGGTAGGCAAGCTTCTCGGCTTCGGGGTGGGCGTAGATTGCGACTACGCCGCATTCGTCGTGGAATTTGTCAAAAGACATTTAGCTCCCAGTTCCCTCGCGGGCTCGTACTAATTCGCTACAACCAGTTGTGGGTCGGTCTTCAGCGCGTTCTGCAAAGCATTTTCATATGCTTCCCGCAATTTGCCAATCGCAGCTGCAACTACCACCCGACCATCCAGCCTGATTTCTATTCTATCCGGGACCGTTTCACCAATCGGCTCGGCAGAGACCCCGTACTTGACCGCCCGCTCTTGGATTCGGGCGAGATGGCTGGAATCGCAGGAGATCACCACTCGGCTGGCATCTTCACCGAACAGCACGAACTCCGGCGGCAGGCCCTGGGATGTCAAATTCACGGTTAGTCCCATTGAGAGCGGCATGGCAGACTCGGCCAGGGTCACCGCGATTCCGCCCTCCGAGCAATCGTGCGCCGAGTCCACCAGGCCGGCGGCAATCATCTCCAATAACGCCCTCTGCAGCGCGGCCTCCTGCTTCAAGTCGAGCGCGGGAGGATAGCCCCAGACCGTCCCCAAAACTTCCTTTGCGTACTCGGAGGACCCGAATTCTGTCTCCGCATCGGTGATATCGCCGGGCTCAGTGGCGCGCAATAGCACGATCGTGCGCCCGGCTTCGCGGAAGTGAGGAAACACAGCTTTGTGCACATCTTCCAGAATTCCCACCATGCCTAACACGGGAGTGGGGTAAATTCCTTCTCCGAGAGTCTCGTTATAAAAGCTGACGTTGCCGCCGGTGATGGGAACGTCAAGTTCTTCGCACGCCTTGGTGATTCCGTCGATAACCTGGGAGAACTGCCACATGATGTGCGGCTTCTCCGGATTACCGAAGTTCAGGCAATTGGTCGCGCCCGCCGGAGTTGCCCCGGCGCACACCAAATTGCGCGCAGCTTCGGCGACGGCGTGCATGGCGCCGAGTTGGGGATCGAGGTAGCACCAGCGCCCGTTGCCATCGAGCGCCATGGCGAGTCCACGCTGCGAGCCTTTAATACGAATCACGCCGGCGTCCCCGGCGCCCGGAGCTTCGACCGTGTTGGTCTGGACCATGTGGTCGTATTGCTGCCACACCCATCGCTTGCCGCAAACGTTGGGGCTGGCCAGCAGCTGCGTCAAGGCTTGCGTAGGCGCGAGCGTCTCGCTTGTGCCGAGTCGAATGTGCGCCGGCATCTCCCGCGGCATCGGAGGCTCCCATCGCTGCATGGGACGCTGATAAACCGGCGCGTCGTCAGTCAGGGCCTGGTTGGGTATCTCGGAGACTACTTGCCCGTGTTGCAGGACGCGCATCTTACCGTCACTAGTGACGCAGCCAATCTCCACCGCGTCGAGCCCCCACTTCTCAAAGACACGAAACACTTCCTGCTCGCGGCCTTTTTGCGCCACCAGCAGCATGCGTTCCTGGGACTCGCTCAGCATGATCTCGTAAGGAGTCATGCCGGTTTCCCGCTGCGGCACGCGATCCAGTTCGATTTCCGTGCCCACGTGTCCGCGCGCCCCCATTTCGCAAGTCGAGCAAGTCAGCCCGGCGGCGCCCATGTCCTGAATGCCGACGATGGCGCCGGTCTGCATGGCTTCCAGGCAAGCTTCGAGCAATAGCTTTTCGAGAAACGGATCGCCGACCTGAACGTTCGGACGCTTGGCTTCCGAAGCCTCACTGAACTCTTCGCTGGCCATGGTGGCGCCGTGAATGCCGTCGCGTCCGGTTTTCGAGCCAACGTAGATGACAGGATTGCCCTCGCCGGAAGCCTTGGCATAAAAGATTTGATCGCGCCGCACCAGCCCCAAGGCGAACGCATTCACCAGCGGATTGCCGGAGTAGCAAGCCTCGAACTTCGTTTCCCCGCCGAGGTTGGGCACGCCAAAGCAGTTCCCATAAGACGCAATGCCGCTGACCACGCCTTCCATCACCGAGTGATTCTTATGAACTTCCGCCTGTGTGGGGCCAGTCGTCGGCTCTCCGGCCGAGCGATTTGCATGTTCGGAAATCGGCCCGAAGCGCAGCGAATCCATCACCGCCACCGGCCTGGCGCCCATGGTGAAAATATCGCGCAAGATTCCGCCCACGCCAGTCGCTGCTCCCTGAAACGGCTCAATAAACGAAGGGTGATTGTGCGACTCGATCTTGAAGGCGCAAGCCCACCCGTCGCCAATATCGATGATGCCGGCGTTCTCACCCGGACCCTGCACCACCCGGCGGCTGCGCGTCGGCAAGCGTTTGAGGTGTACGCGGGAAGATTTGTAGGAGCAGTGTTCGCTCCACATCACGCTGAAGATACCCAGCTCGGTGATGGTGGGTTCCCGTCCGCCCAGCAGTTGTTTGATCTGTTGGTATTCTTCGGGCGTGAGGCCGTGTTCGCGAATCAGTTCTGGAGTGATGGCTGGGGTAAGGGCGACCGTGTTCATGGAGAAATTCTATTTTCGCATGTCAGGAGCGGAACCGCACGCACTCTTGCTTGTCATCCTGGGCGAAATCGGTCTCGCGCGGCGCCAGACAATGCCTGGGTCCTTCGCTTCTCTCAGGATGACAAATCAATAGTATTATGCGTTTGCATGAAGTCCGTTATCGTCGGCACCGCCGGCCACATCGATCACGGCAAGACTGCCCTAGTCAAGGCTTTGACCGGCATCGATGCCGACCGCCTGGAAGAAGAAAAGCGTCGCGGCATCACGATCGACATCGGTTTCGCCCACCTCGAATTGCCCATGCCCGACGGTGACGTATTGCGCCTGGGCTTTGTCGACGTTCCTGGTCACGAACGCTTCGTCCGCAATATGCTGGCTGGCGTCGGCGGCATCGATCTGGTGCTGCTGGTGATTGCAGCGGACGAGTCCATCAAACCGCAAACCCGCGAACACTTCGATATCTGCCGCCTGCTGGCGGTGCGCCGCGGCATCACGGTGCTAACCAAGGCCGACCTGGTCGATCGGGAAACCCTCGATGTGGTGCGGCTGGAAGTGCAGGAATTCCTGCGCGGAAGCTTTCTCGGCCCCGCCAACTCTCCTATCATCCCCGTCAGTTCTCTGACTGGTGCGGGTATCGAAGAGCTGAAGCGGGCTCTGGTTCGAGTCGCCGGAGAAGCTCCGGCCAGAGATTCCAGCAGCCTGGCCCGCCTGCCCATCGACCGCGTCTTCACCATGAAAGGCTTCGGGACCGTGGTCACGGGAACTTTGATCTCGGGAACAATCCGCAAAGAAGACGAACTCGAAGTTTTCCCCAAGGGACAACGAGTCCGGGTGCGCGGCCTGCAGGTGCATGGCAAAGCGGCGGAGCAGGCCACAGCCGGGCAGCGCACTGCCTTGAACCTTGCTGGAGCGACAACGGAGGAACTTTCCCGGGGAATGACTCTGGCTCCGCCTGCGACTTTCCATACAACCGCAAAGATTGACGTTGAACTTTCCTTGCTTCCGTCCGCCAAGCCGCTAAAAGACCGGGCCCGCGTGCACTTCCATTCCTACACCCTGGAGACTGTCGCAACCGTGGCTTTGTATGACCGCAAGCAGATGGCTCCGGGAGAGACCGCCCTGGCACAGCTGCGACTGAGCGAGCCGGCTCTGGTGCTGCCCGGCGACCGCTTTATCATCCGACGTTTCTCCCCGGTTGTGACCAATGGCGGAGGCGTGGTACTGGACGCGTCGCCCTTGCCGAAACTCAAACCGGAGGTCCGAATTCAGTTTTTGAAGGTCGCCGCCTCCGCTGACCCGGAAAGGATCATAGTCAGCAGAATCGCACGCCGCGGGTTTGCGGGACTGACCTTGCCGGACGCCGTATCCGAAACAGGCTGGCGTCGAGAGACCATCGAAGGGAAACTGCGCGAACCGCTCACACGCGGCGCCGTGCGGAGGGTCGGCGACCTCCTGGTCGACTCGGGAGCAATGCTTGCCCTGAAGCAGCATCTTGCCGCCGCAGTGGCGCAGTTTCACCAGCAGAATCCATTGGCTCCAGGCATCAGCAAGGAAACGCTGCGGGAAAAACTCGGCCTCCGTCTCAGCCCGGAAGTGTTCGGCGCGGCGCTCGATAGCCTGGTAGGCGAACAGAAACTTGCAGTGGCTGGAGAATTTGTTCGCGCCGCCGGACGCACTGAGGTGGCAATGAACGACGAAGAGGCGGAATCGAAGCGAGTGATTGAAAGCGTGTTCGCCTCCGCCGGACTGAAAGTCCCATTTCTGCGGGACGTGCTTGCAGGACTAAGAGTAGATAAAATGCGGGCGCAGAAAATTGTGACCCTGCTGCTGCGTGACCGAGTTCTGATCAAGGTGTCCGAGGACCTGGTATTTCACCGGGATACCTTAACCGCGCTCCGAAAGCTCCTGGCAGCTGAAAAAGTCAAATCCGTCAGGATCGATGTCGCCCGCTTCAAAGACCTGACGGCAGTGAGCCGGAAATATGCCATCCCGCTGCTGGAGTATCTGGATCGCGAGCGGGTGACGCGCAGGGTAGGCGACGAACGGGTAATTCTGTAGGAATTTTGCGACTCTATCGAACGCTGGCTGCCTCCGGTGTCGGAATCTCACTACGTATAATGAAACATGGGTTGGAGAGTGTGTGATGAATTCTGCGTTACACCCGGTTCACCGGAGCAGGCCGTCGATGCCAGCGATTCGTTCCGCGACGGTGAACGACGTACGGTTGCTCTGGACCATGATTCGCGAGTTGGCGGAGTACGAACGTGAGCTGGACAAGGTCTCCATTACGGAAGGCGATCTAGTGCGGGACGGATTCGGCGCGGTGCCCAAATTCCGCGCTCTGCTTGCGGAGTGGGAAGGCGAGCCCGCCGGCTACGCACTGTTTTTCGGGTTTTACAGCACGTGGGAAGGTCGTCCTGGGCTGTTTCTGGAAGACCTCTTTGTTCGGCCACGCTTTCGGAGTCGCGGCATTGGGAAGGCTTTGCTGGCCAGTGTAGCGCGCATCGCAAGAGAGGAAAATTGCTACGGCGTGCGCTGGGAGGTGCTGAACTGGAACCAGACGGCGATTGACCTTTACAAGGCGCTTGGAGCCAAGTTCCTGGACGAGTGGCGCTCGGTATTGCTCGCCGATGAGGCACTGCAGCGGCTCGCGGAGCGTACGCGATGAGCCCCAGGGTCAAAATCATCGGCGCCGGGCTGGCTGGGTCGGAGGCGGCGTGGCAATGCGCTCAGCGAGGAGTCGAGGTTGAACTGTGCGAAATGCGTCCGGTGCGCTCGACACCGGCGCATCAAACCGGGGAGTTCGCGGAGCTCGTCTGCTCGAATTCCTTGAAATCTGACACCGAGAACACCGCGCCCTGGCTGCTGAAAGAAGAGATGCGGCGTGCGGGATCACTGCTCATGGAGATCGCGCGGGAGTGCGCGGTGCCTGCCGGACATGCGCTTGCCGTGGACCGCACGACCTTTGCGGCGAGAGTGACTGAGGCCATTTTGCATGAGCCCCTGATTACGGTGCGACGAGGAGAGATTGCGAACATCGACGCCGAGGAGTTGACCATCATCGCTACCGGTCCGTTGACGTCGGCCGCGTTGTCACAGGAGATTGTGCGGCTGAGCGGAGCTTCGCATCTGTATTTTTACGATTCCATCAGCCCGATCGTGGAAGCTGAATCGATCGACATGACGAAGGTCTATCTGGCAGCGCGGTACGACAAGGGTTCGGCTGATTACATCAATTGCCCTATGGGGCAAGCGGAATATGACCGGTTTTACGATGCACTGCTGGCCGCACAACCGGTCGAAGAGCGCCAGTGGGAGAAGCTGAACTACTTCGAAGGCTGTCTACCCATCGAGGAGATTGCGCGCCGGGGCCGCGACACTTTGCGTTTTGGCCCGATGAAGCCAGTCGGGCTCAAAGATCCGCGGAGCGGGCGGATGCCGTATGCCGTGGTACAGCTGCGGCAGGAGAATCTGCGCGCTGACTCCTACAACCTGGTGGGATTTCAGAATCACCTGAAGTTTGGCGAGCAGGCACGTGTCCTGCGTCTGATTCCGGGTCTGGAAAATGCTCGTTTTCTGCGCTACGGCCAGATTCATCGCAACACTTACATTAATGCTCCTAGACTGCTGGCCGAAACTTTGCAGATGAAGCAGCATCCGCGGGTTCTGTTTGCCGGGCAGATATGCGGCGTGGAGGGATATGTGGAATCGATTGCCACTGGACTGCTGGCGGGCATGCACGCAGCATCGCTCGCGGCTGGTGGCGAACCGCTTGTGCCGCCACGGGAAACAGCCCTCGGATCACTAACCCATTACATTACCCATGCCGACGCCGCCAAGTTTCAGCCGGCCAACATCACCTTCGATCTTTTACCTCCGCTCGAACACAAGATTCGCGACCGGCAGGAGCGGCATCGGCGGCAATGCGAGGTTGCTCTTCGGGAATTTAGTGGTTGGCTGAATAGTGCCATGGCGCTCAAGTCGGGTCCTGATGTGGGCGCAGTCTCGGCGGTCAAGTCTCTCTAAAAATCTGCAACAAAACCACTGAAGAATACGTACCTCATAGAGAAAGCGGTGGTCGGGTCCGGCTTACGTTCCGGGGCGGGCCGCGTCCAATTCACAGGCATGATTTTGCGCGATCTCATCGGCGATGTGCTGCGAACCCTTTGGGCGCACAAACTGCGTACGTTCCTGACCATGTTCGGGATCGCGTGGGGCATCGTATCGATAGTGCTGATGGTGGGTGCAGGCGAGGGACTGCGAGTCGGCCAGGCGAAGGTTGCACAAACCCTGGGCAAAGACGTGATGATCGTATTCCACGGACGCACCAGCCTGCAGGCCGGTGGTACGCGCGCCGGCCGGGCGGTGCACTGGGAGGATCCGGATGTGGCCGCAGTGCAGGCCGATTCCCCGGATTGCGAATACGCCATTCCGGAACTGGAGCAGAACGACGTTCAGATTCACAGCAATTACAACAACGCTGCATTCCTGGTAACCGGTTCATTGCCGGCGTTTGCCTACATCCGCAGTCTCGATGTTGGCCAGGGACGTTTCTATGACTGGGATGACCAGCGCGAGGCGCGCCGGGTGGCCTTTCTGGGCAGCGATGCATCCAAGCAGCTCTTCCCCGGCCGTAATCCTGTGGGGGAAAACCTGTACTTGAACGATTTTCCCTACGTGGTGATCGGCGTGATGGCCTCCAAAAAACAGGATTCCAGTTACGACGGCTGGGACGCGAACAAGATTTTCGTGCCTTTCGAGGCAATGCGGCGCGATTTCCCCGACAAGCCTCCCGGAACACCAACCACCTTCGACCAGCTGCTGGTTACCCCAAAATCGGTGGAGCAGCAC
>Ga0335078_10005011_pt1 | contig 19596 bp, 17 predicted proteins | sample Lox_Sample_32_FD_206711 | JGI IMG/M metagenome (GOLD analysis project Ga0335078, IMG submission 206711) | Soil microbial communities from Loxahatchee National Wildlife Refuge, Florida, United States - Lox_Sample_3.2 | ecosystem: Environmental > Terrestrial > Soil > Wetlands | place: USA... | reverse complement strand
GTTTCTTCGCACTTTTGAAAAGCATACGGAATAGTGACCTTGCGGTTGGTCTCGATGCGCGGCGCCCAGAACACATCCGTCAAATGGACGGCTGTGAAAGGCACGGGCCGGATCGGATAGTCGTGCCCGGCCCTGACCCGGCCGTCACCCGGAGAGTGTTTCTGCCAGCCGGGCGAGGTGGAGAGAAAAGCCGCGAACGCCGCCAGCGCCGCCAGCCATCTTGGAAAGTGTCGCATGTTAGGTAGTAAGTTGCTCAGTATAACCGGAAAGAGCGTGGGCGCGGCGTTACACCGCGCCCTGCCAAGGGGGTAGCTAGAACGATATCCGCGCACCGAGCTGGATGGTTCGCGGCACCAGTGCCGAGGTTGATCGGCCGAAGGTTGCATCCGGCAGGTTCGGATTGACATCGGTCAGGTTCACGTGATTTAGTACGTTCAGGAAATCGAAGCGGATTTGCAGGCTGCCCTGCTCCCCGAGCCATGGAACATGCGTGTTCTTAAGCACGCTCGAATCCACCTCAATGAGGCCCGGATTGCGGCAACTGTTGCGCTTGACATTCCCTTCGGTGCCGGCCGCGGGAGTTGGCGCGCACGGTATTTACCCCCGCCTCGTACAATCCGTTCAAGCGCAATGACGTGGTGCACCACAGCCCCTGGTTCCGCAACTCGCGGATGACGCCGACCGCGATCCAATCGTTCACGCATAGGATGGCGGTGGGCGCAAACCCGGTGCGCCGCAGTTCGCGCGCCGCGGCGCGCCCCCCGGTAAATCCGTCTTCGGGCGGAGTCACCACCAGGCTTTCCGCTCCATGGCGCGCGGTGGCCTCCAGAAACTCCAACCGCCGGGTCTCGGTGGGCCGCAGAAAGACCGGTGCGCTGATGTAGGCCATGCGCCGATGCCCCAGGGCTGCCAGCAGGTCGACGAGCATGCGAATGCCCTTGCGCTAGTCAAAATCGATGCACGTGAAGCTCTCTTCCGGCGTTCCGGCGTCGAACAGCACCACCGGGATCCGGGCTTCACGGAGCTCTTCCAGGATGGCGGGTTCCATTTCGGGAAACACCCCCAGCCCGGCCACTTGCTGCCCCAGCAGGCGGTGCACGCTGGACTTGAGCAGCTTTACATCTTGGGAACTGTTGGCCAGCAGAACATCGTACCCGCACTGCCGCGCGTCGGTTTCGATGGCGTGGTAGATATCGGCAAAGAACGGGTTGTAGAGGTTGGCCATCACGATCCCCAGGACGCGGCTTTGCCGGCCGGCCAGAGTGCGGGCGTGCAGGTTGGGCTTGTATTTCAGCTCCTCGGCGGCGCGCAGGACGCGCGCGCGGGTGGAGCTTTTCACTCCGGCGTATCCGTTGAGCACGCGGGAAACCGTGGCGCTGGCCACGCCTGCGCGTTTAGCCACGTCTTTGAGGCGCATCTTCTATCAGCTTACATCGCCGCCCGAAGCGCGTTTTCGACCCGGCCGTAGCGGTCATGGAAAGGAATCAGTTTAGGCGAATCCCAGCGAAAAGGGTAACGATTATATCAATATTCGGATAATTTCATGGTGTTTGACGCCTCGGGCTTCTCAACATGTGGGTAAACTCCTTAGTACGAATCTACTGAAACGGCATGCACTCAGCGATCACCTAGCCATAGAAACTGAGCTCATAATCATGAAGAAACCGAGCTCCAAACGAGGTGATGCACGAATGTTACAACAAACGATGACAATTCTGGGAAAAATCACAGAAGTACCAAAGGCGGATGCGCAAAGGCTGGAGGCCCTGGTAGTAATATGCGACCAGGTACTGGCCAGAGGACCGGTGCAGGCAGACGGCTCGTACCGGCTGAATCTGTCGCGCGCCGCCGCGAGTGAGAAAAGCGCCTTCGGGTTAGCCCTGGTGGTGGCGCCCGCCGGCGCAGGCGAACACATTGAACATCTGACAGACCTGGTGCGCGTCCCGCTAAAGACGGAAGACGTGCTCAAGGCCGAACGCAACTATCACGTCGCCGACATCGCAGTTTCCGAAGAGACGCTGAAGAAACTGCTGCGGCTATGTCCTCCGTACTGTATCAGCGGCCGATTCGTGGGTCCGGACCAGTGCGCCGCCCCGGGCGCGCAGGTCACTGTCTACACGGTGGTCCACACCGCCACCGGGTACGTCAAGACTCCACGAGTCACGGTCACCACCGGTCCGGATGGCACCTTCACTGCTTGTTTCCCCTGGTGTACTTGTCTGTTCTGTTATCCCTGCTGGCCTTGCTATCCCATTTGGTGGGAATGCTGGCCGTGGTGGTGGGAATGGGACATTCTGCGCGTGATTGAAGCGCTCGAGCAGCGATTGTCCGGCCCCGCCGCCACCTTGGCCAATCAGATTGCGCTGATCCGGCCGGATGCCAAGGCGCTGGCGCGAGGCCAGGGATTCTCCCGCGCAACCGCCGACTTCGCGCCCGACCCCCAGCGCACGGCGCTCATTAAGAGCAAGTTCGCCAACGCCCAAATCCGGCGCATTTTCCCGTGGTGGTGGTGGTGCTGCGACGACCCCAACATCGTCTTCAGCGTGATGCAGAACGGCGTTACGGTGCTCGATGAAGATCCGGCCATCGACACGCGCTGGTGCTTCGAAGACGGCAGTTCCGTAACGCTGGTAGGCAACGACCAGACGGACACTGTCTGCAACCCGAACTGCCCGCCTCCGCACGGTTTCGTCTGGACCAACGTGGGCGCTCTGAATGTGGCCAATATCGACCACAACACCGGATATGCCGAGATTCCCACGGATATCGGCACCGACGATCAGGACCTGGCGTTTCAGGGCAACCTCTATCTCTACGGAGTCTACGACCCGGCCGCCTTCTCCTACTACCAGGTGAATGCTGCTAACTGGGGTGGCAATCCCGCACGCGGCGCCACGCGGCCTCCGGCCGGTTCCGGAAGTCCCGTAGCTTCACCTCTTACCCGCTACATTTACGTCTATGACGCGGCGCTTAACTTTGTGGGCAGCTTCCCCGTGCAACTGGGTCCCTTCAATCAGAGCGGCCTGGTGAATTTATACGCCACGATTGAAGCACGCCAGAACCTGCCCGCTCCGGGAGGTTTGCCGGCCTTCCCCTCGTTCCCGAATACGTATCACATCTATTGGGGCAGCCCCGGATTGATGCTGGAAGCTTCCTCTTCCGTGCTCACCAGCGGCGTGGCGATGACCGGCGTAGACCTCACCCTGGTGGGGTACGACAACACGTTCGCGTTGGCCAGCGTGGCGCCCGACGATCCGCTGACACTGACCATCGACAACACGCCGTTGACATCGGCAGCCGTTCTTGGGATCACCGCCTTTACCGCGAGCGGCCAGATTCCGACGGTAGCAGGTGATTGTCCGGCCTATGACATCGGGCCCGGCGGTTATGTCCAGATTACCGTGGATGTGCACGACAACAACGGCCACCTGTTCGAGTATTACGTGGACGCCGAGTATGGGCACGGCAGCGGCGGAGCGGTGACTCCTCCGGGAACCAGGGGGTACAAGACCAACCCATATCCCGGCGGCGCCGATCCGAACTATGCCCAGAACTCCTGGGTCGGCGGGCCGGAAGTGATGACTTACTATCCGCCTGTAGATTGCTGCTATGAGTTCCGCATCCGCGCCGGGAAGCGCGTAACCGATGGGTCAAACTTCCCCACGCTGGCGGATTACGACTTCCAGACGATCAATCTGAAGGTGAGTAGTTAGTATGCCGTCCCACATACCGCTTGCTAACGCGCGCGGCTCAGAAGCAGTGAGTCTGAGCCGCGAGAGCCTGGGAGCCGGGACGGCAAACTAGAGCGCAAAGGCGCGTGGGCCTCATATGCTTAAAGTAACCGCCCACGCGCCGGTTTGCGCGAGCTAGCCAGATATGCATTACTACTGGTTTCTCCTGGCCACCCTGGGAGTCTGGCGTATCACGCACCTGTTGGCGTCAGAAGAGGGACCCTGGAAGATCCTCGAACGGATGCGGGCCGCGCTCGGATCGGGCGTGGCGGGCGAGATGGTGAAGTGTTTCTATTGTTTGAGTCTTTGGATTGCCGCTCCCTTCGCCTGGTTTATCGGACAAGGGTGGGGGGAGCGGCTTTTGCTATGGCCGGCGCTCTCCGGGGGCGCGATCCTGCTGGAACGTATCACTGATCGCGAAGGCATGGCGCCGGCCGTTTTTTATGAGGACGATCAGGAGGAGACAGAAGATGTGTTGCGGAAACAAGATCAGACCAGCGTTTAGGAGGGCACAGCCGCTGCCCCCCCCCACGGTGGCGGCCACGGCGGCAGGACCGGCGTTTGAATATATCGGCCGCTCGGGTCTTACGGTTGTGAGTCCCCTAACCGGCACGCGCTACCGGTTCAACGGACCGGGCGCGCGTCTGCGGGTCGACCCGCGGGACGGGCAGGCGCTGGCCGGAATCGCGGCCTTGCGCCAGGTGAAATAATCACCCGGAACAAAGCGGGACCCCGGGAGGCCGATATAATAAGCTCTTCTCGTGCCGAACCCGTACTCCCGCACCTCGCGCGCCTGGTGGCTCGCGGTTCCCCTGCTCTGCGTCCTGTATTTCACCAGCCTCACTACGGCCGGCCTGCTGGGCCCCGACGAGCCGCGCTACGCTTCCGTGGCCCGCGAAATGGCGCGCTCCGGCGATTGGATCACGCCGCGCCTGTGGGGCCAGCCGTGGTTTGAAAAGCCGGCGTTGCTCTACTGGATCGCCGGCGCGGCCTTCCGCCTCAAACTCAGCGAGGACATCGCCCCGCGCCTTCCCGTCGCGCTGCTCTCGGTCGCCTTCCTGATCTTCTTCCAATGGATTCTCCGCCGCGAGTTCGGCGCGCGCGCCGCGTGGGCCGCCATGCTCATCCTCGCCACCTCCGCCGCCTGGCTGGGATACGGCTTCATCGGCACTACCGATTTGCCCATGACTGTGGCTTTCGCCGCGGCCATGCTGCTATCGCTCGATTGGCTGGAGACCGGCAACGGGCGCCTGCTGCCGCTCGCCGCCGCCTTGCTCGGTGTGGCAACGCTCGCCAAAGGACTGGTACCCCTCGTGCTCACCCTGCCCCTCGTGTGGTGCGGCCGCCGCCGCTGGCGCGACCTGCTGCGCCCAACGGTGTGGGGTGCTTTTCTCATCATTTCCCTGCCGTGGTATCTGCTGTGCTACCTGCGCAACGGCGCGGTCTTCCTCCGCACATTCTTCTGGCAGCAGCATTTCGAGCGTTACACTTCCACCGCGCTCGCCCACCCACAGCCGCTCTGGTTCTACCTGCCGGTGCTCGTGGCGGGCCTGCTGCCCTGGACGCCGCTCGTTCCACTCTGTGCGCGCCGCGCATTATATAGCGACGCTCGCCGCCGCTTCCTGTTGCTCTGGGCGCTCTTCGTGCTGATTTTCTTCTCCTTCTCGGAAAACAAGCTGCCCGGCTACCTGTTGCCGCTGGCGCCGCCCGCCGCGGCCCTGATGGGCAGCGCTCTGGAAGCATCCCGCCGCGTCCGCTGGGCCCTCGCCTGTTCGGCGCTCTGCCTCGTCGTGATCCCAGCCGCCCTGCCGATCCTGCCGCGAGCCCTCATGTCCGGTATCTCCCACGCGCCCTGGCCGCCGTTTCAGTGGACCTGGCTGCCGCCCATAGCGCTCGCGGCAGCCATCTTCTGGCTGGAAAGCCGCGGCCGCCGCGCCGTCGCGCTCGCCGTCATGGCCGTGGCGGTCACCGCCGGCGTAGCGGCATTGAAGATTGTTGCCCTGCCGGCCATCAACCGCGTTTATTCGGCGCGACCTCTATGGCGCCAGATCGCCGCCGAGCGCGACCGTGTCTGCATCGCCAGCCTGCGCCGAAGCTGGCGTTACGGCTTGAACTACTACTCCGTCACGCCGCTACCGGCCTGCAGCGAATCGCCCCGCCCCATCGAGGTGCGCCAGGCGCCGGGCGAGCCGCCGCGGCTGGCCGGGGCAAACCGCCCTTGACCCACTTGCCACATACGTTGTAGGCTCAGTTTTCAAGTTTAAGGGCGCCCCATGATCCTGCCGCACACTTATCTCGCCACGCTGCTCGTGGTGCTCTTCAGTATGATCTGCTGGGGTTCCTGGGCCAACTCCCAGAAATTAACCGGCAAATGGCGTTTCGAACTGTTCTATTTCGATTACACCTTCGGCACCATCGTCACGGCACTAATCTGCGCTTTCACGTTCGGCAGCCTGGGCTTCGACGGATTCACTTTCCTCGACGACATGATGAACGCCGGCAAGCGTTACGTCGCCCTGGGCATTGGCGCGGGTATCATCTTCAACCTGGCGAACATGCTGCTGGTGGCCGCCATCGCCGTGGCCGGGCTGGCGGTTGCCTTCCCGGTGGGCATCGGCCTGGCCATGATCATCGGCGTGGTCTGGAACTACATCATCCGGCCGCAAGGCAACCCCATTCTGTTGTTCGCCGGCTGCACGCTGGTGGTGGGCGCGATTGTCGTGGACTCGATGGCTTATCGCGGTATCGAGTTGCTGCGCATCGAACAGCGGGCCCGGTCCGGAGGAACCAAGACCACCAGAAAGAAGGTGAGCCTCAAAGGCATTTTCCTGAGCCTCGCCAGCGGTGTGCTCATGGGTTCCTTTTACCCCCTAGTGGTGATGGCCAAGTCCAACGAGTGGGGCGGAACGGCGGGCGAAGCCGGGATGGGACCGTATGCCATCGGATTTGTCTTCACGCTGGGGGTCTTCGTTTCCACCTTCATCTTCAACCTGTTCTTCATGAATCTGCCGGTGGAGGGCGAGCCACTGGAGTTCCGGGATTACTTCAAAGGCTCGCTCAAGCAACACCTCTTCGGAGTGGCGGGCGGCGTGGTCTGGTGCCTCGGCACACTCGCCAACTTCGTGGGATCGAGCGCGCCGGAATCCGTGCAGGTGGGTCCCGCCATCAGCCTGGCGCTCGGTCAGGGCGCCGCCATGGTCAGCGCCCTGTGGGGACTGCTGCTGTGGAAGGAATTCGCCGGCGCCGATTCGCGCGTCAAGGCGCTCATCTTCCTCATGCTCTTTCTGTATATCGCCGGCCTGGCGATGATTTCAGTGGCGCCGTTATACGCCCTGCCGCACGTGCGATAAGACGGTCACTTCGCGCCGAGCAGCTTGGCTGCCTTGCGCACATCAGGCGGCTTCACCCAAAACAGCCCGCCGTAGCGGCCCGCGCCCGCGCAGATCGTCTGCATGGCGGTCACATTGATGCCCGCCTCTCCGAGCGTCCGCGCGATGGATGCTGCGGCGCCTACGTGGTCCTCGCCTTCCACCAGGAAGCCGGTTTTCTTGGCGCCCAACGCCACGCCGGCCGCGCGCGCCGCTTTCTTCAGAGCCGCGCTGTCGGCGGCTACAAAATCCACTTGCGCCTTGCGCGCTCCCTGCGGGAAACCTGAAAAAGCGATCAGGTTCACTCCCGCCTGCTCCAGCACCGACAAAATGCGGGCCGCCTCGCCGGGCTTGTCCGCGATGGTGGCGCTGTAATAGTCGATCTTCGAAATCTCATCCGCCATGCACCTATCGTACACCGGACCGCGCGGCCCGGCGGTCCACGAAGGTAGTAGACATCCGACCACATAGGTGGTAGACTGTCTTCTACATGGCATCCGAACGCTACCAGAACCGCCTCGAGCTCCTCCAGGGCACGCTGGACATGATGATCCTGCGCACCCTGCAGTGGGGTCCACAACACGGGCACGGGATCGGGCTGGCGATCCGCGCCAATTCGGGCGAAGTCCTGCGGATCGAACACGGCTCGCTCTATCCGGCGCTGCACCGGCTCGAGAAACAGGGCTGGATCGGCTCGGAATGGCGCATCACCGAGAACAAACAGCGCGCCCGGTACTACCGGCTGACGCGCGCCGGCAAAAAACAACTGGCCCAGGAGCAATCCCGCTGGAAGCGGCTGGTGGATGCGGTTGCCGGCGTGATGCAGCCCTCGGAATCGTAGGCCGATCCATGACCCTCTGGCGCAAAATCCGGAAATGGATTCTGCCGCGCTTTCTCGCGCCGGACGAAGCGCGCGACCTCGACGAGGAAATCGGCTTCTATCTCGCCCAGGAAACTCAACTGCGGATCGATCGCGGCGAATCGCCCGCCCATGCCCGCGAGTCCGCGCGCCGCGACTTTGGCAATCGGACGCTGGTGAGCGAAATTACCCGGGAAATGTGGGGAGGACATTCTATGGAAACTCTGTTCCAGGACCTCGTTTACGGATTCCGCCAATTGCGCCGGAATCCCGGTTTCACGGCCGCCGCCGTCCTGACGCTGGCGCTCGGCATAGGCGCCAATACCGCCCTGTTCAGCGTCGTACACTCGCTTCTGCTGCGGCCGCTGCCGGTGCCCCACCCGGACCGCATCGCCGTGCTGGCCTTCCGGCAGAAGGACGCGCAACTGGCGACCCAGTTCTCCTATCCCGACTACCAGGACATTCGCCGCCAGTCGTCCGCCGTATTCGCGGATGTGATCGCCTGTCAATTCGGTCTGATCGGATTGAACGCCCGCGGCCAGGCCGGCCGCATGTTTGTCAACTACGTCACCGGAAATTACTTCACCACCCTGGGTCTTAAGCCGGCGCTGGGCCGGCTGATCGAGCCCTCCGAAGGCATCCATCCGGGCGCGGATCCGGTGGTGGTGCTTTCCTGGACGTATTGGCAGAGCCATTTTGGCGCGGATCCCGGTATCGTCGGCAGCCAGGCGAAGGTCGACGGGCAGCGGGAAGTGACCATCATCGGAGTCGCTCCCAAAGGTTTCCACGGTCTGATCCCCTTCCTCGAAACACAGGCGTACCTGCCTATGAGCATGGCCGCGCTCGACGTGAACAGCGGGGATTACATGCATGATCGGGCGTTGCGTTCCTGTTACGTTTACAGCCGTTTGAAGCCGGGCGTCGCGCTCGAAAAAGCAAACGGCGAGCTGGCCGTGATTGGGTCGCGTCTCGCCGCGCAAGACCCGAAGGATGATTCCGGCATTGCCATCTCCGCATTCCTGGAGCGCAACGCCCGCCCAGATCCGGCATCGGCGTCCGTCACCATGATGGCGGCGATCCTGTTTCTCGCTCTGACGGGATTGGTGCTGTTGCTGGCCTGCATCAACGTCGCGAATATTCTGCTGGTGCGCGCGAGTGCCCGCACGCGGGAGATGGCCGTGCGGACAGCGCTCGGCGCGGGCCGTGTCCGGCTGATCCGGCAGTTGCTCACCGAGAGCCTGCTGCTGGCTCTGTTCGGCGGCGCCGGCGGCGTGCTGATCGGGCTGTGGGCGTCACGCGCGCTGTCCTCGATCGACCTGGCGAGCGTCGCGGTCCCGCTGCTGATCGATATTCGCTTCGATTGGAGCGTGTTTGCATTTGCCCTCGCGGCGGCGGTCATCGCCGGAACCATTGTCGGGGCCGTACCCGCCGTGCGCGCATCGCGCGCAGATGTTGCCGGCGTGCTGCACGGATCCGGGCGCGGCATTGTGGCCGGCCGCAACCGCTTGCGCAGCGTGCTGGTGGCTGTTCAGGTGAGCGGCTCGCTCATGCTCCTGATTATCGCCGCGCTATTCGCGCGCAGCCTGTATAACGCGCAGCGCGCCGATTTGGGCTTTGATCCCCACCACGTCGCCAACGTTACCTACGATGCGCAGGAGGCCGGCTACTCCGCGGCGCAGGGGCGCGCGTTCGCTGGCCGCCTGCTCGCCCGGATTCGATCCATGCCCGGCGTGACCTCGGCGAGCATCGCCTTTGCGATTCCCATGGGCTATTGGTCATCCTCTTCGACACTCCGTGTCCCTGGATATCAACCGCCAAACGGTCAGACGGCGCCCATGGCCGCTTACAACGTTGTGACGCCCGGCTACTTCGGAACCATGCGCATCCCGCTGCTGCGCGGCCGCGACTTCGCAGCCACCGACCAGCCGGACACACCGCACGTCGCCATCATCAACCAAGCCATGGCGCAACGCTTCTGGCCCCACCGGGATCCGATCGGCCGCGAATTCACGATGTTTGACGATGTCAAGCATCCGCTCCACATCATCGGCATCGCGAAGGACAGCCGGATTGACAATTTCTCCGGCCCGTATCCGCTGGAATTCTACGTTGGGCTCGATCAGAATTACGTTTCGATTCAAACCGTGCAGGTCCGTACCGCGGCTTCGCCCGAAGCGCTCCTGCCGGAGTTACAGCGGATCATTTCCGGCCTGGCGCCGGGCATGCCGCTCTCGCTCGGGCAGACCATGACGCAGGCGGTGCAGACGCTCAATGGCACGCTCCGCTACCGGATCAGCGCGATGTTTGCGGCGGCGCTCGGCACGCTGGGCCTGTTGCTGGCGATGATCGGGCTGTACGGAGTCATTTCTTACTCGACGGCGCAACGCACGCATGAAATCGGGCTGCGGATGGCCCTGGGCGCCAATCCATGGAGCGTCCTGGCCATGGTGCTGCGCCAGGGAATGGTGATGATCTCCGCCGGGCTGGCGCTCGGACTCGTTGCCGCCGGCGTCCTCGCCCGGGCTGTCAGCGCCTTCCTGGTGAACGTGAGCCCGCTCGACCCGGTCACCTACGCGAGCGTCACCGGGCTGCTGGTCGCGGTCGCGCTCGCGGCGTGCTATATCCCCGGACGGAGGGCGACAAAAATCGATCCCATGGCGGCCCTGCGTATCGACTGACAGGCCGCGCGCCGTCAGTTTGGTTTGCGAACCGGCAGGCGATAGAATCCGCCGCCCACCATGCGCATGAACTTCCCCCACAGCGCCTCGCCTAGTTCGTGCCAGTCGCGCATGTTCTCCGGCACCACCTGCACGTGCAATCCGGCCATCTCGTCGGTGGTGTTCGGTCCCCACCGCACGCGCCGCGGCGGATGAAACGGGTTGTTCGGATTCGCGTCCGAATTGTCGTAGATGAATTCCATTTCCAGGCGCGTGCCCGCCGGCAGCCTCACCGGCGTCACGTAGCGGTATTGTTCCTGCCAGTGAAATTCCCACTGCTTGATCCAGATCAGCCACTTCTTATGCCCGTCCGGCAGAATCGCCCAGCCTCTGATCTCTTTGCAGACGCGGTGCGCGTGCGGAATAATTCCGATGGCGTCCACGTTCACCGGCGTGGTGAAGTGATCCCACACTTTGTAGTCGCGGTCGCCCGGCGGAATGTCGATCAGGTGCGAGCCGAGCGCGATATCCGCCACCCACTTGGTGGGCGGCTTGTCCGTGAAGTACAGCCCCAGCTCCGATTGGTCGGTCTCCGGCTTGCCGTCCGCATGGTAGTGGATCTGCATCACCAGGTCGGAGCCCTTGCGCAGAATCAACTGCAGTCCGGGCGGCATCTGCGTAGGCTCGGTGCCGGGCGCCCATCCTCCCAGCGCGCCGCTCGGCAGAAAACCCGGCAAGCCGAGGCACGGATACGATCCGCCCAATCGCCGCGCAATATGAGCCTCGTCCAGAAGAAACAACGCATGATGCACCACGCTGTGCACTCCCGGCCGGAATTCCAGCGCCCGGACATATTTATCCTGGGTGAGGTTCAGCGGAATCGAGAAGCACATGTATTGGTCGGCGGCGTGGGCGGCGACCTTATACGGTTTGGGCATGCGCGCGATCAGGTCGGGCTTGCCGAGCTGCCATCCTGTGGGATAGTGCGGCGCGGGCGGAAGCCAGTTGCGATCGCCTTCCGGTGCGCCTTCCGCGGCCCATCGGCGCAGTATGGCAATCTCGGCAAAGGTCAGCCGCCGCTCGCCCTGAAAATGGCCATAGCCCGGCGCCGGCAACCAGGGCGGCATATGGCGGCTGGCCGTTACCTGGGCGATGAGTTTGGCGCGCTGGGCCGCATCGGCGTAGGTGACCAGCGGAAACGGCGCCACTTCACCCTCGTGGTGGCAAACAGTGCAATGGCGGTAAAGGATCGGCGCCACGTCGCGGGTGAAGGTCACCCGGTGTGCGGCCGCCGCCAGCAAGGCGAACGGAAACAACAGCATCTATACAATTGTGGCACCGCCATCCACCACGATGGTTTGCCCCGTGATGTAGTCCGAAGCCGGCGACGCCAGAAACACCGCCACGCCCTTCAACTCGCCGGGCCGCCCGACGCGCCCCATCGGAATGCCCGCCTCGATGTGCGCCTGCGCCGCCTCCAGCACCTTCTCCGTCATGCGCGACGGAAAAAAGCCCGGCGCAATGGCGTTCACGCGGATGTTGTGCGGCGCCCATTGCGCGGCCAGCTCACGCGTGAGGCCCAGCAATCCGGCCTTCGATGACGCATATCCGGCATAGTGAATCCCCCGCGGCATGGAGCTTTTCAGGCCGGCAATGGAGCCGACGTTGATAATACGCCCGTAATTGCGCCGGATCATGTCGCGCCCGCAGGCCTGCGCAAACAGAAACGCGCCAGTGAGATTCACCTCCAACACCTGCCGCCATTTCTCGAGCGGCATGTCCTCGGCCGCCGCGCCCCAGGTGACGCCCGCGTTATTCACCAGAATATCGATCTGGCCGTACGCCGCCAGCGTCTTCCCCACCACGGCGTCCACTTCACCCGGCTGCGAGACATCGCATAGCGCTCCTTCGCATCGAAAGCCGCGCTCCCGCATGGCCGCCACCGCCGGACCCAGCCACTGCTCGCGGCGCGCCAGCAGCATCAGCGCGGCGCCCGCTTCGGCCAGCCCCTCGGCCATCTCCGCGCCAAGACCGCGCGAGCCTCCGGTGACCAAGGCGACCTGGCCCGTCAAATCGAAGAGTTTTTGAAGCGCGGCCATCTAAGTCGCCGTCCGCACGATGCCCAGCTTCCGCATGCGCGATTGCAGGGTGGTGCGCTTCAGCCCCAGCCGCGCCGCCGCGCCCGACGGACCGCCCACCTGGCCTTTCGACTCCCGCAGCGCGCGCAGGATATGTTCCCGCTCGGCCTCTTCGAGCGTGGTCAACGCGGCGGGAGGCGCAGCCCCGCCGTTGCGCAACTCCGCCAACGGCACCTCGAGCGCTGGGCCGCGCGTCAGAATTACAGCCCGCTCGATGAAGTTCTCCAACTCCCTCACGTTCCCCGGCCAGTTCCAGTTGCTGAGCGCTTCCATGGCCTCGCCCGGTATGGTCTCGATGCGCCGGTTCATGCGCCGCGCGTATTTCTGCGTGAAGTAGCGCACCAGCAGCGGAATGTCTTCCCGCCGCTCGCGCAGGGGCGGCAACTGAATCGGAAACACGTTCAGCCGGTAAAACAAATCTTCGCGGAATTCGCGGTTGGCAATCAACTTACTCAAATCGCGGTTCGTGGCGGTCACCAGCCGGATATCCACCTTAATAGTCCGCGTGCCGCCCAGCCGTTCGAATTCGCGCTCCTGCAGCACGCGCAGCAGCTTGGGCTGCAACTCCAGCGGAATGTCGCCGATCTCGTCCAGAAACAATGTGCCTTTATCGGCCAACTCGAAGCGGCCGAGCTTCTGGCTGATCGCCCCGGTAAACGCGCCCTTCTCGTGGCCGAATAACTCGCTTTCAAGCAGCCCCGTGGGGATGGCGGCGCAGTTCACCTTCACGAATGTGCGCTCCCGCCGCGCGCTCAGGTTATGAATCGCCCGCGCGATCAGTTCCTTGCCCGTTCCGCTTTCCCCCTGGATCAGCACCGTGGAATCCGTGGGCGCCACGGTTTCCAAGTCGTGCAGTACGCGCTTGAGCGAGTAACTCTCGCCCACGATCTCCTCGAAATCGTATTCCGTGCGGATCTCATCTTCCAGGTACAGCTTCTCCTCCGCCAGCTTGTCTTTGAGTTCCTCGATCTGGCGGAAGACCAGTGCGTTCTCTACGGCGATGGCCAGCTCATTGCCGATTTGCGTCAGCAGTTCTACATCCTGGGGCGCGAAGTTCGCATCGCGCGTGCTGGCCACATTGAGCGTGCCGAGCACCCGGTCGCCGCGGATCAGCGGGACGCACACCGCGGACTGCAAACCCTCGGCGAGCAAGCGGCGCATGATCTCTGACGGAAAACGCTCGGCATCCGCGCGATTCCACAGTTGCGTCTTCCGCATGCGCATGGCGTTGATGGCCGGCGAATCCTCGGGTGAGGCCGATTTGGCCTCGTGGATCTGGCTGTTGCCGCCCGGAAAATCGAGCGCCTCCAGGCGCAGTTGTCCCTCGACCGGATCCACCAGCACCAGGCTGGCGTATTCGTGCCGGATAAGGCGCCGCAGGAGTTCCGAGACCGCCCGAAACAGCTCGCGCAGATCCAGATTCGCCACCATCGCATTGGTGACGTCCAGCACCATCTGCAACCGGTCCCGCTCGCGCGCCAGTTCCTGTTGGTAACACTGCACGGCCTCGTAATTCAGAACGTTCTCGGCCGCCACAGCCACCTGCCGGGCGATCTGTCCCAGGAATTCGAGGTCCGCCGCGTCGTAGGCGCCCGGTTCCGAGCCGCCCAGTCCCATGGCGCCCAGCCGGCGAAGCGCCGTGGTCAGCGGTAGCACGCAGCAGGAGCGCACACCGTGGCCGCGCAGCAACTGCAGGATCGCCGGATAGCGCGTCTCCCGGTGGATGTCGGAAATCACCAGCGGCTGCTGCGTCTGCCAGACCAGGCCGGAAGGCGTCTCGTCCACCGGTGTTTCAACGAAAGATGTTTCTACGTGCTGCCTGGAGGCCAGCACCCGCAGGCGCATGGTGTTGCGCTCGGGCACATGCAGCACCATGTTGAGATATTCGAAACTCACCACGCGGTGCAAGCGCTGCGCCAGATCCTCGAACAGCGCGGGAAGATCGCGGTGTAGCGAAATGGACTCGGAAACGTCCAGCAGGGCGCGGTACTGCCCGGCGGCGTTACCTGGATTGGCGATGGGGCTCAATCCTTAATAATACGGTAGCGGCGCCTCCTGCAACTGATCCAGAGCCTCGGACACCGCCTTCGTGCGCCGGGTGCGGAATTCATACTGTTCAATGTGCATCGCCGCCCGCCCTTCCTCACTCCGCACGATGCGCCCGAACGCTACAAACTGCAGCGGACACCCGCCATCCAACATGGCCGGCCAATTCACCGCCACTTGCACGCGCTTGCCGGAATGAATGGGCTCCCCGCTCGCAAACAGGATCCCGCCACTGCTGATATCCACTGTTTTCCCCACGCCGCTCTGCGGAGTCGTCAACCGATGATCCAGGATCCTGTAAGACACTTCTTCCTTTATCGGAAATCGCTTCCTCGTACGCCGGTCCGCCGCCGGATCCAACCTTGCCTCTCTGTCCGCCATGTTCTTATCGTGCGCTGCACGGCATGGCACGGCAATAGTATCGCGGTTACAAAATCGGGTGCGGTACTTAGTACCAACGAGCTATTAAGCGGAATGCCCAGCCGTCACCGTGATTCAGCGTCTGCGCAATAGTGATGGCCGGTTCATTGTGGCGGCTCTTTCGACCCGGCCGAGTATCGTGTCCAGCCGACGATGGCATTGAACAAAGCCGGACGAATCGAGCCGGAAACCTCTGGGCGGCAACGCTTCCCGTTCCGGGCCGGCCCTAAGGTCCAGCAGATCCTGAGGCACGATCGCTCCCGCCCAGACGGGATGTTCGTAGGCCAGCCGGGAAAGTAACGTCAGCAGACTGGCCGGATCATACCCGGCAGACTTCAGATATGAAATTGCGGCGGTCGTTGCCTGTAGCTCGCGGTCTTGTGATTCTTCCGGCCAGGACCGGGCAACGGGAGATTGAAGAACACACCGGCCACGGTCAACGGGGCTTTGTTGCGCTAGGGTCAGGTGCGCCAATTCATGGGCAACCAGTCCCGCAAGTTCCGCTTCACTTCCAATCCCGTCCGACAACCCGGCGCTGATGTAGAGAATCCGATTCGGAAGCAAGGAAGCATATTGATCAAGGCTGCGCGTGATCCGAATTTGTACAGGCTGAACCGCAGCGGCAATCGCCAGACGGTTCGCCAAGTGCTGTACGCAGATGCGGATGGCGGTATCGTCGATGCTGCCATCCCGCTACGCAGGATCCTCTGCGACGCGCCGCCCCCACTCCCACTCTTTCCGCGCCTGGGTTGAAGTGTCTCGGGATGACAGAACTTGCGCGATAAGGTGGCTATCCGAAGCCGCAAGAAACAATGCCAGAACCGGCTGCCAGCGCCGCATCTTGTGTGCCTCACTTGCACTCTAGCAGATTCCGCGAAAGGCCGGCTCGCACGTTCCTCCCCCCACTTCCTACCGGCTACAATAAACTTCACGTGCGAACCATCATCGCTTTTTTGCTTCTATGCGGCCCCCTCTGCGCCGCCGCCATCCCGCGGCCCGAGTATCCTCAGCCGCAATTCCAGCGCGACCGCTGGCTGAGCCTCAACGGCTCCTGGGAGTTTGCCTTCGACGATGCCAACGCCGGCCTGGACGCGGGCTGGGCCGAGTCCAACCGCCGCTTCGACCGCAACATCATCGTTCCGTATTGTTTCGAGAGCCGCCTGAGCGGCATCGGCGATCCATCGTTCCACCCCTGGATGTGGTACCGCCGCTCCGTCACCATCCCGGCCGATTGGAAGGGCCAGCGCGTGCTGCTGCACTTTGGCGCCGTGAATTACTGGGCCATGGTGTGGGTGAACGGAAAACTTGCCGGCCGCCACGAAGGCGGGCAAACGCCGTTCACGTTCGACGTTACGCCGCTCCTCAAACCGGGCACCAACGTGCTCACGGTCCGGGCGCATTTTCCGCCCACCAACCGCTACATCCCGCGCGGCAAACAATTCTGGGAACCGAAATCGAGGAGCATCTTCTACACCCGCACCAGCGGCATCTGGCAGCCGGTGTGGATGGAGCCTGTGGGCGCGAGCTACCTGGAAGGCGTGAAGATCACGCCCACCATCGATGGCGCCGTGCGCCTGGAATTCGCGATCGCCCGCCCGCAGCCGGATCTGACCGTTACCGCATCGGCCAGCTTCGCCGGACAACCCGTCGCGTCCGCCACCGCACAGGCGCATGGCGAGCGCGCCATCGCCTTGCTGGCCATCGATCAGCCGCGGCTCTGGTTTCCGGATTCGCCCAACCTATACGACATGGTTCTCGAGCTTCGTCACGGCAGCACCCTCCTCGACCGCGTCCACAGCTACTTCGGATTCCGCAGCGTCACCGCCGAACACGGCAAGGTGCTATTGAACGGAGATCCCATCTTCCTGAAGATGGTGCTCGACCAGGGCTATTGGCCGCAGAGCAACCTCACGCCTCCCACCGACGAAGCCATGCAATACGACATCCGCATGGCCAAGCAGATGGGCTTCAACGGCGCGCGCAAACACCAGAAGCTGGAAGATCCGCGCTACCTTTACTGGGCCGACCACATGGGCTTCCTGGTTTCGAGCGAAATGGCCAACGCCTACGAGTTCGACGACACTTATGTGCGGCGCTTCACGCGCGAGTGGATGGCGGCCGTGAAGCGCGATTACAACCACCCGTCGATCATCATGTGGGTGCCCATCAACGAAAGCTGGGGCGTACCGGACCTGCGCGATCCGCGCCAGCAGGACCATCTGCGGTCGCTCTACACGCTCACGCATTCGCTCGACGCCACGCGCCTGGTGGTGGATAACGACGGCTGGGAACATACCGGTATGACCGACCTGTTCGACATCCACGATTACGCGCGCACCGGCGATCTGCTCTACCAACGCTACAAGGATCTGGGTAAGCCCGGCTTCGGCGTGCCCGACAACGCCAAGGCGGTGCTCGTTCCCGGAAGCCATTACAACGGCTCGCCGGTGGTGCTCTCGGAGTTCGGCGGCATCGCGTTCATCCCGCCGGGGCACCAGGTCCCGCAGGAAGCCTGGGGCTACTCGGGCGTGGAGAAGACGACGGATGCGGCCCTGGCGCGCCTGCGCGGCCTCTACGAGGCCATCGCCCGCATCCCCGGATTCGCGGGCCTGTGTTACACGCAGTTGACCGACGTGGAACAGGAGATCAACGGCCTGATGACGTACGACCGCAAGCCTAAGTTCGACGTCCATCGGCTGCGGGAGATCAATGAGTTGGTTCATTGAAGCCAGCGCCGGCGGCGTGGCGGCAGGGGCGGCGTTTTTCGCCTGGGCTGTGCGCGGGCGGTCAGCTTCGGTCTTTGGCCCCACCGTGTGGCGCGGCCCCGCCGGCCGGAAAGTCATCGCCCTCACGTTTGACGATGGCCCGAGCGACTCCACACCGCGGGTACTAGAACTGCTCGACAAGCATCAGGCGCCCGCCACGTTTTTCCAAATCGGCTCGAACGTCGAGCACCTGCCCGAAATCGCCCGCGCCGTGCGCGCCGCCGGCCACGAAATCGGCAATCACAGCCACACCCATCCGTTGTTTTGCTTCCACTCCGCCGCCTTTATCTATCAGGAGTTTGCGCGCGCCCAGCGAGCCATCGCCGAGGTCACCGGTTTCTCGCCATCGCTGCTGCGGGCCCCCTTCGGCGCGCGCTGGTTCGGCTTCCGTGCGGCCCAGCGCCGGCTCGGCCTGCAGGGCGTGATGTGGACCCAAATTGGCTATGATTGGAAGCTGAAGGCTGATACCATAGTAGGCCGGATGCTCCAAGGGGTGACCGACGGATCTATCCTGTGCCTGCACGACGGGCGCGAGTTGGAGGCCCACCCCGATATCCGCGAAACGGTCGCCACCGTGGGCCGCCTGATCCCGCAGTTGCTCGACCAAGGTTACAAATTTGAGACGGTTAGCCGCCTATTATGCCCGACGAATTGATCGATAGAGTGCGAAAGGTAATCGCCACCAGCAAGCGCATCCCGGAGGAGCGCGTGACCGCTGACAGCTCTTTCGAAGAGCTGGGCATCGACTCCATGGATGCGGTCGAGATTTTGTTCGCCCTCGAAAACGAATTCGACATCAACATCCCCGACGAAGAGGTGAAGACCGTCCGCAACGTGCGGCAGATGGTGGAGGGCGTGGAGAAGCTGCTGGCCGCCAAGACGGCGAGCACGCCGGCCAGCCAGTAACATGCGCCGCGTCGCGATCACCGGCATCGGCGCGATTGCCGGACCAGGCCGCTGCACCAACGAGTTCTGGAAGAACCTGCTGGACGGGCGCCCGGCCATCGCGCCGCTGGAATCCGTGGACTGTTCCAACCTCCGCTTTCAGAACGGCTCCGAGGTGCGCGGTTATTCCCACGAGGCGTACTTCGAGGACCGCCGCGCCGATTTCATGGACCGCTTCGCGCAGTTCGCGGTGATCGCGGCGCGCGAGGCTGTCAGCGATGCGGGCATCGAGTGGACCCCCGAGCTGCGCGAGTCGACCGCCATCATCACCGGCTCCTGCGTGGGCGGCCAATCCACCGAAGACATCGGATTTGTGGAAGTCTACAAGCTGGGCCACAACCGCGTCCATCCGCTCACGATTCCCAAGACGATGGGCAACGCCGGCGCCAGCCACATCTCCATGGAGTTCGGCATCACCGGCCCCGCCTTCACCATCTCGACCGCTTGTTCCTCGGCCGCGCACGCCATCGGGCAGGCCTTCTGGATGATCCGTTCCGGAATGGTGGATCTTGCCGTCACCGGCGGCAGCGAAGCGCCCTTCAGTTTCGGCATCCTGAAAGCCTGGGAAGCCATGCGGGTGGTTTCGCCCGATACCTGCCGGCCGTTTTCGCGCGACCGCCACGGCATGATTCTCGGCGAAGGCGCGGGCATGCTGCTGCTGGAGCCT
>Ga0335078_10005010_pt1 | contig 19603 bp, 13 predicted proteins | sample Lox_Sample_32_FD_206711 | JGI IMG/M metagenome (GOLD analysis project Ga0335078, IMG submission 206711) | Soil microbial communities from Loxahatchee National Wildlife Refuge, Florida, United States - Lox_Sample_3.2 | ecosystem: Environmental > Terrestrial > Soil > Wetlands | place: USA... | reverse complement strand
GCCACCCGGCTGTCCACCTGCCGCCCATATGCGTTTCGCTCGACCCCCATATCCATCAACCCGAGACTGACCTGCGCCGGATTGGTGACCTCCTTGGCCAGCAGGATGGCCCCGGCGCACGTGCCGAAAATCGGTTTCGTCCGCCCGAATTCCGCCAGCTTGTCCATCCAGCCCTCGTAATCGAGCAGCTTCAGCATCGTGCTGCTCTCGCCGCCGGGGATCACCAGCCCGTCGATTTCCGCGAGTTCCCCCGGCTGTCGGACAAACACCGGTTCGGCTCCGGCGCGCTTTAAGGCCTCGCCATGCGCCGCGAAATCGCCCTGCAGCGAAAGCACTCCCACTTTTTTCATGACCGCCTCTTACCAGCCGCGCGTTTGCAGCAGCTCCGATTCCGGCATCTTGGCGACGTCCAGTCCCGGCATGGCTTCGCCCAGCGACCGGCTGGCTTCCAGCAGCTTCTCCGGATCGTTGAAATTCTTGGCCGCCTTCACGATCGCTTTGGCGCGCGCGGCGGGGTCGGAAGATTTGAAGATTCCCGAGCCGACGAACACCGCTTCCGCTCCCAGTTGCATCACCAGCGAGGCATCGGCGGGCGTGGCGATTCCGCCGGCCGAGAAATTCGGCACCGGCAGCTTCCCGTTCTTCGCCACGTACTCCACCAGCTCCAGCGGCGCCTGGTGATTCTTCGCCTGGTGCACCAGTTCCTCGGCTCCCAGCACCGTGAGCTGCTTCATCTCCTTCACGATGGTGCGGATGTGACGGACGGCTTCCACGATATTGCCCGATCCGGCTTCGCCCTTGGTGCGGATCATGGCCGCGCCCTCGGCGATCCGCCGCAGCGCCTCGCCCAGGTTGCGCGCGCCGCACACGAACGGAACCTTGAAGCCGGTCTTCTCGATATGGTGCTCCTCATCGGCCGGAGTGAGCACTTCGCTCTCATCGATATAATCGACGCCCAGCGATTCCAGAATCCGCGCTTCCATGAAGTGCCCGATCCGCGCCTTCGCCATTACCGGAATTGTCACCGTGTCCATGATCGCTTCGATGATGCCGATATTGGCCATGCGGGCCACGCCGCCTTCTTTGCGGATATCGGCCGGTACCCGCTCCAGGGCCATCACGGCCGATGCGCCGGCATCCTCGGCGATTTTGGCCTGTTCGGCGTTGGTGACGTCCATGATGACGCCGCCCTTCAGCATTTCCGCCAATCCGACCTTTACCCGAAATTGTTCGTCGTTGAATCGAAACATAAGCCTCTCCATTCAAACCATCGCTTGAGCGGGCTCGAAATTGCGCGATTGCGCTTCCGCCTCGCCCCTGAACACCCGCCCCAGCATTTCGACACCGGCGCGGATCTGGCCCGGCGCGAGTCCCGCAAAACTCAATCGCAACGCCCCCGGATCGCGGCGGCTGACCGCGAACATCCGGCCCGGCAGATAAGACACGCCCTCTTCCTGCGCCCGCGGCAGCAGCGCTTCCGCATCCAGCGGCGCCGGCAGGCGCACCCATAAATTCATCCCGCCCTCCGGCTTCGTCCAACGGCTGCCCGCCGGCAGGAACGCGGCGCAGGCTTCCAGGGTGGCTTGCAGCCGCTCGGCTCCGGCCCGCAGGACGCGCGCATGGTGCGCTTCCAGGCGGCCGGATTCCGCGAACTCCAGCAGGACGGCCTGCGAGAGCTGATCGGTATGCAGATCCGACGCTTCCTTGGCGTGGCGGAGCCGGTCGATCAGCGGACGCGGCCCCAAGGCCCATCCGACCCGCAATCCCGGAAAGCTGACCTTGGAAAAGCTTCGCAGCAGGACCACTCCGCCGCGATCCTCCAGTTGTTTCAGGGCCGGCAGTGGCTCGCCCGAGTAGCGCAGCTCCCCATAGGCGTCGTTTTCGACCACCGGAACGCCGGCGCGCGCCGCGGCTTCGAGCAGCACCTTCCGCTCCGCCAGCGGCAACGTCGCGCCCGTGGGGTTCTGGAAATTGGGCGTCACCACGAGGAAACGCGGGCGCTCGCGGCTGAGAATGCGCTCCAGGCGCGAAACATCCAGCCCGTCGGCGCCCACGGGCACGCCAATCAGTCGCGCGCCCATCCCCGCCAGCAGATTTTTCAAGCCCGTATAGACCGGATCCTCGGCGGCCACCGAATCGCCGGGCCGCAAGAGCACCCGCGCCAGCAGATCGAGAGCCTGCTGGCAGCCGTTGGTCACGATGAGGTCGTCGGAATTGGAAGCCAGCCCGTGCCGACGGGCCTCTTCCAGCAGATAGCGGCGCAACGGCTCATATCCGCTCGGCGACCCCAATTGCAGGATATCGGCGAGATCGGAACGCTCCAGCACCGCCGCGCAGCTCGAACGGAAATCTTCCAGCGGAAACAGATCGCGCGACGGGCGCGACATGACAAAGCTGATGACGTCGCGGCGGACCGGCGAGGGAGCGGGCGGAACTGCCTCGGTGCGATCGAGAATCGAATTCCAGTCAACACCGGCGTTGGCGGCGGCATCCGCGGTAACGTAGCTGCCGCGTCCGACTTGACCCGAGATCAGACCTTCCGATTCCAGGAGTTCATATGCGGCCGATACCGTCGCGCGGTTCAGTCCAAGCAAGCCAGCCAATTCACGAGTGGCTGGCAGACGAGAGCCTCGTCCGAGTTCCCCGCTTTGGATCCTATCCACCATCTGATCATGTAGTTGGCGGTAAAGCGGTGTGTCTGAATCGGGCGCGAGTGAAAAGTCCAATGCCACTAGTCCATACTATACCAAATTGGAGGAGGTGAGTCTTACCTGCTGGCCTCGACCGCAGCCGATTTCGAGCCTTCCCGCCCCGCGGCATCCACCGGCGACACCTCGTAACGGTAAATCACCCCCGGCGCGGCGGTTTTATCCGAATAGGTCGGCACCCCTTGGCTTTCGCCGATCCTCGCGAATTCCCCGTTCCCCGTAGCCCGATAAATGCGGAAGGACACCGCCGGCGTTCCTTCCGGCACGTCCCAGGAAAGTTCGATCGAAGCCACTCCAGCCACCGCGCGCAACCCGGTGGGAGCGCCGGGGAGGGGAGCTTCCCGCGTGCCCGTCACCGCTTCCGGCAAATCGCTCTCCGCCCACCGCCCCCCCGCCAAGGGAACGATCGTCTGCACCAGATATCGATACGCCTTGTCGAATTCCGCCGTCGTATCGATCCACTCGTGCGCCTGCACATCCGGCGCGACAACGGCATACGCTGCGTTGCCGCTGCCTCCATCGCCGCGCAGCATACGAAAATGCGATCCCGCCGATTGCCACGTTACGCGGATCCCCGTCGCGGCGGATTGCGCTCGAACGTCCTGCGGCACCGCAGGCGCCGCCACCACCGGCACCGTCACCGCCGACCATGCGGACGGTTTTCCGTTGGCGCCGACCGCCCGCACTTCGATTCTTGCGTCCCGGCCGACCCAATCGGTGGACGGAATCTCGTAAAGCGCGATGCCGTTCTGAATCGCCTTCGGCGATGGATGCTGATCGCCCAGCCGCAGCTCCAAAACGACCGGCGGCTTCAGCGGCTGGCCCTCCGTCGTCATGGTCGGGATGGTGAACTGCACGACCAGCTTGCCGTCCCGCTGAACCGCCGCCAGATTGGTCACCGTGGCGGGGATATTGATCAGCGGCGGCGCCGGTCCGCCGATATATCCGCAGGAAGAGAGGATCAGCGCCGTGGCCAGGGCCCAGGCGGAATAAGATCGCCGATTCAACCCGCTAGTGTAACTTGGCTCGATCGGGATTGGGTTCTTCCAGCGGCTCCATGGCTCCCGGCGCGCGCAATTGCGCGTCCTCCAGTCGCTTGGCCTCCTGGAATGTGTAGATCATGCGGTGAATTACCGTCAGATTCGAGAGCACCGCGATTACCCACAGCACCGCCGCCATGCGGTCGAGGAGCGCGCCGATGATAATCAGCACGATGCGCTCCGGACGCTCCAGAAACCCGACCTTGCATTTGGGAATCGTGTTTTCCGCCCGTGCCCGCGTGTAGCTCACCATCACCGACCCGGTCATGCACACCGCCGTCAGGATGATGTACGGGAACCGGTTGATGGACGCATAGTAGACCAGCAGCCCCATGTACAACGCCAGATCGGAATACCGGTCCACCACCGAATCGAAAAAACCGCCGAAGCGCGTGACGCGGTCGGAAGCGCGGGCCACCCGGCCGTCTACCATGTCGAACAGGCCCGCCCCGATCACCACCAGCGCCGCCCAGCGGAAGCTCCCCGCCGCGAACAGACACGTCGCCCAGATGTTGATTACCAGGCCGATGAACGTCAGCACGTTCGGATCGATCCCGGAAAGCGCCAGCCATCGTACAATGGCGTCGATGATCGCGCCAGCAACCTTCCCGATACCGCCGGTAACGGTCATAGTTTATTCCACCACGTCGTGAATGGTGGTGATCTTCAAAATTTCCAGTTCCTTTTCGCCCCCCGGACTTTGCACCCGGGCCGTATCGCCAACCTCTTTGCCCAGGAGAGCGCGCCCGATAGGCGATGTCGTCGAGATTTTCCCGTTAGCCGGGTTGGCTTCTTCGCTGGTCACTAATGTATACGTTATTTCCTCTTCACGCTTCGTGTCCAGCACCACTACGGTTGAACCCAGCCCGCTGCGATCGTGCGGGATCTTGGAGAAATCGATCATGGACAGTTCCGCCAGCCGCTTTTGTAACTGGCCGAGGCGGGCGTTGACCAGTCCCTGGCGATCCTTGGCGGCGTGATATTCGGCGTTTTCGCTGAGGTCACCGTGGGCCCGCGCTTTCAGAATTTCTTTCGGCAGTTCGACTTTCAATTCATATTCCAGCGCGGCGATTTCATCTTGCAGCTTTTTCTTGATGTCCATTATCGGGCGGGTACGACTCCCACCGTGTCATTATCACACACGATTGGCGGTTGATTTGCGAGGTGAGTCGGGGGCGCGTGCTTGCTCGCCCCCTCGGTCTGTCCGTTACGGTACCGGCCGGCGCCCGGCAGCGGCCCTCCGATGTGTACCGTGGTTCGAACCCCGGTTGCCCCGAAAGGTTGCGGCAAAATCGATCCGGGCGGGACGCCGCGTCAGGCAACTCGCGTCCGCAGGATCTCGTCCGCGATGTCCGCGGCCGCGCGCATTTCACGAACGTCGTGCACCCGCACGATGTGCGCGCCGTTGAGAATGCTCGCGGTCACCGCTGCCGCGGTGGCAAAACGGGTTTCCTCCGCCGATTCCATCGTTACAAAGTGCTTGCGCGAGGGCCCCGTCATCACCGGCAGGTCCAGCGACGCCATCTGCCCCAGATGGGCGACGATGAAAGCGTTCTGCTCCCGCCGTTTGCCAAACCCTAGCCCCGGGTCGGCCACCAGCCGCGATTTATCGATTCCCACCCGCCGCGCCCGCGCCATAGCGGCATCCAGGTCGCGTATAATGCCGCCCATGGGATCCTGCATCGGCGCCAGCTTTTCCCAGGTCTCGGGCCGGCCGCGCATGTGATTCAGGACCAGTCCGGCATCGTGATTGGAAACCACGCGCGCCAGTTGTGGTTCGAAAGTGAGACCGGAAACGTCATTGATGATTTCCGCTCCCAATTCCATCGCCCGTTCGGCTACTTCGGCCTTGCACGTGTCCACCGAGATCGGAATGGAGAGACGGTCGCGAAGCCGCTTCAGCACCGGGATGAGTCTCTGCAACTCCACCGCGGCAGTGACCGGTTGCGAGCCGGGCCGCGTGGACTCGCCGCCGATATCGAGAATATCGGCGCCTTGCTCCTCCAGTTCCAGGGCGCGCGCGTACGCGCGATCGGGGTCGAGGAACTTGCCGCCGTCTGAAAACGAATCCGGCGTGACGTTCAGGATCGCCATCAGCAGGGTGCGATCGCCCAACTGCAGCTCGCGCCGTTTGAGCTTCCAGAAAAGGAGCTTTCTCACCGTTATTCCACTGTCGCACAGATCCGCCGTGGTGCGTGGCCGAGACGGCCGCCCGAGGAGTTTAATACCGCAGTTTCCGCTCGGCATCACCTCCGAGGAGAGGCGCCTGCATCCCAATCAAAGTGGCACACTTTAGGTGGAAGCACGGGCACTCCCTTCGAGGATGTGGTAGCCGAACTCGGCTTCACGATGGAACAGGTCCGGGGCGATAAAGGCGCGCCGACGAAGGCACGCTTCACATTCACACCGTCCGCAATCGCAAGGAGGCTTACCAGTGACGGGGTGGAGGAATACCGTCACGGCACCGGCGCCGCCGTGGCACTGCCCATGTAAAGCCCGTTGAACAACAGCTTATACGTGCCGTGCGGCTGGTCGCGGAAGTTGACTTCCGGACCGAGCAGCACCACTTTCCCCTCTCCGACGCTGGCCTCGGCCACCGCCGTGCCGCCTTGCAGATATTGCTGGCCCCACGCCCATCCGCTATCCAGCACCTGCGAGGCGTCGAACCAGCCAACCGGGTCCGTCTTCTGCAATTCCACCGTCGGACTCAGCTTGAACACCGGGCTGTTGTCGAAGAAGATGTCCACCTGCTTCGGCATTCCGTATGCCAGCGGATTCGTGTTATCGACGCTCATCCGCAGCAGCGACCCGGGGATATAGAATTTTTCCGCCGGCAGATTGCGCTCGTGGCCGTCCGGCCCCATTTCCATCAGGTAATTGGAAACCGGCAGCCCGAACCACTGCGCCAGCGCCGTGGAACTGCCGATCGTGATGATCGATCCGCCCAATTCCGCGAACTTCTTGAGCTGCGGAAACGTGGTCTGCTCCGTGACGCTGCCTACGCGATCGCGATATTCCTCGGGCACCTGCCCAGCTCGTCCGCCGCCGCCGCCACCGCCGCGCCCGCCGAAGCCGCCGGGCCCCCGAATGGCGCCCGCCGTGAATACCAGAACATCGAATCTGCTCTTCAGATTGCCGGCATCGAGCGTCGCCGGATACACCACTTCGAACGGCATTTCGTACCGCTCGAAAAGCCAGCGCGTCCAGCCCGACGGCATCGATCCGCCGTACGAATCATACAGCCCGATCCGGATCGGTTTGAGCTTCAGCGCCTCGCCCGCCGGTTTCTGTGGCATCCCCACCGCCGGAACTCCCAGTTCCTTCGCGCCGCGCTCGAGCACCGCTCTGGCCTGCGCCGATGCCGGAACCCAGATGGCGCCCGTTCCCATACCCGCTTGTTCGTTCTTCAGCCAGTACACGTCGCAATTCGCCTTCAGCAGCCGATTCGTGACGATAAACGAATTATTGATCTGGTGGCTGACCAGATAACCGGCTGGATTCGGCGGGCCGCCGACCGCCGCCGCCGGCGGCGGCAGCAGCCCTTTGATGACCGGAAATTGCGCCTCGGGTGTGTCGAAGCCTTCCAGGATACGGTCAAACTGCACGCCCATCTGCATGGCCAGGGTCCAACCCGTGATGTCGTAAGGCCTGTTCGGCGGGCCGCCCGGATACGCGAAGTCGTTGGGGTGGTCCTGTGGCTCGAACATGTCCATGATGTGCGGACGGAAGGCCTGCGCCGTCTTCACCACGTAGGAGCCGCCGGGATACGTCTTTCCGTTGACGGTGAACGTTGCCGCCGGATGCAGAATCGTGATGCCGTTTTTGAGAAGCGCATTGACGAACTCCGTGGCCGTAGCGAAATCGGGCTGGTCGGATGGGATGATAAAGCCCCGTGGATCGCGCATCCTGGGGTCGTGCAGCACGCTGTTATAGAGATCCATGGGAATGCCGCGTCCCCCGCGTCCGCCGCCGCCAAACCCTGGCGGCAGATCGCCTCCCGCCGGAGCATCGCCGCCGGCCGGGACCGCGGCCGTTTGCGCGCCGCCGCGCCCGCCTCGTCCGTTCCGACCGCCTCCCGCCGGCTGGTTCTGGCCGCCCGCCGCCGCCGCTGCCGCCTCCAGAGCCGCGATGCGCTTGGGCGTGATCGTCCAGTTATCGCGGCTGCCGCGCTCGATGGAATTCATGCCCATGCGATAAATGTTGTAGAGGAACGTCTCGCGATATCGCGACGCCAGGTCGCAGATCGCCCGGTTATTGCTGATCTCGTAATCGATCGATTGCCGGTAGTGCCACGGGCCGGGAGCCACCGGCAGCGGCCAGTCGCCTTTCGGCAATTGCTTATCGGCGATTACCGGAATCGTCATCGGCGTCGGCTCGCCGATAATCTCGGTGAGGATGCCAATCATGTTGTGGAAGTACGTGATCGTCCTCAGTCCGCCGTTCCACCACGTCGAATAGCTCGAACCGCTGCGCATGGCGCTGCCGCCCTTGCCCTCCGCCACCAGCCGGCTGTGCATCGCCGTCCCGACCATCTCGATTCCCAGCGGCACCAGCGGGTCGAAATTGTAATTGAACGGATCGCGGAACGGCGGAATGAAAATTACCGCCCCCGCCGGGCCCGTCTGGTGATGGTTGTAGACGATCTGCGGAAACCACTCCAGGAACATCTGATGGTTCATGTTGGTGGTTTCGTTCATGTTCGACATGTAGAAATCGCGATTGTCGTCGTGCCCGATGTACTTGGCGTAGAGGCGCGGCAAACCGCCCATGCTGCGCTGTTCCGGCGGGAGCAGCGGCGCATCGGCCTTTTCCGACCGGCGCATGTACCAGTTGGCCACCAGCTCCTGCCCGTCGGGATTGGCCTGCACGCACAGGATAATCGTGTCGCGCAGCAATCGCAGCGTCTCTTCGTCGTTGCGGCTGGCAAGCTGGTACACCCATTCCATGAGCTGCTGCGAGCCGACGGTCTCCGACGCGTGCAATCCGCCGTCGATCCAGACCACCGCCTTGCCTTCTTTCGCCAATGCGCGCGCCTGCTCCTCGCTGAGCCCTTCGGCATGCGCCAGCCGCGCGGAGATCTCCCGGTAGTGATCCAGCCGCTTGATGTTCTCGGGCGCGCTGAAAACCGCCATCCACTGATCGCGGCCTTCTTCCGTCTTGCCGATCGAAACCAGCTTCATGCGATCGCTCTCCGAAGCCAGTTTCTTCCAGTAGGCTTCGAGCTGCGTATAATTGGCCACCTGGTAGTCGTCGCCGAGGTTGAATCCAAGCGCTTCCTTGGGGGTCGTAATCTTGGGCGCGGTCTGTGCCTGGACTGTGCCGATCGCCAAAATCGCGCACACCAAGGCTGCCGGCGCGTACCGGAGTCGAGACGTCATAGGTGAGAGTTTACTACACGCCGGAATTGCGGGGCGGGCTTTCGGCCTGCGCCAGGCGGGCAACCGGCCGGAGCGCTTGGAATCGTCCCGGCCGCCCATTTTTAACGTTAAAATACCGGGATAAAGGAGCTACCGATGTCCGACCGTCCCGTGTCCGACTCCTCCCGCCGAAACTATCTGGGACTCGCCGCCATGCTGGCCGCCATTCCCGCCGCGGCCCAGCGGCAGGAAAACCCCTCCGGCGGCGATCACGATCTCGGCACGCGCACCTACAACATCCGCGATTTCGGCGCGCGCGGCGACGGCGCGTCACTCGATACCGCGGCCCTGCAATCCGCCATCGACCAGTGCGCCAGGGACCGCGGCGGCACCGTCCTGGTTCCGGCCGGCGCCTTCGTTACCGGGGCGGTCGAAATGAAGAGCAACGTCACCTTGCACCTCGCGGCCGGCGCCATCCTGCTCGGCAGCGCCGACGGCAAACAGTATTACCCCGCCCAGGCGATTCCGTTAACCGGCGATTCCACCCTCGGCGACGGCAACGTCGGCCTGATCTTCGCCGTGAAAGCGGAGAACGTCACCATTGAAGGCCCGGGCACGATCGATGGCCAAGGCGCGCAATTCCATTCTCCGTCGCGCGGCGTGCCGCCTCCATCCGGCCGCGGCGGCAACGACCGCCCCTACCATCTCCTGTTCCACCAGTGCACCAACCTGACCGTACGCGACATCTTCCTCAAGGCCAGCGCCTACCATTCGGTGCGGATCATCCAGAGCAGCTACGTGAAGCTCGACGGCATTCGCATCCACAACCGCGTCAACGGCAATAACGACGGCTTCCATTTCATCAGCGCGCAGCACGTCGCCCTCAGCAATTGCGACATCCAGTGCCAGGACGACGCGTGCGCCCTCTTCGGGAGCTGCAAGTTCATTACCGTCACCAATTGCCAGTTCAGCACCCGCTGGTCGGTTTTTCGCTTCGGCGGCGGCGAAGCCGAGAACATCACCGTTTCCAACTGCCTCATCTACGATACCTATGGCTGCCCGGTGAAAATGCGCTGCGGGCCGCGCTCGCGCTTCGAGAACATCTCGTTCTCCAATCTCATCATGCGCAACGTCACCGGTCCCATTTCCATCGGCTTGGGACCGCAGTCGCGCGGGGCGGCGCAATCGGGCGAGGATTCGGCGCAGACAGTCCGCCCCGCGCAGGCGCCCGGAATCGTCCGCAACATCTCGTTCCGCGGAATCCAGGCCACCGTCGTCGATCCGGTGCCGCTGCCCGATTTTCCATATCCCAGCTCGTACCGCCCGGGCGAGTTCAAAACCTGCATCGTGCTCAACGGAGTTGATAGCGCGCTCGAACACATCAGCTTCAGTGACGTTCACGTGACGTTCCCCGGCGGCGGGACGGCCGAAGAAGCCGCCGCCAGCGTGCCCAAAACGGCCGGCGAATACTTCGAGCTGGGAATCCTGCCCGCCTGGGCTCTGTATGCCCGCAACGTCCGCGGCTTGACGCTCGATAATGTGCGCTTTCAGAAATCCAAGCCGGATTTGCGCCCCGCCATTGTCGCCGACCACCTCGAGGACGGCGCCGTCAACGGATTCGGAGTGGAAGGCGAAAAATCGGCGCAATCCGTCCTGCGATTCATCGAAACCAGGGACGTGATGTTGAGCGCTACCAGGCTCCTGACCCCGGCCGCCGTGTTCCTGCGCGCCGAAGGCGCATCCAGCAGCGGGATTCTGCTCGACGGCGGCGATGTCTCCAAAGCCGCCAAGTCGGTCGCCTTCGAGGACGGCGCGCCGTCCGATTCGGTACGGGTACGGGTATGACCTCGATTGGTGTGAAATGGCGACACTAACTTTTTTGAGAATTTTGGGTCCGATAACAACGATATAATAAAAGCGGATAGTTTCGCCCCCGTCCGCCGAGGCGGCAGGCCAGGAGGTTTTCCTATGGCTTCGCTGTCCAGGATCTTGGCTCCGGTTGACTTCTCTCCACGTTGTCGCGGCGCCATCCGGTATGCCGAGTGTCTGGCCCACCATTTCCATGGCGAATTGTTTCTGCTCCATGCCGTGCCCCCGGTGACGGCCATGTTTGCCTCGCCGGAGGCCATGGCTTACTCCACCGTCGGGGAATGGAACGATGAGCGCATTCGTCAGCGAGCATCCGATCTCGATGGGTATCTGGCCCGCGATTCCGTCGATTTCGAGCTCACCCACGAAACCGTCGAAGGCGATCCGGCGCAGACCATCGTCTCCTACGCCGAAGACCGGCGCGCCGACCTGGTCGTAATGGCCACGCACGGGTATGGGCCGTTTCGCCGCTTTCTGATCGGCTCCGTGACAGCCAAGGTGCTGCACGACGTCCACTGTCCCGTCTGGACAGGCCCGCACCTCGAAAAGGCCCCCGACATAGATTCGATCCAGTTCCGCCGGGTTCTCTGCGCCGTCGACCTGTCGACCGGCACACCCGCGGTGCTCCAATGGGCCGAGGATTTCGCTACGGAATATGGCGCCGGCCTCGCCGTGATTCACGTCCTGCCCGGAACGCTCATCGAGTTGGGCGGCGTCTACTTTGATCCCGAGTGGCGCGTCGAAGCGGCCGGAACCGCCCGCCAGCAGATCGAGAGATTGCGCAGCAGTTCGCCGACGAGGGCCGAGGTTCTGATTGAATTCGGCAACGTCGCTTCGTCGGTCGCCGAGATCGCTCTCCGCTGGCGAGCCGACCTGTTGGTAATCGGACGCGGCGCTCACACCGGCCATGGCCGGCTGCGCACCAACGCCTACGCCATCCTGCGCGAATCGCCGTGCCCGGTGGTAGCCGTCTGAACGCGGCTTGAAAAACCTACTGGTCCTTGCCGATCATGATGTCGCCGAATTTGATGCGCAGGTAGAGCTTGTGCGCGGCCGACTGGTTTGAATCCGTGAAGGAATGCGAGAACCTCCAGGATTTGTCGTGCTTCGCGCCCGGGAAATCCGAATACACGTCTCCCACCGTGCTGCTGGCGTCGATCGCATACTGCCCCTTCGGCGGCAGCATGAGCGTGATCAGCCCGTCCCGCGCGCTCGCCCGTATGTCTCCGTCCACGTCGATGATGTGAACTTCGCCTGACCGGTGGTTCACGACCAGGCGCGCGCTGCGCGGCACCTTGATCCGGTAATCCACGTCCACCCGGATTCCGAAAGTCAGCAGCAGAAATCGCGAGTGCTTCGGCCCGCTCGTCTCGACCACCACCCGGTCGCCGTTCCGCGCCGCCGTCACGTGCGTCTCCTGCAGCAGCTTGGACGCCTTCTCGCGGTCCTTCCCGGTGTATTCCTCCGGCGTGTACTTCACGGTCGTGATTTCCAGCTCCGGCCGGTCCCATCCCTCGATGGTCAGTTCCCCGGCGAGATGCTTCACATCCAATTCGCCGCCGGCTGGAAATTCCTGGTGTTGCGTTTCGGTGATTTCCAATCGCGGCGGCGCGTCCGCGGCCGCCAGAAGGCACTGCGCCATCGCGGCCGTTATCGCGAGTCGGGTTGAGGTGGTCAAGCCTTGATTGTATCGCGCGCCTGGCGCGGCTTCTCCTTCGAGTCAGTACGCTACACTGCCCGATAGCATGGCTTCAACGCTCGCCGAACTTCTCGATTCCGCGGATCCCTCGCTGTATGAGATTCCGAGCCGCGCTCCCGGACCCTCCGGCTCGCTGCCTCTCACGCCCGAAATGCTGCTGAAGCGGCCCTCGGGCGACATCTTCGGGTGGGCGCAGAACGCCGGAATGGGCTGGAACCCGGCCAGTCTCGGAGCCCGCGAGTTTCTCATCCTCAGCACCCACGGCGGCATCCGCGCCGCCGATGGCACGCCCGTCGCGCTCGGCTATCACACCGGGCACTGGGAAGTCGGTCTGCTCATGGACGCCGCCGCCAAGGAACTGAAATCGCGCGGCGCCATTCCCTTCGCCGCCTATTGCACCGACCCCTGCGACGGCCGCACGCAGGGCACTTCCGGCATGTTCGATTCCCTCGCCTACCGCAACGACGCGGCTTCGGTCTTCAAACGCCTCATCCGCTCCCTGCCCACCCGTAGCGGTGTCATCGGCGTCGCCACCTGCGACAAAGGCCTGCCCGCGATGATGATGGCTCTGGCCGGATCCGGCGCTCTGCCGTGCATCCTGGTGCCCGGCGGCGTCACTCTGCTGGCCGAGGACAGCGAAGATGGCGGCAAGGTGCAATCCGCGGGAGCGCGTTACGCCCGCGGCCAGCTCACCCTCGAAGCCGCCGCCCAAGCGCTCTGCCGGACTTGTGCCACACCCGGCGGAGGTTGCCAGTTCCTCGGCACCGCCGCCACCTCTCAAGTGATCGGCGAAGCCTTGGGCATGGCGCTGCCGCATTCCGCGCTGGCGCCTTCCGGGCATCCGATCTGGCTGGACATGGCGCGCCGCTCCGCCCGCGCCGTGCTGGCCATGGAAGCCTCCGGGCTGGCGATGAACGGCATTCTCTCCGACGCCTCCATTCGCAATGCCCTGGTCCTGCACGCGGCCTTCGGCGGCTCGACCAATCTCATCCTCCACCTGCCGGCCATCGCCCATGCCGCCGGTCTCGCGCGGCCCGGCGTCGACGACTGGACGCGCGTCAATCGCCAGGTGCCGCGCCTGGTCGACGTGCTGCCCAACGGACCCAAGGGCCATCCGACCGTCCAGGTCTTCCTCGCCGGAGGCGTCCCCGAGGTGATGCTGCATCTGCGGCGCGCCGGGCTGCTCGAGACGGACGCGCTCACCGTCAGCGGCGTGAAACTGGATGCCGTACTCGATTGGTGGGAGCAATCGGAACGGCGTGCCGCCGTGCGCCGCAGGCTGCGCGAGATGGATAGCGTCGATCCCGACGACGTCATCATGAGTCCCGACAAAGCCCGTAGCCGTGGACTCACCTCTACCGTGACATTTCCCCGCGGCAACCTCGCGCCCGGCGGATCCGTGGTCAAGAGCACCGCCATCGATCCCGGTGTGCGCGGCGCCGATGGCATTTACCGCATGGCCGGCCCGGCGCGCGTTTTTCGCACCGAGAAAGCCGCCATCGCCGCCATCAAAGATGGGACCGTCCGCCCGGGCGAGGTGCTGGTCCTGATGTGCCGCGGTCCGATGGGATCCGGGATGGAGGAGATTTTCGAAATCACCGCCGCCCTTCGCTATCTCGATTACGGCAAACACGTGGCCGTGATCACCGATGCGCGCTTTAGCGGCGTGTCCACCGGCGCCTGCATCGGACACGTCACACCGGAAGCGCTGGCGGGCGGACCCATCGGCAAAGTCCGCGACGGCGACACCATCGGCATCGTGATCGATTGCGGGAAATTGCAAGGCTCGGTCGATCTGCTGATCGGCGGCAGCGCCGAAGCAGGCGCTCGAGAATTGCTCGACAGGCCCGTTCCGCCGGACCTCTCCCCCGACCCCGATCTGCCTCCCGAAACCCGACTCTGGGCCGCGCTGCAGAACGCCAGCGGCGGCACCTGGGGCGGCTGCGTCTTCGACGTCGAGACCATCGCCGCCCGTTTGAAATGATCACCGTGCCGTGGCGCGGACACTCGTGTTTGCCGCGTCGAGACTAGACCTCGTCTCGACGCAATCCTACCGCTTCTTCCCCGGCCGCACGATCAGCATCGGGATGTCCAGGTTGTGCCGCACCGGATTGATGGTGTTGCCGAAGATCAGGTCTTTGAATCCGCCGTGCCCGTGCGCGCCCATAATCACCAGGTCGGGACGAATCTCCTGGGCATACCGCACGATCTCCTTTCGCGGCGAAGTGGAATGCGAGATGGCGGTCTCCACATTCACCCCCTGGTCGCGCAACGAGCCGGCGATCCGCGCCAGGTACTGCTCGCCGGCTTCGACTTCCGCCGTGGACGCGATCGGTCCGTACACCTGGCTGGTGACTCCTTCTTCCACGTGCAGCAGGTACACCTTCGCGCAATAGAGGCGCGCCATGGCGGCGGCATGATTGAGCGCCAGCGCGTCCAGGTTGGTATGGTCGAGCGGCACCAGGATGGACCGGTAGACGGGGACGGCCGCCGCATCGGCGGGAGGGGCTTCGGGCAGCGTAATCGGCGCGCGGCCCAGCCGGCGGCGCGCCAGCATCGGCTCGATCGAAACCCAAACCATCAGGCCCAGAAGCGCGATCGAAACCGGGATCGCCACCAGCCATATGACGAGGCGCCAGGCGCCCGCGCCCGCCAGCCAGTCGTCGATCGACATGAACGCCAGCCGCAGATTCAAGCCCACGATGATCGCCGCCGTGGTCCACGCCAGGATGCGCACCCATCGCGGGTTGGCGAACTTGCCCATGCGCGCCGGATCGTCGGTGAAATGGATCAGCGGAATGATGGCGAACGGCAGTTGCAGGCTGAGAATCGCCTGGCTGAGCAGCAGCAGGCCGAAGGTCGCCTGGTTGCCGGCCACATAAATAGTGATGGCCGCCGGGATAATCGCCAGCGCCCGGGTGATGAGGCGGCGCAGCCACGGCCGCATACGGAAGTTCAGAAAGCCTTCCATCACCACCTGCCCCGCCAGCGTCCCCGTCATGGTCGAGGATTGGCCCGAACAGATCAGCGCCACCGCGAAGATCGTGCCCGCCAGGCTGGTGCTCAGCAATGGAACAAGCAGCTCGTGCGCCTGCTGGATCTCCGTCACGATGATGCCGTGCTTGAAAAATACCGCCGCCGACATCACCAGGATGGCGATGTTCACGAACATGGCGCCGTTCAACGCCACCACCGAATCGATCAGGTTGTACTTGCACGCCGTCCGTTTGGCTTCTTCATTCTGCCCGATGTGGCGCGTCTGCACCAGCGCCGAATGCAGGTACATATTGTGCGGCATCACCGTGGCGCCCAGGATCGTGATGGCTACGTAGAGAGTGTTGCGGTCGAGCCGCGGCGCCAGGCCGGTGATCATCTCGCTCACGCTCGGCCGCGCCCAGAAAATCTCGATGCAGAAACATCCCGCGATGGTAGTGATCAGCGCCAGCACGAACGCTTCGATGGTGCGGATGCCGAAGCTCTGAAACCACAGCAGCAGCAGCGTGTCCGCGGCCGTCAACACCACTCCGTAGAGCAGCGGGATGTGAAACAGCAGGTTCAGTCCGATCGCCGCCCCCAGCACCTCGGCCAGGTCGCAGGCGGCCACCGCGATTTCGCACAGCACCCACAGCGCCAGGTTGACCGTCCGCGGATAGGTTTCGCGGCAGGCCTGCGCCAGGTCGCGCCCCGACACGATACCCAGCCGCGCGCTCAGGTTCTGCAGCAGGATCGCCATGGCATTCGACATGACCAGCACCCACAGCAGGCGGTAGCCGAAGCGCGCCCCGCCTTCCAGGTCGGTCGCCCAGTTGCCGGGATCCATGTAGCCCACGCTCACCAGGTACGCCGGACCGGCGAAAGCGAACATTCGCCGCCAGAACGAGACTTGCGACGTTCCGACGCTGGAATGCACATCGGCAAGGGAGCGGATTCGCTGGTGGAGTTCGCCCGGCGCGGCCATGGACTTAACTATAGTTAAGCACATGTGGGGCAGGTTTGTAACCTGCGGCCGGTTTTTCAATCGGCCTTTTACTCGATCGCCGGCAGCGGCCGTTCCTCCGGCGGCAGCAGCGGATTCCACCGCGCCGTCAGTTTCACCACGTAGCCCGTCTCCAGCTTCGGGTCGGGCACGTAATAATCGGTGCTGATCACCTGCGCGCCGCTGATCAGCGCCGCGCGCAGCCGGGAATAGTCTCCCGCCCGCGCTTCCTTGGTATCGGCGTCGGCGCGCGTGCGGACGTAATATCCGCTGCGCACCAGGTATTGAATATAGTTCCAATCCTCTTTCGGCTCGTTGACGATGCGGAATGCCGCTTCCGGCCTGCCTTCGGTGGCGTTGACGAACATCACCCGCCCCGCCAGCGACGGATGGCCCGCCAGGTAGGTCGACTGCTTCTCCCCGGTCTCATCCAGAACGAAGAAGAATTTGCCGCGCACTCGTGACAGCGTGGGCCAGGCTTGCGCCAGAACCGCCGCCTCCAGCGACGGCCAGGATCCGCGGACGTCATCCGGCGTGATCAGCTTGTCCCGCCCCATACCTTCGATCAGCTCCGCGTCCCAGGCGTCGAATGCCGCTTTATCGAACTTCAGCGGCTGCACGTAGCCGGGCCGGTCGATGCCCGTGTCCTTGGCGTTCATGGTCACCGGTATCGGCAGGTGATGCGGATGCTTGTCCGACCACGCCTTGAGGATCGCCAGTTCCTGCCGCAGCGTATACGCATTCGAGCGGAAATCGATATCCGGCATGTGCATCACCTTGAAGCCGGGCTGGCGCATCATGCCCTCCGGATCGTAGGGCGGGGCCGCCGGCAAACCGGCTTCTTTTACCGACTCGATGCCTTTCGGATGCGCGTAGAGGCCGCCCTTGGGATCGTAAACCACGTCGATCTCCAAAGCGCGCAGTCCCATATCGAGCTGCTTCTCGATCGGCAGGTGGGAGTACTCGATGCCCAGCAGGCGCGTGTCTCCCGTCTTCATCAACAGCGACCACAGCGATGGATCGATAGCCTGCTTGTAGCTGTTGTGGCTGCCCAACACCTGCACCTGGTTCATCCGCGGTTCGGCCGCGGATTGCGCCGCCGCCGGAATAATGGCCGCGGCCAGGCACAGCGCGAGCTTCAGAGATGGCTTCGTCATATCCTTTTCAATATCAAATTCAGAAGACCAGCTTCAGAGCCAGTTGGATTTGCCGCGCCGGGAAGGTCGCCGTAAACACGCCGAACCCGCCGCTGTTGGAATTGAGGCCGCCCGGAGGAGCGAAATTCGTGTAATTCAGCAGATTGAATGCCTCCGCCCGGAATTGCACATACCGCGATTCCGTCCAGCGGAAGTTCTTGTGTACCCCGAAATCGGTGTCCAGAAAAGCCGGCATCCTGGCGACATTGCGCGGCGCGTTGCCGAAAGGCTGTGTATAGCTCGGCACGCTGAACGCCGCCGCATTCAGGTAGTTCACCTCGTTGGACGAGTTCAGGTAGATCGGCTGCCCGGTAAGATTCGGCCGCTCGCTCACCAGAGAGCTGATTTGTGCCTGCGAGGTGGGCGAATAACCGATGTTCAGCGGCAGGCCGGACGTGGCCGTATTGATCAGATTGACCGCCCAGCCGCCGGCAATGAAATCCGCCACCGGGCTGGCGATATTGAAGCGCCGCCCGCGGCCGAACGGCAGGTCGTAAATCAGCGCCAGCGTATCGTTGAGCGGCTGGTTGTAACTGGAGAGCCCCTTTTCCAGGCCGGTATTGTAGTAATTGATGCGCGAGTTGTCGCCGTCGTAGTTCTCCAGATGGCCGGGAGCGTTGTCGATGGCTTTCGACCAGGTGAACGAATTGATCGCGTATAAGCCGGCCGAGTACCGCTTTTCCACTTTGACCTGCAATCCGTTGTAACTGCCGAATCCGCCGTCGAACGCAATCTCGATTCCCGCGAAATTCGGGATCGGACGGCGCTGCTGCAGCGTCAGATTCTGCCCCGGCTGGTTGGGAAGCGCCTGGTTCGCGTCCGAAAGAATGGTAAGTCCCACGTCGTGCGTGCCGACATAGGCCACATCCAGCAGTAAGTTCGTGGAGAGCTCCCGCTGCACCGTGAAATGCCAGCTCTGCACATATCCGGTGCGGTTATCTTCCGGGATGTATCGAACCTGCGCGATCGCCGTGCTGAAGGACTCAGGCGACGTGAAGCCATCCGGAAAACCTTGGGCCGTGGTTCGGAAGCAGGAACCCGGCGCCGCGCTGGCACTCTGGCAGATACCCTGCTGTGTAATCTGGTCGATGGCGGCGTCCACTATGAACGGACCATTGTAGGCCAGCAGGTTCTCGCCGCCCATCCGGTTGAACTGGACATAGCTGATGCCATAACCCGCGCGGATCACCGTTCTCGGCGCCGCCTGGTAGGCCAGCCCCAGCCGCGGCGCCCAGTTGTTGTAATCGGGATGGACCAGCGCGCGGTTGTACAAACTGCCGTTGGAGGCGAAAATCAGCGAGTCGGCCGCCAGGCTGAAATTCGCCAGCCGGTTGTCCCGCTCGTATTGCGGCGTGGCGAACTCATACCGCAGCCCGAGATTCAGCGTCAGTTTGCCCGACACTTTGAAATCATCCTGCAGATACCCGAAATACATACGCTGCCGGTAATGAGCGACCGGGTTGTTATCCAGCTCGTAATGGCTGGGCGCGCCGAAAATGAAATCCGCCAGGCTGTAGACCTGCTTGGCGGCGGCCGAAAGGCTGTTCACCGAAGTTGGGTTGGACAGATATGTGGGGTCGCTGAAGAAGCCGGTGAAATTCTCTGTCCCGTACTGCGGATGAAAATCGCTTACCGCCGTGTCGATCAGTTGGAATTCGAATCCGGTCTTGATGCTGTGCCGGCCTACGATCTTGGTGAAGTTGACCTTCGGGTCGCCCACGAAGGGATCCTGGTACTGCGGATTGCTGCTCTGCCTTC
>Ga0335078_10005009_pt1 | contig 19604 bp, 13 predicted proteins | sample Lox_Sample_32_FD_206711 | JGI IMG/M metagenome (GOLD analysis project Ga0335078, IMG submission 206711) | Soil microbial communities from Loxahatchee National Wildlife Refuge, Florida, United States - Lox_Sample_3.2 | ecosystem: Environmental > Terrestrial > Soil > Wetlands | place: USA... | reverse complement strand
CCCACTGACGTCAGCGATACTCGTGAACCCGTTCGGGCAGGCGTAGCTCTCCAGTTGCACGGCATCGAGCGAAAACTCGATGTACTGGCAGGTCATAGTCAGCCAGCCGATTCGATCGTTTGAGGCCATCAACGCCGACGTGGGACTCACATTGTACTCGCCGCCGCTGCTCTTCCGGACACCGCGGACGATGGTCGACGCCAGCAATTGGCCTGACGGCGTATAGTGCCGGAGCACATTGGGATGCACCACCCTCGGGGTGTCGTTCATCAGCGCGCCAACGGTCCAGATCGTCCCGTCTGAAGCTACCGTGACCGCATTCGGGCTGTAGGGCCAAACGCGGGTAACCACCTGGCGAGCGCCGTCGGGTGAAATCCAGGCGAGAAAAGTGCCCATGCGTGAGTCGCCACTAAACGCGAGCCCTACAGCCGTTAGGCTTCCGTCCCGCCCGGCTGCCACATCCCGAACGTGCGTATAACCGGCCTCGGGAATCTCCAAGGCGACCGTCTCCCGGTTGCCCTCGCGGTCAACGGCCCAAAGAATGGGGCGCCCACCCACGCAAAAGTCGCATCCCGCTAACCGGGTGCCCGTCCAGCGCATGTTGCCGCTGAGCGGAAAAAGGTAAGGGAGGTTGTCCTGTGACAACAACAGACCGCGTTGCGCCGAGGTCTGCGCCGACAGCCCCCCCAGCAGCGCCAGGATCACAATCAGCCTGCCAACCTTCATCTCCCGGACCTCAAGTACGGAGCTAGTATACAGCGATTCTCGTACCAAGTTCGATCGGGGAAAAACCCGACAGCCTGGGGCTGGGAAACTGGGAGATGCAGGGACATCCACATCCGCAAGGATGTGGCTTTACTTCATGACGCGACTGTCCCCGTATCTCGCCACCTATCTGATACGGCAAAAGGTCGACTGGCGAGTCAGATCAGCCGGCGGCGATCTTACCAACCCCTGCCACCTTTTTTGACCGCCACCGAGCTCCGCTACTGCTGCACGGTAATTAGCGTCCCCGACTGCGTCGTCAAGCCGTTGTACATTGCGATGGCCGGCTGGTCGCCATTGGCGAGCGAGGGCGGAACTACCACGTTGAACTGGAACTCGCCCGGAAAAACCAGGCCGGCGAAGGTCACCGTCGCAGCCACGCCGCCGATGGTGATCACCGGCATTGGCGACAACGTTCCCGACTGCGTCACCGACCCGCTCACCACCGCTGTCGACGTGGGTCCGAAGCCGTTGGCGTACATCACGATGGTCTCGCCGGGCTGGGCCGGCGTGGTCACGCCGGGGTACAGACTGGTCGGACCCAGGTAACTTCCGTTGGCGTGGGTGGCCGCAATATATGGTCCTCCGCCGAAGACGAAGAACGAGGGAGATTCCGCCTGCGCCTGCACCATGAAGTTCGCGCTGACGGCTCCGTTGTCGGAGACCTGCACGGGTACCGGCCCGGATATCGGATTCGGAGGCGTGAGTATGTCCACCTGCGTCGGGCTGATGTAATAAATGTAGGCCGGCACACCGTTGACCGTGACGCTAAGCCCATCAAGACTCGTCGGCATCTGCCCCCCCACGAAATCCGAAATCAGCCAGATTCGTGTATCGCCCGCCGGACCAAGATTGGAGCCTTTGATCTCCACCCACGTGTTCGGCGCAATGGTGGCAACGCCGCCCTCCGCATTCGCCGCCAGCGTGACCGTGGGGGTGGGTGTGGTCAGAGGATCGGGCGCAAGACCCACCGGCGACCCCGCTGCTCCGAAAATCGACGAGTGCGGATCGATCTGGCCAGTGGCAACGTCGATCGTGGCTATGCCGGAACCAGTGCCAACATAGTAAGTTCCGTATTCGAGAAGCAGCACGGAGGTTAGATAGCCGTTAACATCGGTAGTTCCCACTTGCGCGGCCGCGCCGGTTGTAGTGTTGACATCATAAAGATTGCTGTTGAATTCCACGTACAGCTTGCTGGACCCGACCGAAAGCCTCGCATAATAACCTTGACCGTTGGGTATGACGTTTCCGCCGATCGGCCCAATCGCCGTGACCGCGCCCGTCTCCGGGTTGATCGAAAATAGAGTGGCCACCTCAAAGGAACCCGTACCGGCCAGGCCGTATAGTCCAGTCGTGGTTGAGCCGAAAGTAGCGAGATTCGGGTTGCCCGTCACTCCTCCTATGAGCGTGAGGCTTGCGTTGGCCGTGTTGACCGAATAGAGGAGTCCGTTCTGTTCCGTGTACAGCACACCGTTCGCAACCGCCAGCCCGTCGTACCCCCCGGATCCCATATTGCCGATTAACGTGAACGCGCCCGAGTTGAGGTCGACGATCCCGAACGGATTCTCGACCCCCTGTGCCGCTGTTCCGAGCATATAGGCATTGGCCGTCAGCGTCACCGGCGGTGTGCCCGCGGGCAGCGGATCGGGCGCAAGACCCACCGGGGATCCCGGTCCTCCGGAAATCGCGGAGCCGGGCGTGATCTTGCCGGTGGTCACGTCGATCGTGGCAATGCCGGAACCAGTGCCGGCGTAGTAAGTGCCATCTTCGAAAAGCGGCACGGAGGTTAGATAGCCGTTACTGTCGGTAGTGCCCACCTGCGTGGCCGCGCCGGTAGCCGTGTTGACGGTATAAAGGTTGCTGTTGAATTCCATGTACAGCGTGCCGGACCCGACCGAAAGCCTCGCATAGTAACCTTGACCGTCGGGGATGACGCTTCCGCCGATCGGCCCAATCGCCGTGACCGCGCCCGTCTCCGGGTTGATCGAAAACAGAGTAGCCACCTCCACGGAACCCGTACCGGCCAGGCCGTAGAGTCCGGTCGTGGTTGAGCCGAAAGTGGCGAAATTGTTGCCCGTCAGGCCTCCCACAAGGGTGAGATTTGCATTGGTCGTGTTGACCGAATAGAGGAGTCCGTTCTGTTCCGTGTACAGCACGCCGTTGGCAACCGCCAGCCCGTCGTACCCCCCGGATCCCATATTGCCGATCAAAGTAAACACGCCCGTTTTGAGGTCCACGGTCCCGAGCGGATTCTCCGCCCCCAGCGCCGCGGTTCCCAGCATATAAGCCCTATCGTCGGCCACTAGGCTGGCCGCGGCCGGGACGAGAAGTCCAAGTGTCAAAAGACCTGTGGTGGCGCGTTTGCGAAGATTCAATTTCCCCTCACGTTCCGGACGACTACATCAGCTTACCATCACCGCCCTGCACGAGTCCTTCGGCGGCGCCTCAATCGAGTCTTCCGCCCGGCTGCCGCACCACCGCTCACCAATGCACTGCAGCCCGCTGCTCCCACGCCACAAAGCGCCACAAGGGGGCGAGACGAGTTTTCTCACGCCGAAGTACGCCTGCGAACGCGGTTCGCGACCGACGATTTCCCGCAGGTGAGCGGGGTTCGCTGCGAGCTCTCCAAAACCGATGCGGGCCCACAGATGCCAGTGTCGCTATCGGTTATTTCGCGCCGGACGCGAATACCGTCTTGAGAAAAGCAAGCATGCGCTCACTCGTCTCCTTCGGCCTTTCCTGCTGTACCCAATGACCAGCGCCCTGGATGATGTGCGGTTCTCCCATGTGAGCGCAGGCTTTCGTCTGCATCGCTTCGAGAGCGCCCGGTTGGCGGTAGATGCCCCAGTCGGCCTCACCCGCGATGAAGCAGGCAGGAACGTCGATGGTGCGGCCGGCGAAGAGCTCCAGCTCGGCGCGATTGGTGCCATCGGTGTTGCAGCGATACCAATTCAGGGCTCCCTGGAAGCCGGTGCGATCGTATTCGCTGGCGTATACCTCAAGGTCACTTGCGAGCAGCCACCGCTCATTGGCGACCTGCTCCTTCGTCGGCATCAGTGGCGCAACCGTCGTCGCCATGGTCTCATTCAATTCCATGATGTAGTAGGTGGGAAGTTTTGCCAGCTCCGTTGCAGACGCGGACGCCAGGGGATGTGGATGATTCCCCGGATAGTCTGCGCTTTTCAGGAAAAAGTAGGCCCGGAGAAAGTCAGCCAACCCCTGCTTTGCATGCAGCATGTCGTCGTTCGCGCTCTGCGTGGAGAAGTAGGCATAGCTCTCCTTCCGCGGCGGGTTGAGGGCCGCGAGTTGCTGCGCCTGAGAGGGTTGTTCCGGCAGCTTCCCATCTGTGCCGAAAGGTAACGCCGGCACTCCGCCGAAGGGACTCATGAGGATCAGCGAGCGGAAGTAGTCGGGACGCGCGAGAGCACAATAAGTAGCCACGGCTGCACCAAAGTCGTGGCCGACCACGCAGGCCACCTCGCGGTGCCCCAGGGCCATGGTGATTCCGATCGCGTCGCGAGCATAGTTATGATTCCGGAACGACGCAACATCGCCGTCATAGCGCCCGTCCCAGCCTGTTGTCCGTCCATAACCGCGCTGGTCTGGTGCAATGACGTGATATCCCGCGGCCGCGAGTGGCAGCATCACCTTACGCCAGCAATAGGCGAGGTCCGGGAATCCGTGTAGTAGAAGCAGTGCCGGCCGATTCGGAGTCTCGAAACCGGACTCCAGGATGTGGACTCTAAGGCCATTGATGTTTTCGAGGTGCCGTTCGCGGATTCCTGGCTCGAGCTTCAAGGATTCCAATGTTTGAGAGGGGAAATGCTTGTCCATGCTCACGTGATGACCTCCGCGGTGTTTTTCCGCTTCTGAAATGGCGGGGATGCCAGGCGCCGCGAATCCCTGGCTCTGGCGGAGTGCGGCTCGATTTCCCTGGTTCGAATTATGATGTATCATAATGCGTAGTATGGCACGCAAGAGCGCTTCTGGCCCGGCTACGGATTCCGAATTGCTGATTCTGTCCAGCTTGGCGGGTGGCCCCAAGCACGGGTATGCCGTCATGCAGGATGTAGCCATTTTTGCTGGCGTCAACCTCGGCCCGGGCACGCTGTATACGGCCATCACGCGGTTGATGGATCAACAATGCATCGAACCCCTGCAGGCGAGCGGCCGGCAACGTCCTTACCGGATCACCCCCGCCGGCCTTGACTATCTACGGGCGCAGTTGGAGGCAATGCGCCGCCTGGCAAGGCATGGCTTAAGGAGGCTGCGAACCGTATGATTCGCGATCTGTTGATCCGAGCGTACCCGCGCTCATGGCGTAACCAGTTCGGCCCGGAACTCGCTGGTATTCTCGCTAAGAGAAAAATGACGCCAGTACTCGTCGCCGACGTTCTGGCAAGTGCCATCCTACAGCACCTCCGTCACGATCCATGGAAGATTTGGGCGTTAGGGTCGGCAGTATGGACGTTCAGCCTGCTGATCCTGGCCTCCCAAGGAACTATCGGCCGTTCGGCTTTCCTGTGGTGCTATTTCGCCGGTCAACTGCTACTCTTTGCGGCGGGAGCGTGGACCGGCCTGCGCAACGATTCCGGAATCTGGAACGCCCTGAGTGCCTCAGCTAAAGCAGCCCTCGTTCCGGTCGCAGGATGTATTGCCGTCTCCAGCCTCGCCATTGTCCAGTATTACGGTGGTTCCCCCGGGCTTCACGGACACGGCGTCACCTATTGGATCGGCAAGAACGTTGTCGTCACCACTTTCGCCTCCCTGCTCTTCGGTCTAGCCGGAGCCTCGTTCGGCCGTGTCGTCAACCGCTTCCGGAGAACGTTACGCGCAAGGGCATAACCCTGCTTCAAGGGAATGGAGCGGCGCCGTTTCAGCTGCCGGAATGCGCGGCGACGCAGCTCGGAAAGTTGGCTATGCGCAAGGAATGCCCGAACGGCACCGGAAACTTCTGATTGCTTTGGCAGCGCCGCGCGCTGAAACGCCCACGGAAGCGGCGCTATCGGACGCGCTCTGACCTGAAGGAGACATCATTATCAAGGTCGGCGCGCACTGCCTGGAGCTTCTGGCAAGCATCCTTTTGTCCAGCATCGCAAAGGGGTTTGAGCTTCTTCTCAGCGCCCTGGAGTTCTTCAATCTCCTGGTCCAGCTGAACCCACAAGGCCCCCGCGTCACTTCTCGCGCTGCGGGCGGCCGAACAGTCCGCGACCTTCCTCGAATCGCTTTTGCAAGCAGCGTCGTAATCTCCGGCGTCGTTCAACGCTGATTGAATCCTGCCGGGCAATCCCGGTCGCCTTCCGGTCAGACGTCCCAGCATGAGCACACCGAAAAGCAACGCCTGCTCGGTGGTGGGACCGTGGCGCTGCACACTCGGCGGACCGATCCCGCGCTCGAACACGCCGCCCGTGTTGGTGAGAAGCCGGTCGCCATCGATGGCCAACCTCCCAAAACTCGTGTTCGGCCTCTGCGCAGTGGAATCAGGCCAGAAAATGGTGCCTTCGATTGCTGTGTCGCTGATGAAACGTCCCTCAAAAGCGGCCTTTCCATCGGCGGGTGTATGGTTCTCCGCCCAGATGATCTTGATCTTGTCGGCATTCTGTTCAATCTTCGTGCGCCAGACAATCCCTTTGTTGGGTTCCGGAAGCAGCGCGTGCCATATGCCGCTCACATCATGCTTGCCTGAGTACGCACTTCCGGTGTTGAAAACGGCGTGCCATTTGGCGCTGGGAGGGAAATCTGGGTGTCCCGGCCATGAGTAGGCCACATCGCCTTCGATCCGGTTTCCGTTAATCTTCCCGGAGTAAATAGCCGAAAGGCCCGCCGTCTTCTGTGAGGTATCTTGACGGCGTATTCGCACACCGCCGGTATCGAATCGGTCGATCTCGAGTTTCGCCGTTACCCCCAGAACCGGCCAAACGGACGTTCCTTAACGGCCGCTGAACGTCCAGCTTGCGGGACCGTTGCCTCCGGCAGTGCAGAGGCCTGCCTCGCACTCGGTCATCGAAGACGGAATAGTCTGGCAATGGAGCGCGGTCGCTAGGAGTAAAGCCAGGCGAATTGTTCTCATCAGCAACCTCTGTGCTATGAAGTGAAGTATGCCGCTGGCATATGTCATAGCGATGTCGGCGCGTTAAGCGCCCAAAGCGCGGACTGACTTTGCGAACCGCGGATCGTCGCAATCGCGCGCCTGCCTGCGGCGGGTAGTTCGCCCTCGATAGTGAGGGCCCCGATTGAGGCGTGTCACGAGGGCCTTATACAGTTCGCTTCGAAATCCGGGCGGTCGCTGGCGCGCGATCAAGGTTCCGACCATCTGCCGTGTGTTTTCATCGGGTGGCAACCCGGCCTGGCGGAGGTTCACGACGCTTAGCAGCCTCGTGGTCCGCCGTGCGGTCGGCGGAGGATGGCTGAAAGGCGGCGGCGTCTGGTGATTACTCCACCAGATCCGCGTCGTACGGTCTTAAACGAATGACGCCATCGTACGATGCGCCGCTGATGATCCCCCGCATGGCTCCGCGAATGAGCACGGTCTTCTCCTGATCCGTCGTGTTCACGTACAGCGTCCTACCTCCAACCACGCGTGCATAGACGCCGGAAGGCGTATCCGGGCCGCGTTCGATGCCAAGACCGGCATACAGCCCGCGCACCAGGGGCGCCAGAACCGGCATCTGCGCGGGAACGGCGACGTAGATGGCGCGCCCCTTCCCGTAATGGTTGACCGTGATGGCCGGCGACATCTGCGGCGTGTTCGTGAACTGGGCCAATGTCTGCGCCGTGTGGGGTTCCAGCACCTCGTAGAAGCTGATGTCCGCCTTCTCCAACTTGCCATTCAGTCTGATCTCCGGCGCCGTGCCGGGCCGGTAGAACTCCGCGGTGCGCAGGCCAAAGACATCGCTCAGGCGGCCCGGCAGCGGCGTGTCAAACCACTGGCTGTGCTCGTCTGCCTTCGCTGAAAGCGCCGTCATGATCACCGTGCCCCCGTCGTGCACGTAGCCGCGAATGGCCTCCGCGCTGCCCGCGTCCATCACATAATCCGCCGGCACAACGAGGAGCTTGTAGTCGAGCTCGCTGTGACCGATGTTGATCAGCGCGACATCGATGTTGTCCTCGAAAAACGGCTGCACGGCATTGGTAACCTGGCCAGTATATTCGACAGTGAAGTACTGGCGGACGGTGTTACTGGGGCCTGGCGGATGCGAAGCCATCAGACTGTCGAATGAGTACGCAATAGCAACTTCGGGCTTGCGATAGCGCGGAAAGCCGAAATGCTGTAACTTCGCAAACTCAGTCGCAATCTGTTTAAACTCTGCGTATTTCCAGGAAGGCGTGCCGTCGTGATCGAGCAATCCGAACAGGGCCTGCTCTTCGCCTCCCTTGTGCGTGTGGAAAGTCCACGCCAGGAATGTCTGCCCATAGTCGATGAGGGCAAGATAGGCCCACATGCGAATGATCCCTTTCGGCCCTCCGTAATTCCCACCACCGCCAGTTACAAACTCGTTGAACCACGCTGGCGTCGCCAGATCGCCCTTGACGAGCAGGGCGCCTACCGAGACGTCCAGCGGCGTTCCAGGGTAGAATCCCTCCGCTCCATAGCTCACATACTTCTTGTACGAGCTCAAATAGTCGAAACCCCGGCGTGCGGCAGTGTCCCATAGGTTGGAGACCGCTGGCAGATGGGGGACGTTGCGCCGGCGCACTTTCTCCATATCCTCTAGGACCGAAATGGTCACATCGGACCAGAAGCGCCGTAGGTCCAGATAGCGCTCGGGTGGAGCCGGGCCGCTGGCATGCGGCAACTGGACTTCATCGAAAGAGTTCAAGTGCCGTGACCAGCGCTGGGTTGCCCAGGCTTTGTTAAGGCTTGTCACTGTTCCATACTTGGTCTTCAACCATGCAATAAACCTCTGGCGGTCCGCTTCGGAATAAGACATGAGCCCGTTGCCGATCTCGTTGTTATATCCAATCGCAGCCAGGGCCGCATTGTGTGCATAGTGCCGGGTTAACTCGTCGGCAAAGCGAACCAGGCGCTCGCGGTAGATTGGATCGCCAGTGTTTACCATGTAGCGTTCTGCCGGCTGCACGGTCGCGCCTTCCTCGTCCACTACGTTGACGGACGGATGGCTGTGGTGAAGCCAGATCGGCGCCGGCGATCCGCCGATGTCGAGGATCACCTTGATGCCCGCGTGGCGCATCTGATCCAATATCTGATCGAACCAGGCGAATTCGAACCGCCCTTCCGACGGCTCAAAAGCGTCCCAGGAGAGGTCGCCCATGCGGACCATCGTAAAACCCGCCTGTTGCATCAAGGCTATGTCCTGACGAATCTGTTCGGACGAGCGATCCACCGGTTGGTAACAGGTTCCGACGAACAACTGTCCCTTTCCGGGCCATTCCGGGTGTTCGGCCGCACTCTGTCCGAAAAGCAGCGTGCTGCCTAAACAGAGTGCAATGCCGGCTAAGGCGGCCTGTGCCGTCGCTGCAACTTGCACCAAGGATGCAGCGAGCAGTGTCATTCTGCAAATTCGCGTTCTTGTCATAATTTGTCTCCTAAGTCAGCATCGGTGCTCCAGCAGATACCACAGTGCGCTCCGGCCAGTCGAGCCGAGCTGATTCGGTTCAAGTTGTTACCGAACGGCCACGGTGACCTGATCCTGGCTGGCGACGCCGCCTACGGCGATCGTTAGCAGGACCGCGCTGCCAGGGCTGATCGAATCTGGAATCTGTGCGTTCACTTGCAGCACGCCAGCCGTAAAGTACGGCGCTTCGCCGCAGTAGGCCACGTTGGCCGCCTGGCCGCCGATTGTGGCCGCGCACGCAACCGCGGAGGGCACGGTGGGCGTCGGCGCTCCGTTCACGTAGCTGACCCGGCCATCGACGCCGGGCGGCGTCGTTACGCCTTCGCCGGTCGCATAGATCATGATCCAGCTGCCGCGCGCGGCCGGGTTCGACGCGCTGTTGACCGTGTAGCCCTGATTCAGAATGGCGCCCTGGCCCATGCCCGTGCCGCGACTGGTGAAGATGCCCGGTTTGGTGGCCGTAATGGGGATCGCGAACGGCGCCGACGCGTTGCCCTGGTAAACCACGATGACGTTCGCGCTAGCGGCCGGTGCGACCTCGTACGGCACCACGGCATCGATCTGTCCGGCACTCACGTAGATGAGCGGCGCCGGATTGCCGTTGACGAAAACTTCGGTGCCGCCGAGCCTGGTTTCCACCATGCCGTTGGAATCGAGCGCGAGGTTGACGCCGGCCGCTGGGCCAAGACCCGTACCCCAGATGGCGACGATCTCGCCCGGCGAAACAGCCGCCTTGTCGTAGGACGCCGCGCTGCTGACCGCGCTGACCACCGGCTGCGGCACGGTCATCGCGCTCTGCGCCTGGGGGATCACCAGCAGCGTAATGGACTGCGCGGGGAAGCTCATGCTGAGGCCGCTCCCCGACACGCCTGCGTCCGGAAACTGCCGCACCACCGCGTTCAGGTTCGCGCTCGAATACTGCCAGACCTGCGCCGAGCCGGCGGGGCTGAAATTGGCCAGTGCGATCGAGTCGCCGATCGCGGCGCTGGTCTTGTTCAACACCATGACGGTGAGCGCGGAATCGTACCGCTTGGCGGCGAAAATGGAAAGCGCGTCCGGGTTATCGCTGGTCGCTGACACGCTGGTGTCGCCGAAATGGCCGCCGGCGCCGTCGTAATTCAAATACATTTTGAGCGCGAATCCCGCCGGATTGGTCGGGCTCATGGCGCTCCACACGGTGGCGTAATCGAGCTGTTCGCGGCCGAAGATGCCGAGGATGTCCGCTTGCGCAATACCGCCGGTGATGGCGTTTTCCGCGCCCCAGTTGTACTCGGTGATGGCCGTCTTGGTGCCGGGGTAGTTGTCGGCCACCCACTGGCGCATGCGCGGCACCAGCGCCGGCGCCTGCTCGGCGCCGGTAGCGTCCTCAAAACCCCCGCTCGGCGGGTAGTAGTTCGGATCCCACAACGCGCGCGTCGAAGTCATGCGCATCGTCTCCATCGCCGCGTCGCCCGCGCTCCCGCTCATCACCCAGGGAGCCACATACCCGTGAACGTCCAGCACATCCAGCAGCCGGTAGCCGTTCTTTTGTTCGAACTGGCTCATCTGCTGCAGGTAGTAGGGAACCCAGTAGACGCTGCCGTGCGCCTGGTAATCGAGCGGGTTGTCCCAGTATTGCCATGGCGACTTGCCGTACCCGTCATGGAAATCCACTGACGAAAAGAGCATACCGCTCCAGCCTGCCGGCACCGGGCCGGTGACGAGCGCCGTCGGATCCGCGGCTTTCACCGCCTGCGCGGTTGCCATGCCCCGGCTGAGCATATCGTCGTAGCTCGCATACTGGTGGTAAATGTCGGCATGGAGACCATCCCAGTACTCCGGTTCGTTATCGAGGCTCCACAGCCGGACTCCGCCGAGGTTCGAGGGACCGTAAGTGGACTTGACGCTGCTCACCCATTCGCCGACGAAGGCCGGAGTCAACGGCTGGTACATGTCGTTGGGGTCGTTCACGATGTTCGCGCCGGTCGCAGCCGATACGCCGTTGCCGCAATCCGGATGGGAGGAATCGACGTTTTTCTGCGCGCCATACTTGGCCACGCTGAAGCTGCAACCGATCATGGCGTTGGAAGGCATGGCTCCGCCCCCGGGCACTTTCGGCGTCCAAGCCAGAATCGGAACTGTTCCAAGGGTGATTGTGCCGGCTTGCAGGTTGTGCTCGTGGAGGGCGTCGAAAACCGTGGGCGCGCCCGCTGCGGGCGTGTAGGATTCGAAGTACCAGTCGCCGCCCTTGTTGGCGAACCCGAGCTTCCAGTTGTAGCTGGAGGCCTCATTCCCGCCAAAGCGGAGTAGGGGGATGCGCATGATCTCCTGCAGGCCGTTGTCCTGCCAACTATTCACCCCGTAAATGTACGGGCTGATGGGATGCTGCGCAGCTGCGGCGTCGACGGCCAGGGCCGGGGCGCTCTGCTGCGCGGAGGCACAGCAAGCCAGGCAGCCTAATCCCAAGCCGAAAACCAGTTTCATCTGATTTCACATCTATCTTTGCGTGTCTGGCCCAAAAACTCAGTCGCCAGCATCCCGCGCGACAGCACTTGCACGCAAGAGTCACCGGAACCAGATGGTTCTTGCCCTCCGCCTCATGGAACGCCCTAAGACTGGGATCTTCAGGCATCACCTCGAGTCACGCAGGGACTATTCCATAATACGATCATAGGTAACACCGGGCAAAAGGAGCTCGCCGCGAGGTCGCCCCGGGCCGGGCGCGCTAGCTCAATCGGTGCAAAATCGCCCCCCAAAAAAAGACACGGAACCGATCATGGGCGCCGGATTCTCCTTGCGCCTCCAGGCTGGCCGGAAGATCCACGCCTGCGGCGCCGGAGGTGGCGTCGCGCGCGTGGCTGAAGGATACGGGGATACGGGGTGGGATACGGGGGATACGGGGACAGGCTACGAAACTCCGAAACGACGCGCCCCACTACAGACCGTCTCCATTTCCGCCGATGGGATTTACCTTACTTGATATCCACGCTGGCGCTCCCGGCGGAGAGTTTGCCTTCCATGGCTTCCTGGGCCGCGCCGCGCGCCAGGTAGTGTCCGGGCGGCGCGTGCACGGTCATCGCGGTAGTGAAGCCGCTCGCCGCAAAGCGGTTGAATGTGGCCTCGCGGAAGGCGATCTGCAACACGCTCTTCTTCCCCGCCACCACGTTTCCATGATCATCGAGAAGAGCCTCCACAATCGTCAGTTTCTGGACCCGCCGGTCGTTCCACGAACGGAAATGAATGCGCCTGATGTCCAGATGCACGATCATGGTCATGCCGGGCGGCCCCGGCCACTGCTGCCAGTCGAACGAGATGGGAACGCCGGCTGGAGTGTCTGAAGCCAAAACTTCGTCGTCCACCTTCATCGCAGCCGAAGCGGCCGCGGGAGCTTCCTCTTTCACTGCCGTGTAGCCCAGGCGGTATTGAATCGAGTACTTATTGCTTTTGGCGGCCTGCACCTTCAGCTTATGGAACTCCCCGTCAGCCGCTGCCGGGGAGGTGATCGCAGCCATGTACACGATGTCGGGAGCCATCGCCAACTCGCGGAACCCTCGCGCCAGGTCGTTGTCGTGAAAGTAGTCTCCTCCCGTTCCCGATGCCAGGATGGCGCCGCCGTCATACGCCATGCTGCCCGAGCCCGCAAAGACCAGCCCTCTCGCGTCCAGCGTGTTGATCACCACTCCCGCGTGCCGCGCCTTGTCCATCAGCCGGTCCAACTTGATTTCCTGCTGCCCGGAAAGGAAGCCGGAGGATGTCAGCAGGATGATCCGTTGCCGGGCCGGCAGCTGGGCCATTCCATCCACCAGGCTATCGATCGCATCGAGCGTGCTGGTCGTGTCATTCCGCGTGCGCACCCAGATCTCCTCCGCCATTCCCCGGATCTGTCCCTCGTGGCACGGGTCGTGGTAGCAGGCCTCGCATTCGGCCAACTTCTCCTGCAGCACCTGATTGCCCGGATCGAGCTGATTGGCGATCTCGAAAGCCTCGTAGGGCCGGATCGCAGGGCAATGCGACACATCGGCAGCCACCTTCGCGGGAAGTACCTTGAGTTTTTCGATCTCGCCGGTCAGTACCGGCAACTCGCCCGTGAAGGTGGAATCCTGCGTGCGCGACGTCGTAATCACCGCCACGCGGTCGTCAGGCGACAGGCTGGTCTTGACGAACTGCAGCGCCGCGTCCGTCGCCGGCTTGAACGCGGCCGGCGCGAGATGCAGATCGTCGAAGCAGAGCGCAATGTAGCGAAACTCGGTTTGGCTCTTCGTCTGCCCGGCGTTGCCGGAGCCGGACGGCTTCACGGTTTCAGCCGCCTGCGGGCCGAAATTCTCGATGGAAAACGACACGATCTCCTGTCGCTTGCCTTCGTCGAAAATCTTGAAATCGTCCCGCGTGAGTCCCGCGACGATGCGGTGTTCGCCGTCGCGCACCACGATGGGGATCTCTACCAGGCGAACCCCCGCGCGCAGGGTGAGCTGCGATGGGGCAACCCACGGGCTCGTCTGCGAGTGAATTTCGTCGGGAGGGATGGGTTGAGCGCCTGCCGCCGTCAGCCAGCCCAGCGCGGCCGCGACGGTCAGAAATGGATTCTTCGTCCAGCGTGATCCAGGATTCCGCATAGACTACCCATAGCCAGCTGGCCGCGGCATAGCCAATCGCAACCGCCGCCGTTGGCGATTGCTACTCCCGCTTCAGGATTCTACCAGTTTATGGTGTGTGTCTCCCATCCCGGTCGATTCAGTACATAAAAGAGGCCCCCCACAGCAGGCAGAGCCAACTCCGTCCATCGCGGATCACAAGCGGACCTCCGACGGCGAAGCGACGCTCTCCGGAAAACGTCCCGTCCTTCGGTCTTTGGCAGAAGGTGGGCGAGCGGATATAATCCAGTGAGAGGCTTTCAGTGCATGGTGGGCCGTCTTGGAGTCTTCCTGGCCGCTGCCGGGGTGTTTTCCGCAGCGGCGCAGAACAGTTGCGACTTTACCCTGGTTGACCAATCCAGCTGGTACACCAGCCAGGGCTTCTATCTCGAATTGGCGAACGGGCCTTACTCGGCGCCGTCCTGCCAACTCACAAACCTCACTCTCAACGTGACCGTTGGCGACGGCTCTCAAACCCAGAGCATTTCGTACACGCCGGTTTGGACACTGAATCACAACTACACCGCGACTGCCGTGATTACGCCGACTTACTTCGAGCTATACCTCGATGGGACTTTGTTAGGCCACATGACTGCCGGTTTCTCCCCTCTGCCCAACCAGAATTTGATCGCCGGGCTGCCAACTTATCAAAACGTTGGCGTCACCAACTATCTGGCGGCAGAAAGCGCGCTAACCGCGACTGCAAGCAGCGGTGTCACCGCCTCAGCGGTCTTCCCTGCGGCCGCGCAACCGACCATACCGCTTGCCTTGCTGACTCCTGGCTCCCTGGCTCAGCCCATGCCGTTCATGTTCAACCCCGGCGACACGCTCAACCTTACCGCTGTATTCAGTATTTCCGCCGCGCCGCCCCAGCAGAACTACAAGCCCTACGTGGACACCTACGGGCAGAGCATTTACTCCAGTTATCCGGGAAAGGTTCAAACCGATGCGGACCTCCAGGCGGCCGCTGCCGAAGAGCAGACCGCGCTGGCCGCTTGGGGGACGCCGAGCGGCTACGACGCCTGGGGCGGAGTGCTCAACGCCGGTTGGCAGGATACAGCCACCGGCTTCTATCATGTGGTCCGTCACAATAGCGTGTGGTGGCTGATCTCGCCCGATGGCAACCCGTGCTTCTATATCGGCGTGGACGCCGCGCCAACCCCGCAACTCAATTTCACGCCCGTCACCGGCCGCGAATGGGAGTTCGCTGCGCTGCCTCCTCAAACCGCGCCGTACGATGCGGCCTGGAGCGTTGTCGACTGGGAAAGCCCTAACATGTCCACCGTTTCCTTCGATACCTCGAATGCCATCCGCAAATACGGCAGCTCCTGGCAAACCACGGTCGTCAACCTGGCTGCCCAGCGGTTGCAGGCGTGGGGATTCACGGGTTTCGGCAAATGGTCGGTCACCGAGCCGAACATACCGAATTTGCCGGTGCTGGAAGACTACGTCTTGCCCCTGGTGGCACACCCCGACGTCTGGGACCCGGCCGTCCAGCAGCAGCTCGTGTCGACATTGCAGGAGCAGATGCAGGCGCAGGGCAGCGTCAACGATCCGCGTATTCTCGGCTGGTCGTTCGAGAACGAATACGATGCGATTATCACTCCCGGCGAGGTTCAGACCATCCTCACCTTAAGCAGCACGGTGCCCGCCAAACAGGCGCTGATCAATCGAGCGCTCAGCGCGATTTATGGCAACAACCTTGCCGCCATGGCCGCGGCGTGGCAGGTCACTGCCACCTCCACTGCGCAACTTTACGCCGCCCAACCTACACCGCCGCCCGCGGATATCGAGACGCTGCGCGAGTATTATGAGGACCAGTATCTCGGATTCGCCGAACAGACAATCAAAGCGTTTGACCCGAATCATCTGTATTTTGGCATCTGGATCGTCCCCGGTTGGTGGGTAAGTCCGATCGATTGGCAGTTGAACGCGGCGCACGCCGATGTGATCGGCTACGATCGTTACTCGCCGGTGTTCGAAGACAGCCTGCTGGAGAGCGCGGTCAAAAGCACTAACAAGCCGATTTTTCTGGGCGAGTTCTCATTCCCCCCCACTTACAATCTGCAGCGCGGTTTCGAGGCTTACCCTTTGGTTTATGTTACCGACGATGCCGCCGCCGGCGCCATGTATCAAAGCAATATGGAATCGGCCGCGCGCAACCCCTGGTGCGTCGGCGTGGCCTGGTTCGATTACCGGGATCAGCCGGTCTCGGGCGAAGGCTCTACCGGCGAAACGGACCTCGACCTGGTGGAAGGCACGAATTGGGCGTTCGGGCTGGTCGATGTAACCGACCGCCCCAAGTACGACCTGGTGAACTCCATGCGCACGACGAACCTTGCCATGGCGCAGCGCCGGCTGGCCTTCGGGCCGCCCAGCCTGAACCCCGGCGGCGTCATCGGCAACGCCAGCTTCGCGGCGAATACGCCGGTGGCGCCGGGAAGCCTGGTGTCGATTTTCGGAAGCGATCTCGCGGGAGGTACAACCCTCGCCCCCGGTCCTTCGTTCCCCTCGATTCTGGGCACTACTTCGCTCACGCTCGGCGGCGTCCCGCTGCCCCTGGTGCACGTATTTCCGGGCCAAATTGATGCGCAGGTCCCTTGGGAGCTGGCCGGCGAGACTTCCGCGCCGCTCACCATCGTCACCGACGATCTCAGTGGAAATACCGTCACCGTCCCGCTCGCCACCTATTCGCCGGGCATTTACACGGCAACCGGGACTGGTACCGGGCAGGGCGCGATTCTCATCAACGGTACGCAAACGCTTGCCGCTCCCGCCGGCGGTCAGACCCCCGGCCAGCCCGCGCGCCGCGGCGCGGATGACGTGGACATTTTTGCCACCGGGCTCGGACCGGTAACGAACCAGCCCGCCAGTGGCGCGCCGGCGCCGGCCGATTCGCTCGCCTGGACTGTGGCGCCGGTCACCGTCACCATCGGCGGCGTGCCCGCGATTCCCAGCTTCGCCGGCCTCGCGCCCGGCTGGACCGGTCTCTATCAGGTGAACGTCCAGGTGCCTGCCAACGCGCCAGTGGGCGACGCCGTCCCAGTACTCGTCAGCGTCGGCGGCGCAGTATCGAACCAGGTGACGATGGCCGTTCAGTAAAGAGTCCGTAGGACTCCGGCCGGGCCGCTATGGCTTTCGTCAACGGATGCTCCGCCTGGCTAGTCAAGATGGAGCGACCAACCTCTTCGCAGTAGCGCCGGTTACCCTGCGAAGAGGTCAATCCAGCGGCGCCAATCCCCAGAATCATCACGCGCCTCCCCGGAGCTCCAACGTAGCGATGCCCGCCCAAGAGCTGCACACCGCCATTCAATCCGCGGTGCGGAACTTCACCGGGGGCCCCCCAACCCGCGCCGCGGCTTCCCGTTTCCGGGCTGCCCCGAACCACCTGCCAATACAGGCCAAGTGTAAATCTTTGCCAACCGGGCGCTGTGAGTTTCCGCTCCATTGGCATGGCGGCACATTTTGGACGGATACTACGTTACGGTCAGTGCGCTCTGAAGAACGGGTACGATGGCCCGCCAACCCCACACGCTAAAATAAAACGTGCCTCGATTCCACGCAATCTGGTTGGCGTCGCTCGGCGCCGCCCTCGTCACGCTCCTCGCCGCGCAGAGCGGAAAGTCGCCGCTCTCTTCTGGCGGCCTGCGCTCCTTCGAGATCGTCCCCCTCGAGACCGTCTCGGAAACATCCTCCAACGCCAGCATCGGCGACCTCAATGGCGATGGTCACCCCGATATCGTGCTCGTCAAAGGGCGTCACTGGCAGGTCACCACCCTCACCTTCTTCGGCGACGGCAAAGGTCATTTCACTCCCGGTCCGCCGCTTCCCAGCAAAGCCGTCAAGAGCTACTCCGGATCGCTCGCCGACATGACCAAAAGCGGTCATCTCGATATCGTCCTCAGCAACGATTCGCCCGACCCCAAGCTCATTCTCCTCAACGACGGCAAAGGCAACTTCCGCGTCGGCGCTGAGTACGGGGATCCGAAATGGCCCACACGCAACGCCGCCGTAGGCGATCTCAACGGCGATGGCTTCCCCGATATCGTCGTCGCCAATCGCATGGCCGCCAGCTATTACTGCCTCAACGATGGCAAACTTCACTTCACTTGCCGCCCGCTCCCCAACTCGCCCAGCGCCGCCAGCATGGCCATCGCGCCGATTCGCACACCCGGCGTCAACGACATCATTTATCCCTGCCGCGATTCCTGCCAGAGCCTCGTTTACTTCAACGATGGTCACGGCAACTTCACCCACGCCGAGCCCTGGGGACCGCCCCACTCTTCCATTCGCGCCATGGCCGTCGCCGATTTCGACGGCGATGGGCGTCTCGATATCGCCGCCTGCCCCGAACAACTCGGCTGCTTCGTCTATTTCGGCGATGGCCAGGGCCACTTCAGCAGCGGCACGAAGATCACCGAGCAGCCCGCGCTGCCGTATTCCATGATCGCCGCCGACCTCAACCGCGACGGCAAACCCGAAATCATTGTCGGCTACGTCGGTGCTCCCGGCATCGTCTACTTCAACGACGGCACAGGCAAGAACTACCGCCAAGTCCGCTTCGGCGACGGTGCCGGAGCCATCTACGGCATGGCCGCCGGCGATCTCGACGGCGACGGCTGGCCCGATGTCGTCGTCGCCCGCTCCGACGCCCCCAGCTTCATTCTCTTCAACCGCAATTAGCTTTGCGCTCTACTAGGCTGCCTTGCGACGAGTCGGCGGGAGATAAACGCGATCGGTCGCGCAGCGTTTATCGATGTGTCGGCTTCGGACGGAATGTGCACCACTCGTATAAAGCTGGGCATAGAAACTATCGATATCGCCTTAGCGCCGCGCCGTGTTCCCTTCGGGCCGAACCGATGTGCCGCAACGGAGCGGGGAGTAATTCGCGCGTTTCAGTCCCAACGTTTCACTTGCGGCCAAAGTTCCGGCAGTGGGCGCTTCACACCCTGACAGTAGAAAACGTCGCGTAGAGCGGTCGCGCGGCGCCGATCAAGGTCCGCGCGAAATCGGCATACATGTGCCAGTCCTGCCGCTCGTTGGCGTCGGCCAACGTGGCGCACGATACCTTGCCGCGCAACCCCATGTGATACAGCTTGGAGCCTACCGATCGCAGACATGCCTCGATATCTCGTAAGCTCTCGCGGTAAGTCAACTGAGCAAACCTCATCGACAGATATTGGTCCAAACAGGAGAAGCCTCTCGGATAAGAGTCTCCGCGATAGCGCGCCACGCATTTTTGGAATTCGTAGTCGGGTATGTGCTCCATGAGCTGGGAGAAGACCGTACGGCCAAGGTTCATCCCCCATTCTGGCGCAGGCCCGGATCGGGCCGGAACGGCCACCGCGACCGTTTTGAGTTCAACTCCAATTCGTCTTTTCCCAGCCGCGGGGCACGCCTCGGCTGAAACTTGGTCCATTTCTTTTGCCCGGCCGCGTCAGGCCCTCCCACGGAACGATAAGTATATCGGTAGCGATGTGCCCACCGTACTGTTTCCGAGATCGCCGTGATCAAGGGCAGCGGAAGCGCCAGACGCGGGGCGATTGGTCGCCAGCGAATCAGACCGGGACTACCGCGCGGACCTTTCCAGCAGTTACGGGGGTGGAGTTCGAGCTCGGCGGGCCAAATTTCGCCTAAGTTTGGACCTGGGCTG
>Ga0335078_10005008_pt1 | contig 19605 bp, 13 predicted proteins | sample Lox_Sample_32_FD_206711 | JGI IMG/M metagenome (GOLD analysis project Ga0335078, IMG submission 206711) | Soil microbial communities from Loxahatchee National Wildlife Refuge, Florida, United States - Lox_Sample_3.2 | ecosystem: Environmental > Terrestrial > Soil > Wetlands | place: USA... | reverse complement strand
AGCAGCTTTCCCGCACCGAAAAACTGGCCGCGGTAGGCCGGCTGATATCGAGCATCGTGAACGAGCTGGAAGCGCCGCTTGCATCCATCCAGGAGCTCGCCGGGCAGGCGCGCGAGCGCGTGCGGCAAGCGCCGGGGGAGCGCGAGGTGGCGGCTATCGAGGCCGAGGCGCAAAAGGCTTCGGCCGTGGTGGCCCGCCTGGTCACCTTCGCCTCTTCCGAGCAGGTGGAGGCACGGCCGGTTGCAGTTGGCGACATACTGCGGCGCCTGATCGATTTCCGGGGGGGCGACTGGAAAACTCTGGGCATCCGGGTACACGACCTGGTTTCACGCGATTCGCTGAAGGTGCTGGGATCGCACGGACAACTGGAACAGGTGTTCCTGAACCTGCTGGTGCACGCCGAGCAGGCGCTGGCCCACGCACCACAGAAGACGCTGACCATCCGTACCAGCGTTCTTGCCAAGCGACTGCTGGTGGAGGTCGCATTTTCCGCGCCGCGCGAGTGGCGCAACGCGGAGGAAACGGCAACCCTCCTCGCGGTCACGCGCACCGTGGTCGCCGGACACGGCGGTGAGGTGCGGCTGATCGAAAGGGAGAATGCCGAGCCTCGCCTCGAGGTCGAACTGCCACTTGCCGCGCGCGATCGCTCCGCGGCTGCCGCCGACTCCGCCGGAATCGCGGACACTCCGCGGCGCATGACGGCCCTGGTGATCGAACCCGATGAAGCCGTCCAACGGCAACTGGTGGCAATGCTCGAGCGCAACGGTTCGCGCGGGGTACCGGTGAGCAATGCCGATACAGCCCTCGAGCTCGCGTTCCGCGCCCGTTTCGATGTGGCTTTCTGTTCGGTGCACGCATCGGGACTGAACTGGGTGGAGCTGTCGGAGCGAATGCGTTCGCGCGTGGGCGCATTCGTGCTGCTATCCGACCGCTACGATGCCGAGCTGGCGGCCGACTTCGAAGGCGAGAACTGCTTCGTGCTCCCCAAACCCATCCAGGATGCGGAACTGGAGGAAATCCTGCTGTTCGCCGAACGGGCGCCGCTAGCCAACGTAGTCTCTATCAAAGACGGTGTGGCGTAGCGGCCAGCCGAACCTGTGCGTTCGTGTTCTTGTCCTGGTAAACCCGAAATGCTTCGCGCGCCGAATAACGGGCGGCGCGACGCTGGATCATCGCCCAGCGAGCCGGTTGCCGATCGGTTCGGTTGCCAACCGTTACATCGATTCGCCGTTGCCGAGGCCGAAGAATACATCCAGCCGGCTCACCGTGCCCGTGCGCTCGAAGATCGCGGCGCTGGTCGCTCGGTCGAGGTCGAGCCCCTCTGTGATGCTGCGCGCACCGCCGGTGTGCGTCACCTCGATTCTTTCTGGCCCCGATTGATGAACCACCACGGGGGTCTGGCAGACGGTAAGTGCCATGGTGCCGGGCTCGAGATCGAGGCTGCGCTCCTCTCCGTCCAGGCCGTAAAAGCGGTAGGCCGCCGCGGTGCGCAGAAACTCCTCGCGATTGATCAGGCATCGGCGGAAGCGGAGCAGCCCTTCGCCGACCGTGACTCCCATTTCGCCGAGACGCGAAATGAGATCTTCCTTCACCTGGCCTGTCATGCCGGGCTGCTGCACGCCGGCAAATCCGGGCGTGTGGGAGTAGGGGTCGGTGGGGATGGCGCCGTATAGTTCCGGCGGCTTGTGGACGCCGATGCCGTCGCGGATCTCCCGGTAACGGCTCCTGAGGCGCTCCACCAGGCCCTCGTCCTCACCGGCCGATCCGGCCCGATCCAGCACTTCCTGCACTGCCAGCAGCAGCTTCGAGACCATGTGCCAGTAAATGCAGCCGAGCCCCTCATACTTGTAAAACGTGCCGGAGCGGCCGGTGAAAGACTGGTGGTCGAAGACCTGCTCATAAATCGTCAGGATCCGCGCTGACTCCGCGGTCGGGAGATGAAGCGGCGACAGCGCCTCCAACAAGAGAGCGGAATTCCGGAAGGCTGCATGGAAGTGAACCACGCCGCTCGCGTCCTGCACCACAATACGGCGGTCGGCGCGTTCGATCATCCCGGCCAGCAGCGGCGATTGCGCGATCGCCGAAGCCGGGATGTTGTTCTTCTCGAAAAAGCCGGGCAACTTGCGGTCGGGATACAGAACGTAGCTGTTCTGGTCCGCCCGATAGAGGCGGCTCCGGCGCAGTGCGTCGAGCAGTTCGGCCGATTCCTGCACGGAGAGCGCACCCGAGCTGAGCACGGCCATCTGGCCCTCGAGCATCTCGTAGAGGCGGCGAATCGCGATGCCGCCGCCCTCCACCTGCATCAGGTTATAGGCGTGATACAGGCCGTCGTCGCGCCGGTTGGCGCGAATCGAGTGGTCGATGTGCCGGAGCCCCACGTCGCAGAATGCGTTGAGTTCCGCGATGCTCAACGGCGTCTGGTGGCCGGAAAATCCGCGCGCATAAATCCGGGCGCGGTAATCGCTCCCGATGTTTCCCAGATCGTCGAGCACCGTCTTGCGATCGCCGTCCGAGATCGGTCCGCCGAGCAGGCTCGCACGGCGTTCCAGCGTCTCGGCCACCCGCCGGAAGGCCTCAGCCACTTCCGCGGAGACCTCGATCGCCGGTGTGCCTGAGACGCTGAAAATGCCGCGGCAGAAGGAGAAATAGCGCCGCAGGTAGTAGAGCGTCACCATCGAGACACCGGCGCCCACCAGCGCGTTGTTGGCGTCGTTCCACTCCGGCCGCTGCGTGTTCATCCACAAGCCGGCTTCGGGAATGTAGTTGAAAAGCCGCGCCAGCGCCAGCACCAGCAGTTTTTCGGCCAGGTTGACGCGGTACGGCGCGCCACCGGCATCGGGAAGTGCTTTACCGTCCGCGCCCATCGTTTCCGCGCGCCGGCGAATTTCCCGATCCAGGGCGGCGTCGAACTCGATCGTGTCGCGCGGGTCTTCGAGCAGCGCACGGTACGGCTTGATGCGGTAGGGCACGTTGGCGTAGGTGAACACGCGGCGCGTCAGCAGACCCGCCAGGGCGCCGGGATGATAGCGCGCCGAGACCTCGAGCAGCTTCAGGAAGTAGACCACCTGGTGGTCGCCCCAGTAGCCGATGTAAGACCAGGCGTCGTGCGGGTCGAGCACTTCCCAGTCGAAGCCGTCGCGCATGATGCGATAGGGGTTATAGCCGTCGGCGGTAGAGGCGCCGGCGAACTTGAAGATCATGCTCTCGGCATAACCGGGGAATGAGAGCGCGAGCGCCTCCCAATTCTGGAAGATGTCGCGCCAGTTGCCCTGGTAGTTGAGGATCCGTTCGCCTTGCTCGGACTTCACTTCGATACGAAAGATGTTCCAGGGGCGGCTGGGATCGCCATGGCGGCGGCTGAAAGTGAGCGGCAGGTATTCGTGCGCCAGCCGCTCCAGGTCCGGATCGCCCTGTTCCTGCGCCAGGGCGAGAAGCCGGCTGTGCAGCAGCGTTTCGTCGAGTCCGTTGACGAAAGCCGCTTGCCGCTCGGCCACCGCGCGATTCGCCTTCGCGAGGAACGTCTTGAAATCGGCACGGGAAATTACATACCCGCGGTCGGGGATTCCGCCCCGCATCACGTTGAACAGCGCGTTGGAAAAATGCCGGTCTGCGCTGAGCTCGTCGCCGGTGAGTTGCAGTCCGTCGGCGCCGGCCACGATACGCACCAGGTTGCGCGTGCCGCGCGCGACGTCCTCGTCGAGCTGCTCGCGCAGGTTTCCGCCTCGCTGAATGATTGCTACCGCGCTGGCGACGTCCGCCGCGTCCTGGTCCACCTCCGCCACCAGGCTCCACTCTTTCCGGCCGCCGGCTGGCACCTCGAGCCGGGTGTTGACGAAATACGCGCCGCGCCGTCCCCGGATCAGCGTTTCTTCGTCCAGCTTTTCCCCTCGCCGGAAGCGGTCGAGTTGCGCCGCGCACAGCAGCCGGCACGACTGTTCTATCCCTTCCGGCCAGACCGTGGTAACGCGCAGCGCCTCATTCGGCTCGGGCCGGTCGGCGGGAATGGAGCTGAGTTTGAAGAGGCCCAAACCGGTCTTGGGTTCGAGTTCGTTCTCCTTATAGCCATCCGCCAGGGTGCTGTATTCCATCTGGAAGCGGCGCGTGAGGCCGTGCGGCAAGAGGTTCTGGATCCCATCGAGCAGATCGATCTCCGCCGGCGCCGCGCCCAGGTTCGCCAAGGCGGCGCGGCGAACGAAGCCGAAGCGGTCGCTGGTCATCCAGGTGCACGAAAAGGATAGCGCGAGTGAGTGGTTGACCTCTTCAAACACGATCTTGTTGCTGTAAATGCTCTTCGCAAGGCTGCGAGTGATGCGATACAGGCCCTCGTAACGCTGCGAAAATGGCTCCCACAGCGCGGTGCGAAAGCCGTGCGTCACGCGCAGGATTGTCTTTCCGCCGGTCTGGTCCTGGCTGTCATGGATACGGTCGTCGGTGTAATAGGGGAATAGGGCGTGATCCGGATCCTTGCGTCCGGCGGTCAGCGCGCCGGTGCTCGAAATGAACATCCAATGATCCGAGTCGCTGACCAGGCTCATCAGGAACGGCGCCATGGCATCGTAGTTGACGATGCGGTAAAAACGTTCGCCGCCGATTTCGACGGGCCCGCCTTTTACCTCGCGCGCGCCGTCATGCAACGGCGCTTCGCCGACGAAGACGGCGTTCATTGGGGATCGGGCAAACCAAAGCATGCCCTGCCCGATAACAGCGCTGGCGGGGAGTGTTTCAGCTTGCCCTCCAGAATCGAAGGGGCCCTGGTATCGATGCCGCGCGCCGCGCTCACGGTCTCTCCTTGACGGGCGCCGCCGGCGCATCGTAGCCCGGCGACGTCGGTCCGGCCGGCATCAGGTCCGGATAGAGCGCTTGCATCGCCAGTTTGGCCTTGCGGCCTTCCGAGAAAAGACCCCAATGGCCTTCCGTCCCGCTTCCCTTCCAGGGCTCGTCAAACGCCTCGAACCAGAAGAGCGTCAGGCGGTTGGCCTTCGCCCACGCCGTCAACTCCTCGTAATAGCGCTTCTGCTTCCTTTCATCGCCTGCGCGCGGCGCATGCTGGTTGCCGACGGTATAGGAAGCCCAGCCAGCCTCACCGAGGACAATGGTCTTGCCCGGATGGGCCTTGCGCACGCTCTCATAGTTCCTGATGGTGGAAGGCATCGCGGTGTCGATGTCCTCGTGGCCCCACATCGGGTACGTGTGCATAACGATGAAATCCACGGAGTTCGCCAGGCTGGCGTCCGCCTTTTGCCAGTAGAGATAGTCGTCGGCCACGGTCACCGGGCAGCTCACCGCCTTCTTGACCTGGGTCACATACTCGATCGCCTTCTCCTCGGTCAGCTTGTGATCGGACCAGGAAACCAGGATCTCGTTGCCTACCGCAACCGCCAGCACAATGTCTTTGTACTCGTTGGCCAGGCGGATTCCCGTTGCCGTCTGCCGCGCACTCTCGGCCTCGTGACCAGGCCTGCCATCGAGCCAGATGCCGAGCAGAACCTTGAGCCCGAGCTTTTCGCGGCGAATCACTTCCAATACGTCCTGGGAGTGCTGATCGCCGCCGTAAACACGAATGAGCGCCCAGTTCCGCTCCAGGATCCTGAGGTCTTCGAGAACCTGCGCCTGGGTCGGGAAGCGATTCAGTTGCGGATTCTGGCCGGCGCGGTAACCGGAATAGTCGATGCCGTTGCCGTTCCATTGCTGAACGGTCAGGTCGGCCGGCAGCGCCACGGACGCGCCGGCGAAAATCAAAATCAGCGGAAGAATCAGCGGCGCCGGCGCTCCTGCCGGGCTGTCGTGCGGCCGCCGCCCGATCTTCATGCTTCCAACTCCCCGCGCCGCGTTTTCAGTTCCGCTTCAATCTTCACCATCAGTGGATCGTCGAGCGGATAGAGCACCATGGTGGCGGCGGCCACCACCATCAGCGCGCAAGGGATCCAACTCATCGAGAGAATGATCCCGCGAAGCGAGCGGCTCGTCTGCTCCACATTCGCCACGTATCCGAAGTAGGCGAGGATCAGGCCGAACATCCACGCGCCGATCGCCACCCCGATCTTGGTGCTGAAGATGGCCGAGGCGAAGACCAGCCCCGTGGTGCGGCGGCCGGTGCGCCATTCGGCATGATCGGCGGTATCCGCGAACATGGCGAAGACCAACGGCGAGTTGAACCCGATCACGAAGCTGGAGACGATCTGCAGCGCGAAGATGAGCCAGAGGTCCGACGGCCCGGCAAGCCAAAAGCCCGCGATCACCAGCCCGCCGGCGCCGATCGCGATCATGAACAACGGCTTCTTACCGAACCATTTCGCCAGGTATGACGTGATCGAGACCGCCGCCAGAAACGCCAGGCCGTTCGACACCAGGAACAGACCGAGCAGGTCCTGGCGCTTCAGAAAGTACTTGAAGTAGTAAGCCGAAGCCGAGCCCTTGATGACAAACGCCGCCAGCACCATCAGCAGCACCCCGACCAGCACCAGCCACGGCCTGCTGCCGAACAGGTCGCCCAGATCGCGCTTGATGTCGGAACCCTGCTGCGGCGGTGGAGTCACACGCTCGCGCGTGCTGGCGAAGCAGAGCGCCAGCAGGACGATGGCCAGCACGCCGTAGAGGACCATGGTGAGCTGCCAGCCGCGCGCGTCGTTGCCATTGCCGAACAGCTTGACGAACCGCAGGGTGAAATATTGCACGAACACTCCGGCGGTGAAGGCGCCCATGAAACGGATCGAGGAAATGGACGTGCGTTCTTGCGAGTTCGGTGTCATCACCCCCATCAGCGCGGTATAAGGAATATTCACCGCCGTGTATAGAAACATCAGCAGGCCGTAGGTAATGTAGGCGTAAACCAGCTTGGCGCCCCCTCCCAGATTGGGCGTCGTGAAGGTGAGCACACCCGCCACGGCCAGCGGAACGGCAAACCACAGAACGTACGGCCGGAAATGCCCCCAGCGCGTCTTGGTGCGGTCGGCGATGGCGCCCATCGTCGGGTCCGCCACCGCATCCGCGATTCGCGTGACCAGCAGCATGGTGCCAACGGCCGCCGCTGAGATCCCGAACACGTCGGTGTAAAAGATAATGAGGAAAAACTCGAAAGTCTTCCAATAGAAGTTCGAAGCCGCGTCTCCGAAAGAGTAGGCGATCTTCTCCTTGAGCGAAATGCGGTCTTCCAACGGAACCTTCTGTGTCGCCGTGGTCACAAAACCTCCCGCTCCGAACCGACGAGACTATCACGCCTCATATCCACGCGGGGCAGGTCATGCTGGCGTGTTTGTAATTGCCTGGCGGGGACGGCAGGGAGGGTTCATGAGCCTCCGGCCCTCCCTAAAGGATGAAACCAGGTGCCCGTGGCGCCTGCTGTCGGGCCGCCTGAGCCGGCAGCCACCTCGGCTCTTCCTCTCCGCCGGGAGCGGCCGAAGCTGTTCCAACCTGTTGCCGGCTATGCATGCGTCTTGCGCCAGCGGTCGCGCTCTTTGCCGCGGCGCAGGCGCCAGAGGGACGCGCCGATCACCAGCAAGGCGCACGCTTCGACGAAGACCTTTTCGCCGTCCAGAAAATCGGCCGCCCGGTTCTTGAGATCGGGATCGATCAATGTGCCGTGCGCGAACATCACCGCCCCGCCCAGATAGGCAAACCAGTGCAGCCGCTTCCAAGGCCGGTAGCGCAGCTTCGGCCGAAAGTGAGAAGTGACCACCACGAACGCCAAAACATAGAGCGTGCACGCACCGAGGATGTTATACGGACGCTGACCCGGCGACCAGAGCGGCATCACCAGATCGAGCGCCGTAAATCGCGGCCGGTCGACGAACAGTAACAGCAGTGGGTGCAGCAAAGCGCTCGAGATGGCCAGGTAGGCGGTCCAGTTGTGAACCCGGAAGAGCGGCACCGGGAGCTTGCGGTGCGGCCAATCGCGGTGCGGCTGGTAATTGGTGGTGACCAGGAGGCCGAGCAGCAGGTTCGCCGTGATCAGCGCCATCGCCGTGAGGCCGGCGTAACTCGCCAGATCGGTTGCGCTCATGTTCAGGGCAATGGATTGGTCTTGACTGCCTTGCGCAGGCGCGCGATGGCGGCCTCCACGTCGTCGAGCTTCGAAGGGATGGCGGCGGAGAGCACTCTGGGTTCGCCGGCCGTGACCAGCACGTCGTCTTCGATGCGCACGCCGATTCCCTTGTACCTTTCGAATGCCGGGCGAACGCCGGCGATGAATTTCTGGTTTTCCGGCGTCTTCGGCAAATTGTCCAGCGCGTCGGGACGAAAGTAAAGTCCGGGCTCGACCGTGACCACCATGCCGGGAGCCAGCTCGCGGGCGCCCGGATCGTGCACATTGAGGCCGATGCCGTGGCTGATGCCGTGGCTGAACCAGATGGCGTACTGGCTGCCTTTCGGGTCGGTGATCAAGCCGAGGCGAAGCAGGCCGTCTTTGAAAACTTTGACCGCCGCGCCGAGGATGGTATCATCGCCGCCGGCCGCCTGGTGCCCGGGCTTGGCCTGGGCGATGCCTGCCTGCTGCGCCGCCCACACCAGCCGGTAGATCTCCGCCTGTTCCGGGCTGAACCGCGCATTGACCGGAATGGTGCGCGTGATATCGGCGCTGTAGCCATCGAATTCCGCTCCGCTGTCCATGAGCAGGAGATCGCCCGCGTGCATCGTGCCGCGGTTCGTTTCGTAATGCAGCGTGGTGGCATTGACGCCCGAACCGACGATGCAGGGATAGCCCCAATGCGCGTTGCGCCGCAAAAAGGTGAATTCGAACTGCGCCTGGATTTCCGATTCCCCCACTTCCGGCGCGGTCACCGCAAAAACGCGCTCGAACGCCTCTCTCGTGATGTCGATCGCGTGTTCCAACAATTCGATTTCGCGCGGCGATTTGATGGTGCGGAGCTGGTTCAGTAGGGGCGCGGGATCTTCGAGCGTCAACCCCGGATCCGCGGCCGCGAGTTTGCCGGCGAATGCGCGCTCGCGGCGAAACTCGGCGTCGCTGCCGTGCGACATCACGTATAAACCAGCCTCACCGGCGGCGCCCAACTGGATCGCCCGGGCAAACTCCTGCTTCGGGTTGACGGGAAGAGGAGCGACCGGGCCGGCGGTGGAACCTCGGCTGGACGGAGGCTCCGCCGGCAGGGCTTCCAGGACGGCCTTCGTTGCGGGAAAGAGCGTTGTCAGAAACTCCGGAAACTGGCGCGTATCCCAGATCTGATCGATGCCGGAAACGGCGCGGCCCTCGGCGGGCGTGAGCAGATGCCCGGTCCAGCGCTCCTGCGCCGGGTTGGACGGCGGCAGGAAGAGGATCTCGTGGATCGTGGCGCCGGAAGGAACCAGGACGAAAATGCAGCCGGCCTGGGAGATCCCGGTGAGGTAGAAAAAGTCGTTTTCCTGCCGGTAAGGCCAGTCGGTGTCGCCCGCGTAGTTGCGCGGCTCGGCGGCCCAGAGGATGAGGATGCCTTTTTCCCCGATCCGCGCTGCGGCGGCGCGGCGGCGGCTGGCGAGATCGGCGAGACGGTCTCGCTGCCAGGATGCGGGCGGCGGCGCGGCGGCTTTCCAAACCTGCTTCCCGCCGCCCAGGGAAATGTGCGCGCAGAGCGCAGCCGAAATGAGCAGACGTGCCGTGTTCATGGGCAAGAGTCTACTCATTATATGGTGTAGCGCCGCGGGCGGGCCGGCTCTACCGCCGGTCGTTCCTCACGCGGTTCGGGTCGCCGGCTGCTCGTGCGTCAATCTGCTGACGGCGCTCAAAAGGTCACGCGCCAGAAACGGCTTCTGCAAAATCGCCACCGATTCCGAGCCGAGTTCCTCCAGGTCCGCCGTATCGCGCGGGCTCCAATCGACTACCGGATACCCGGACGTGAGGATCACCGGCAGGCTCGCGATCTGCGCGCGCATCCGCAGCGCGACCCGGATTCCGGAACCGGCGGGCAGGGTGACGTCGGCCACCAAAAGATCGATCTGAGTACCATGCTCGTCAAATGCCCGCAAAGCTTCCTCGGCGCTGGTGGCTTCGATCAGGTCGTACTGTTTCAGCATGTGCCAGAGCAGCTTCAGAACGGGAGCTTCATCTTCCAGGATGAGAAGCGTCTTCATCTGGGCTCCTCTCTTCAATTGCGCCGCGCCGTTGCCGGCGAGCGAACCTCACATCGCATCGAGATCCGTTTCGGAACCAGGAAGAGCTGCGCCACCTCAGTTCCCCTTAGGTCCCGGATGGCAGTCAACAGGTCCTCCTCCGGAGAACCGCCGCTAAAGCCTTTCGCCAGCCACCGGCGATACGCGAGATCGACCACTTTGCGGTCGTCAGCCGACAGCAGATTCTCCGGCCTGATTGGAATCACACGCTTACCGAGTCCCGCCATGCTTCCCTACCCTCTCTTGCCGCTCTCCCGCACCAAGCCCCCTTGCCGGGCGCAGGCACCCTTCGGGCGGCAATGCACACTAATCCCGGCTTAGCCAACTGCTGGGGCGAGGGCGGCCGGTTTAACCGCCGGACCCAGCTACCATGCGTCGTGCAAGAGGGGTTGAGTTGGTGGCGCCATTCGCAGCGTTCTTCGCCGCCGGAAGATTGGCAGTTGTCCTCCACGCAGGCGGCCGACCCCGCCGCGGCGCTCGCGTAAGCAACAACTTTTCCAGGCGCTGGAGCGCTTCGTCGAGACACGCACGTTCCGCACGCAGCTCTCCAATGATTCTCACAATATCCATGGCCCCCCCCACGTCACGGTGCCCAATTCTTAGAAATCGTATTGCCCCTAACATAATTCCGGTTGAATTTGCCTGTCTGTTCAATATTGCTCACGTCGGAATTATTTTTTCCTGGGCGTGGGGGCCTTGGAGGCGGGCGCCTTGACTCCGGACTTAGTTGGTTCGGCATCGAGCAGGAGCACGCTGAGAAGCGAGCTGTTGACACTCAGCCCGCCGTTGTAATCGATGAAACCAAGCTTCCGGAATTTGTTCATGAAGAAGCTGACCCGCGAGCGCGTGGTGCCGATCATTTCTGCCAGCGTCTCCTGGCTGATCTTCGGAATCGAGGGTCCGGACTTCCCCTTTTTGCCAAAATTCGCCAGCAGCAGCAGCACCCGGGCAAGGCGCTTCTCACTGGAGTTGAAAAGCTGATCCGCCAGGTCCTCCTCAACCCGCATCGTACGGGATAGCAGGTGCATCATGAAGGTCTCCGTGAACGCAGGCTCTTGCCGCAGCAGTCCGATCACAGCCTGCTTCCAGATGCGAACCAGGGTTGCCGCGCCGATCGTGGTGGCCGTTTGCAGACGGAGGGGTCGCCGGGCGAGGCATGCTTCCCCAAAAAAACTGCCCACTCCAACCAGCGCGAGCACCGCTTCACGTCCCGCAGTGGATACCACCGAGAGCTTGACCTTGCCCCTCGTGATGTAATAAACGGCGTCCGCCGGGTCGCCTTGCGCGAAAACAGTCTGGCCGCTCGGGTAGTCGAGATTGGTTCCACCGGCTCGCGCCAGAATCCGGGCGTCAAAGGAAAACCCTGTTTTCGGCTCCGCAGTCCTCGCGATGCGACGTCGCCCGACACTGCCCACAGGGTTGCGCTCGTTGGGGTTCATCAGGCACCTTCCGGAGTTGCGAAGCCGTTGCCCGATTGCCCAATTCGCGGCCGGTTTCCAATCTCGATTTCTAACTTAATAGAGAATCGTAACGGGCGCAATACTCAAAGGTCCGTTTTCACACGCTGCGCGATCGGTCGTGGTGTTCTTATTCACTCACGCGCCGCCTCAGTGCATCGTCGCGGCGATGATCCAGCACAAGCCAAGCGCCACGGCGCCGGCCAGAATCGCTGCTGCGATGTTGCGCTCCTGGACAATTTCCTTCCAGAGATGGACGGGCGTGAGTTTGACAATGATGGCGAATGCCGCCACAAAGGCCGCCACGCCGAGCGCCGTGTACAGGATGCCGGACAGGAAACCGGTTGCTGTCATAATCGCCTTCCTTACTGTAGGCGGGGCGGGCGCCAGGGAGCAAGTGCGGTGCTTGCCGCAAGCCTCGGGCCGGCCATCGGTTGAAGTGGCGGTGCAGCCAGACTAAGCTGGAGTACTTGAAGGTAACGACCCCAGATTCGGAGCCGGTGGCCCGTTCGGGCACGCCCGTAGCCCGCCTCTGGCCGCGCCTGTGGCCGCCGCTGCTGGTGGTGGCCGGCGTGATCGCGGTCTTCTGGAAACTGGTTCTCACCAAGCAATACACCTTCCTGGCCAACCCCGACCAGGCCGACCAGGTGATGCCCTGGCTGGGAGCCCAGATCCATGCCATTCGCCACGGATCGATTCTGCTTTGGACTCCCTACGAATGGTTCGGCCAATCCCTGATCGGCCAGGTGCAGCCCGGGGTCGCCAGCCCGTTCACCTTTCTGTTGGCGCTGGCGCCGCTGCACAACGGCCAGATTCAAGTCTTCTACGTGGACCTTTGGTTCGTGCTGATCCACTGCGCGGCCGGATTGTTCGCCTATTGGTTCTTCGCCGACCTGGGTTGCGCCGCCGGACCCGCCGTCCTGGGAGCCATCTTCTATGCGACCGGCGGCTTTTGCGGCAACACGGAATGGCCCCAGCACCTGGCGCCGGCCATCTGGGCGCCATTGGTGTTCCTGTTTCTCTTCCGCTCGCTGCGCGGCCGCGCGCCGCTCAGAAACGCCGCCTGGGCGGGCGTGGCGCTGGGCGTGTCCTGGCTGTGCGGCCACCACGCGCCCTCGCTGGCAGTGACCTACGCCGCCGCCGGCGTGGGCGCGGCCGCGCTCTTCCGCCGCGGCGCGCGCACCCAGGCTGCCTTGCGCCTGGGGGTCATGTTCGCGGTGATGGCGCTGGTATCCGCGGTGCAGGCCCTCCCCGCCGCCGAGTATGGCAAGCTGGCCAAGCGGTGGACCGCCACCGGCGCGCTCACCTGGAAAGACAAAGTCGAGTACCCCGAGCACGAAGACAGTGGCCTGCGGCCCACCGACCTGCTGCATCTGGTGATGCCCGGCGGCGCCGGCCTCCGCTCCGACCCTTACACCGGGACGGTGGCGCTCAGCCTGGCCGCCATCGCCGTCTGGTCCTCTTTCCGCCGGCGCGAAGTGCGCACGTTTCTGCTGCTGGCCATCGCCGCGCTGCTCTACACGCTCGCCAGGTTCGATCCGTTATATGGAATCCTCTACGCTCTGGGCCCGATGGTGGAAAAATCGCGCGCGCCCATCGTCACTCTCTGTGTCTTTCAGTTTGCCGTGGCGACGCTGGTGGCGCTGGGAGCCAACGCCCTGGTGAGCGGAGCCGCTGGACATTGCCGCGCCGTTGCGAAGGTGTTGCTCTGGTTCGGCGGCATCACTTTCGGTCTGTTCACCCTGATGACTTACCTGAAGCCGGCGGTCGCGAGCGTGATTGTTGATGGCGATCCGCGCCCGGGCATGATCGGCCTGGTCGCGCTGCTCGCCGCCGCGCTCTATCATGCCTGGTTCCGCGGACTGCTCGGCCGGCAATGGCTGCTGGCGTTCGCCGCCCTGCTGATCATCATCGAGCAGGGCAATGAGGTCGGCTGGACCTGGGCGCACGTTCGCGACACCAATCACATGATGCTGGTCAACGCCCTCTACGACACGCGCGATCTGGCGGTTTTTCTGCGCTCCGTGCCGGGCGAAAAACGCCTCGAGATCAACGACAAGGACGTTCACTTCAGTTTCGGCGACTGGTACCGGCTTCCCGCCGCGCACGCCATGACGGTCAGCATGCTGACCGCGACTTCGGAACTCGGCGGCTGGTGGGAGGACCGTCTGGTGCACATGTACGGCATGAACTACGCAGTGAGCCGCGCGCCCACGCGCGGCGGCCAGCAGGAAATGTTCACCGGCAAATCCGGGATCAAGATCTGGCACAATCCGGACACCTTCCCGCGCGCCTGGACGGTGCACCAGACCATCGCGGCGCCCAGTGCGGGAGCCGGCGTCGACATCGTCCACGACCCCACCGTCGATCTGCGCAAGACGGCCGTCACGCTGAAGACACAGCCGGCCCTGGATCAGTGCGCCGGCGAGGACCGCGTTACCGGCTTCTATGAGAATCCTTCCCAGGTGTGGGTCCACGTCGAAATGGCGTGCAGGGGAATGCTCATCGTGAGCGATAACTGGTACCCCGGATGGCGCGCCGAGGTCGATGGCCGGCCCGCCGAGATCTGGAAGGTCAACACGGTGATCCGCGGAGTGGTGGTGGATGCGGGTAAACACACGGTGGCAATGCGCTACCGGCCGCTTTCCGTGTACTTCGGATTCGCATGCACCCTCGCCGGGTTAGCGGCCGCCGTGGTGCTGCACAGGCGGAAAGAGAGCGACGGCGCGGACTCGCTCCACGGCGAATCGCCGGAGCACTGACCAAATCTTGCCGCCCATTGGCACTGCGGCAAGACTTGGACACGCCGTCGCAAGGCCAAAGGCCTGATTTCCCGTGACTTCGCCGCTGGCACCCAAACTGCACTCCCCAGCCGCATGAGCATCGGTTCACTCACCACCATAGCCAGTGACTACGCCCAATCGCTGATTTCCGGTCTTGCGGGGAATTCATCCTCCAACAAAACCGTCGCCAATAAGGTATCGTCCGTGCCGCAGACGGCGGACATCAACCAGCTTTCGCCCTTTGCGGGACTGCTGAGCACTCTGCAGCAGCTGCAACAATCGAACTCGACCCAGTACAGCCAGATCACGCAGCAAATCGCGACGAACCTCACCACCGCCGCCAATACCGCGACGGCGAACGGCAACACCACGGCCGCCGCGACGCTCAACCAACTGGCCAGTGATTTCACCAGCGCGTCGCAGACGGGCCAGCTTCCGAATGTCGAGGATTTGGCCAAGGCCGTCCATCACGGTCATGGTCACCACTGCCATGCAAGCTCCGGCGGTGCGAATCCTTCCGACCCGTCCTCCGCCGGTTCCACGAGCAGTTCGGCCGGCAGCGCCACCAGCGATCTGCTCAGTCAGCTGATCTCCAGTTACCAGGCCACGACCGCCGGCAACAGTCAGCTGGTGGACCCGATGACGATCATTGACAACACCTTGGCCAGCGCGGGAATCGGTCAGTAGCAGGTAAAGCCGGCAGCCTCTGCGCGCCGCGAACGCTTGCTCAGCTACTCGCCTTCTGGAGCGGTCAGTATGATTTCTGCGTGCACGGGACGATCGGCCGTGTGCTCTTCCGTGTCCCGGATCTGACCAGGTGCAGGTTCTTCGGGTGCGGGCGGCGTGGGAGGCGGAACCGCCCCGGCCTCGGATTCGGCTGTCGCTCCTGGCGCGGGTCCAAGTAATGCCTCGGCTTCGGGTCCGGCCCCCGAAAGGGCTTCGGCCGGAATCTCCATTTCGGCCTCGCCCTCACCTTCCAGCTCCTTCTCCGGCGCAGTTCCCGGATCGGCAGGCGTCTGCACCACGGGGGCAATGCGCGGAGTCGCATCGAGCGCGACCTCGCATTCACAGCAGTCGCTGCACCGCAGGCATTTCTCACAGAGGTGGTTTTCACACGCGTCTTTCGTGCAGCGCGCGCAAATCCGTGTGGAAGGCTCGTCGCAGATGCTGCATTGGAATGGCATAGAATCGCTATCTCTTTTTCGACGGCTGGCTGGGCGCAATCAGCGCGGCCCGGCAGCGCTGCGCCTCGCTGTCCATCACAAGTAATTGCTGCTCCTGCTCGGCGGCAAGGTTCACCAGGTAGCGTTCGAGGCGTGAGCGGTTGGCGCCGTTCTCCGCCGCCAGCGCTGCCAGCGCTTCGGCGTCGGCCGGTTTCTGATATTTACGCATCCCCCGCTCGAGCGAGCCCGTCAAGGTCTCCAAAGCCTGGATGCGAAACAGCACCTCGAGCCCGGCGGACAGCTTCTCCGGGTTGTGGGCCAGCGCGCCGGCGGTCTCGGCCAGAGCTTTAGCCTGCTCCGTAGCGGATTGCCATTGACTTAAATACGTCTCCGGGGCTCCGCTGGCGATCCAGGGCTTCACATCGATATGGCCCAGCGCCTCCGCCAGCCGCCCGCCATGCGCGGAGATCTCTTGCATCACCGGCGCAATTTCCCACGGGGTAAGCATGCCAGCCGGCTGTGGCGGTTGCGCTTGTGCCCAGAGCGTGGCGGCGCCGGCCAGAACTGTCAATGCGGAGAACGCGGCTGGCATAGGTAGATTTTGACGCGGTGCTGGCTAAAATAGCCCGCCCGTTTTCAATAGACCCCTTTTATTACCCTGCGTGCATTTTTCTCGCACACGGCTTGACGATGATCTTACGAATGCGGCTTGCGCCGGGCCTCGTACGGTACCGCGCAATCGACGCGCCATGTCTTCAATCTAGCATGGGGGTGCGCGACGGCCCAATGCGCACAGGCCCACAGCGCCCAACGCGAGGCAGCATGGCAGCGCTTGGCGGCTCGCAGACAACCCGCGGCATAACACCGCCGGCGTTGCGGAACATCTGCTCCTCAGGGCAATGGCGGTTGTCTCCGCCACGGTTGCCGGATCACTGTGCCAGGTGCGCCATCACCCTTTGCAGCGGACTGGGCGAGCTCTCCGCCGATTGGCAGGCTTCGGGCCGCGCCGCCCACAACTGCGTGGCAAGCGCGATGTTCTCCTCGGAGGCATCACCGTAAGAGGCCGGTCTGCGGTGGGAGGCAACCTCCTTCTGCGCGCGATCCTCCAATTGTCCGGTAGCCGTCAGGGGCTGTTCCGGATGCGCCGCCGCGCATTGGTCCCGCGCCGCAAGCACCAGTTCCAGCAGTGCCCGGCTGCGCTCGAAGCGCTCCGCCGTGGGAAGGCCCGCCGACGAAGGATCGAGCGCCAGCACCTGTTCGCACGATCCCAGCCGCAGGCGGATCTCCTCGTCGCCCGGCTTGATTTTCTGCGCATGGCGAAAGGCGGCACAGGCGGGAAGGTATTTCCACTGGGCCGCTTCCGCGTCTCCCAGTCCTACATATGCGTCCGGGTCGTCCTTCCGATCCTTCAGGACCTCGCGAAAAACATCGGCCGATTCCTGCGACAGGCCAAAAGCCAACAGCATCTGCGCGACGCGTTTCCTCACTGCGGGATCGGGCGGCATCTCCGCCATCAACGAGAGCAGTTCCGCCTGCGCCTGTTTGGTGCGGCCCGCCTTTCCCAGCGCCGTCACCAGCTCCAGGTGCGCCTCCATCTTGTGCTGCGCGGCGTTCACCGGCCACACTCCGTAGAGGGCCTGATGATAGTCGCTGACGGCTTCCTCGATCTGCCCCCTGCCGGCCGCCACTTCCGCGAGCCCCAGATTGGCCGGTCCGCTGGTGGGACGGTCGCGGACCACTTCACGCAGGTAGATCTCGCCTTCGTCGGGGCGCTGCGCTTTCACCAAAGCGAGAGCCAGGGCGAGACGATTCTCGTCGGTGGGCGAAATCGAGAGCGCATCCCGATAGGGTTCGATTGCCTCCGCGTAGCGCCCGGCAGCCACCAGTTCACTGGCGGTCTGAACGTACTTCTGCGCGCGGCTGACGCGCTGCGTGCGATAGAAGTAACCCAACGATACGACGAGCAGCAATGCGCCTGTAATCACCGCGATCGCCACCACAAGCTGCCCGATCGGGGCCTGAAAGTGGTCGGGAGCTTTGTCGACGTGGCTCCGGCGTGCGCCGAATCCGTACGCATCCAGCACATTCTGCAAGGAGATGACGCCGACTACTTCCGCCAGATTCGCACGGCTGACCACCGGCAGAATGTCGACGCTCGCGTCCGCCATGCGGCGCATCACGGTGTCCAGAGGCTCATCGCTGTACACGAAGGGGTAGCGCTCTGTCGCCGCCTGCGATGCTTCCGGGCTCAGAACCAGATCCGCGAGGTTGCTCTGGCCCTGACCCGCGTTCAATGCCTGCTCGATCTTGGCAGTCGTGATCATGCCCAGCGGAGCGCTGTATCCGGCCACCACCCACTGGCCCGGAACGCCGCCCACTGCCGCCGCCGCGGCCGCCACCGTGTCATAGCCGCGGAGAACCGTGGAGACCGGGCGGATGCCGTCGCTCACCAGGGCGGCTTCCTCGCGTTCCCGCGCGCCCTTGGGAAGGTGAACCCCATCCTGATGCTGCAAAGCCTCATAGATGGGCTCCCGCTGCAGCCGGCTCGAAATAAAGTAGCTGATCAGATTCGCGATCATCAGCGGAACGATGATCGAGTAATCGCGCGTGATCTCGAAGATCATGATCACCGAGGTCAGCGGCACGCGGATGATTCCGGCAAACGCCGCCCCCATTCCCACCAGCGCGTACGCTCCCACGCCGCCGGTGTAGTCCGGCAGCAGATAGTGCGCCGCGCCGCCTAGAGCCCCTCCCGTCATCGCGCCCATGAACAAGGCGGGACCGAAGATGCCGCCCGCGTTGCCCGAAGCGTAACAGCTCGCGGTGGCCACGACCTTCAGAACCACCAGGAGGGCCATCGTGCCGAGTGCGATCTTGCCATTCAGCGCCAGGCTGACGTTACCGTATCCAACGCCCATCACGCCCGGCACGAACCAGCCGAGCACGCCCACAAGAAGCCCGCCCGCGGCCGGTTGCAGCCATTCCGTCGACTTTGGCATGGCGAGAAAATGCTTCCGCAGCCAAAGCAGAAGTTTCACAAAACTGACCGATACCAGGCCGCCGGCAACGCCCAGCACGGCATACAGCAGGAACTCAATCGGATGGACGAGCTGATACGCCGGGACATGAAACAGCGGCTCGTCGCCCAGCAGCAGGTGGAGCACAATCCAGGAGGTCGCCGAGCTCAGGACGATCGAGCCGAGCACGGGAGCATGCAGGTCCCCCATGACTTCCTCCAGGGTGAACAGGACCGCGGCAATGGGGGTATTGAACGCCGCCGCCAGCGCCGCCGAAGCGCCGATCGGTACCAGCGCCCTCACCCTGCTGGGACTCAGCCCCAGCCGTCGTCCCAGCACCGACGCGATGCCGGCGCCTACCTGGACCGAAGGCCCTTCGCGGCCTAGCGCGATGCCGGTTGCCAGCGAGACCGAAGAGAGGCCGAACTTGCCGAGAACCGTGCGGAAACTGATGAACCCGTCACGCAGGAAGAGCGCAACCTTGGTCTGCGGAATGCCGCTTCCGCGCGCGTTGGGAAAATAGCGGGACAGCAGCGCACCCGTGCTCAGCGCGCCAATCACCGGCAGCGCCAGCCGCCGCCAGGGAGAGCCTCCCGGGGGATACATGCGCCCGCCCAGGTTCTCCGTGACGTAAATGAACGCAACGACCACCAGCCCCACGATGGCGCCGATGATCAGCGTCAAAAGCATGAGGACCTGATCCTCATGCTCTTGAATCTTATGTGCGTCCAGCCAGCGCGCAAGACGGCGGGTCCACAAGGTGTTCCCCGCGTTCGCTGTCGTCAAGCGCCCGTCTCCCCTTCCAGCTCTTCCGCCCCAGGAAATCCCTTTGTAGGGCATTCCCCTTTCAACAATCTTAACGTGCGGGAACGGTTGCGGGCTCGCGGCGGCGGGCCGCAAGGCCTTGCCGTGTCTATACCTGCCCCTGCCACAAATCTCCCGCCCGGCCGCGCGACATTGCCCGCCATCCCGGGCGGAAAGCGAAAATCAGAAAGCATGTCCTGACTGGCATGGCGCTTAGAACTTTCGCCGCAGAAACTCGAAGACGACATAACCCGCCAGGGCGGCTGCGACCGCGATCGCAAAA
>Ga0335078_10005007_pt1 | contig 19606 bp, 11 predicted proteins | sample Lox_Sample_32_FD_206711 | JGI IMG/M metagenome (GOLD analysis project Ga0335078, IMG submission 206711) | Soil microbial communities from Loxahatchee National Wildlife Refuge, Florida, United States - Lox_Sample_3.2 | ecosystem: Environmental > Terrestrial > Soil > Wetlands | place: USA... | reverse complement strand
ACAGCGTCGCCGTGGGGCTCAACCAGACCCTGCTGCCCCTGGCGGGCTACTACAAGTGGTCGTATACCTTCGACGCCGACGCGACGCTACCGGAAACGCTGCTGAACGCCGTACAGCAGGAGCAAGTGGCGCGCGGGGATGGCAGGTCGGAGAACAACCTGTACCTCGCGCCCACCACGCTGTACTCAAGCGCGGGCGGCCCGGGCATGCCCGCGATCGCCTACGGCGCGCCGGTCAGTAACTACTACCAGCTCTACCTCGTGTTCCCGCTGAACGACGAACAGCAGACACTGCAGCTCGTCCAGACGACGCTCATCGGCGTGGGAATCGCGCTCGTGGCCCTGCTCGCGGCGATCGCCTCGCTCGTGACACGGTGGGTGGTGCTGCCTGTGCGGCACGCGGCGGCGGCCGCGCAGCGGCTGTCCGCGGGCAAGCTCGAGGAGCGGATGGTCGTCGGCGGGGCGGACGACCTCGCCCTGCTCGCCACGTCGTTCAACGAGATGGCCGCCAGCCTGCAGGAGAAGCTGCGCGAGCTTGAGGAACTGTCCAAGGTCCAGCGGCAGTTCGTCTCCGATGTCTCGCATGAGCTGCGTACACCGATGACGACGATCAGGATGGCGGCGGAGATCCTCTTCGATTCGCGGGAGGGCCTCGACCCGGCGGCCGCGCGCAGCACCGAGCTGCTGCAAAGCCAGATCGAGCGGTTCGAGACCCTGCTCACTGACCTGCTTGAGATCAGCAGGCACGACTCGAACGTTGCCACGCTCGACTCCGAGCCTGCGGACCTGTGCGATCTCGTGCGCAGGAGCGCGGACGACGCGCAGCAGCTCGCGGAACGCCGGGGCTGCCGCATTGAGTTCCGGCTGCCCGTCGAGGCCACGATGGTCGAGGTGGACCGGCGCCGGGTGGAGCGGATCCTGCGCAACTTGCTTGTCAACGCGGTGGAGCACGGGGAGGGACGCGACGTGGTGGTAACCGTGGCGGCGGACAAGGGCGCGGCCGCCGTCGCCGTTCGCGACCACGGCGTCGGGCTTGCCCCTGGTGAGGAGCAACTGGTCTTCGAGCGGTTCTGGCGGGCGGACCCGTCGCGCGCGCGTACGGTTGGCGGCACCGGCCTGGGCCTGGCTATCTCCCTCGAAGACGCCCGGCTGCACGGCGGCTGGCTCCAGGCATGGGGGGAGAAGGGCCGCGGCTCGGTCTTCCGGCTCACCGTGCCACGGGTCGCCGGGCGGCCCATCGTCGGCTCGCCCCTGCCGCTTGGGCCCGACGAGGCGGAGATCCTCACAAGCAGCGCCGTCACCACGCTGGATGCCGACCTGGCGGTCATTCACCGGGGGGACGACGCCCCGTATCCGCACGGCGGATCCCGTGGTTAGGCGCGGGGCGCCGCGGCGAGCACTCGCCACGCTAGCCGCGCTTTTCAGCGCGGCGCTCGCCGCCGGGTGCGTGTCGATGCCAACCGGCGGCCCGGTGCAGTCCTATCCGGTGACCCAGGGGACAGGGGCGCCGAACCAGCCCAACGTGCAGTTCCAGCCGCAGCCGCCGGGTGCCGGCTGGTCGCCGCAGAAGATCGTCCAGGGATTCCTCGCCGCCTCCGCCAGCTTCGGCAATTACAGCCAGGTGGCCCTGGATTACCTGACGCCACAGGAACAGCAGGTCTGGAACCACCCGACCTGGTCGGCAGTGGTCTACAAGAACGGCCCGGACGTCGCGGCCCCGGTCTACCCGACCGCGGCGAAGACCGCGAAGACGGCCACCGTGCAGGTCACCGGCGCCATCCAGGCGACGCTCCAGGGAAACGGCAGCTACTCCGTGCCGTCCTCCTCGACAACCGGCAGCTCGTCCGACGCGCCGCCGCCGTTCCAGCTCGTCAAGGAACCCAGCGGACGGTGGCGGATCTCGTTCGCGCCCAGGGAAGTGCTGCTCACCAGCGACTCGTTCGCGAACGACTACCAGCTCCGCAACCTGTACTTCTTCGATCCGACGGGCAGCTACCTGGTCCCTGATCCGATCTACGTGCCGCTGCGCGTCCCGGGCGACCTGATGAACGGGCTGGTGCAAGACCTGATCACGCCGCCGAAAGACTGGCTCTCCGGCGGGGCGACGAAGACCGCGCTGCCGGCCGGCACCAAGATCAGCGCCGTCACGGTGGACGGCATCACCGCGCTCGTCAACCTCACCGGCTCCATCGCCAGGTACGGCAGCGACAACGATGTCATGGGGCAGGTCTCGTCGCAGTTGCTCTGGACGCTGTCCGGGTCCGGCCAGAGCGGATCAACCGGTGCGGTGCAGTCGGTCGAGGTCGAGCTGAACGGCCATCCATGGTTCCCGCCGGGCAGCCAGGGAAACGCGGTGCAGCAGAAGAGCCAGAGCAAGAGCAGCCCGCCCGCAGGCGCCAGCTCGGTGTACTACTACCTCGACAGCGCGGGATACCTGACAAGCCGCCAGGGCGCCGCGGGCAAACCGGAGCGGATTGAGCTGGTCGGCACCGGGTACACGCAGGTCGCGGTCTCACCGGACGGCAGGTACCTGGCCGCGCTGCGCGGCAGCACGCTGTACACCGGCCTCGTCGGCGGCGCGCTGACCAAGCGGAGCAGCGGGTTCACGACGATGAGCTGGGACGGCAACGACGACCTGTGGGCGGCGCAAGGCGGCCAGGTCATCATGTTCCGCGTCACGGTGACCCTCAGGCAACCGCCCGGCCAGCTGGTCCCCGTTACCGTGAGCGTGGGCAACTCCTACGGCATCAAGAACCTGAGCTTCTCGTTCACCGCGCTGCGTGTCGCGCCCGACGGAGTCCGCGTGGCGCTCATCATCGACAATGACGAGCTGACCTTCGGCGCCATCTCCGGGCAGCAGGGGTCGAGTCCGCAGATCACGCTGTCCCAGGTGCAGCTGAGCCCGCTGAACGCCGCCGCGTTCTCCGGGCTTTCCTGGTACGGCCCGGACAACGTCATCACGCTCGCCCAGCCGGGCCCCGCCGCGACCGAGTACCCGGTGAGCGGTGGTACTCCCACGCCCATCCCGGTCGAGCCGGGCATGAAGACGATCACGGCCAGCCTGGGGAACCTGCTGATCGCCGGCCTGACGGACGGCAGCATCGTGGCGGACCACAGCCTCACCGGTGCCTGGATGACGCTCGGCAACGGAATTGCGCCCGCCTACCCCGGGTGACCGGGCTTTTCCGCAGAGACCACGGAGAACCCAGGAGAAAAATAACGTTATCATTCCGTTATGTGATGTTTGCCGCGAACGTCCCTCCTGACAATTGGGCTGAGTAGAGCTAGCGTTCATCCATGGCACTCGCCCGGGTCCGTGGTTGCGCCGGGCAGGCCCTCCAAGCCGCGCTGGCGGCCGGAGGGTCTCCTTGGCAAGCCGATGCCAGCCGCAGGCGAAACGGTCCACGTAAGGCGACTTGTCGTCGTCCGATCACGGTGCGGCTTAGGAGTAAGTCCTGCCCCGTCGGTGAGCACAAGGCGCTCCCCGACCTCCGGGAGAAGGGTAGTAGTGGCCATGGAAGGCCGCGAACCTCTCAGCAGGCGGATGTGGGGTCGAAGACCAGGTCGGCCGGGCGAGTGCTTTCCGGTCCTTCTTGTCCTGCACTGGTGGGGAAGGGTAGACCTTGAGTCACAAGTGAAGGATGAGAAGGTTCGCCACTGGTAATCAACGCCGAAGGGGGATCGAGATGGAAATCACCTTCAAGGGCAGGCACACCAGCGTTCCCGAGCGCTTCCGCAGGCACGCGAGCGCCAAGCTGGCCAAGCTCGAGAAGCTCGATCACAACGCGATCCGGGTCGATGTCGAGGTATCGACGGAGCGTAACCCGAGGCAGGCCGACCGCAGCGAGCGGGTAGAGCTCACGATCAGGTCAAGGGGCCCGGCGATCAGGGCCGAGGCGGCGGCCGACGACCGGTACGCGGCCCTTGATCTCGCGTTCACCAAGCTCGAGGGCCAGCTGCGGAAGGCGGCCGAGCGACGCAAGGTCAGGCGCGGAGACCTCACGGTCCGCTCCACCGAGGTGCTGGCCGCGGTGGCCGCCCCGGCCGGCGCGGACGCCGCGATGGCCGAGTCCGCTGACCTGACGGACGTCGCGATCCCTGCGATCCCCGCGCCCGATGACGCGGCCATGCTCAACGGCACGCCGGCCGGCCGCCGGGCGGGCACCAAGACACACGGCAAGCCCGGCACAAGGACGGGCGCGAAAGCCGGCGGCAGGCCGAACGGTCAGCGCCGCCCGGAGGCGGTGGTACCGCTTCCGGCGATGCCGGAGGACGACGCGCTCGACTTCGCGGGCTTCAGCGACGAGGCCGAGGTCGAGGCGTCCGTCTCCGGGCTGCTGCCGATGCACATGGTGGGCGACGGCCCGCTGGTCGTCAGGGAGAAGTTCCACGCGTCGGAGCCGATGACCATCGACCAGGCGCTCCTGGAGATGGAACTCGTCGGCCACGACTTCTTCGCGTACCACGACAGCCAGTGCGGCAAGTTCAGCGTCATCTACCGGCGGCGCGGCTACGACTACGGCGTCATCCGCCTCGTCGAGCACTAGCGGTGCGACTGGTTAAGTGGCCCGCTGACAAGTAACCTCAAGCAGAGGGAAACTTACCTTTAGTGGCGGGAAGCTGACCCAACCACGAGGCTCCAGCCTCAGTAAGACCAAGGCGCCGCGGTACCTGCGGCGCCTGCAGACAGCAGCAACCACGAGGCTTCCACCTCGGCTTCCGCACGGGATGCCGCTCAGCGCGGCACCCCTTGCGGGACTGCCCGTGGCGGAGCCCCCTCCATTCCGGGGGGTCCAGGGGCATCCCTGGAAGGAAGGAGCACGGCCGTGACCGAGCGGTCCTTTACGGCCAGGAACGCGGCGACGCGCAGGCCCTCGGCCGCCAAGCCCGGGGCTGGCCCGCCGCCCAGGCAGCCGTCCCCGGACGCGCCACCTCCCCCCGCACCCCAGCCGGCACCGGACGGCGATGCCGGGTCGGCCGCCGACCCGATCCGGGTGCTGATCGCCGACGACCACGCGTTCTTCCGCCGCGGGCTGGAAGTGGTGCTCGAGGGAGAGGCCGGGCTCGAGCTCGTCGGCGAGGCCTCCGACGGCGCGGAGGCGGTGCAGCTGGCGGGCGAGGTCGTCCCCGATGTGGTGCTCATGGACATCCGGATGCCGAAGATCACCGGCATCGAGGCCGCCCGCCAGATGAAGGAGGTCGCCCCGTCCGCCAAGATCGTGATGCTCACGATCAGCGACGAGGAAGAGGACCTCTTCGAGGCGATCCGTGCGGGCGCGAGCGGCTACCTGCTCAAGGACATCCCGCTCGATGAGCTGGCCGACTCGGTGCGCGCCGTGTACGGCGGTCAGTCCCTCATCAACCCGTCGATGGCAGGCAAGCTGCTCACCGAGTTCGCCACGCTGGCCCGCAGGGACGCCGACGAGGGGCCGGCCAAGCACGCGCCCGCGCCCAAGCTGACCGAGCGGGAGATGGAGGTGCTCCGCCTTGTGGCGCGCGGCATGAACAACCGCGACATCGCCAAGGAGCTGTTCATCTCGGAGAACACCGTGAAGAACCACGTGCGGAACATCCTGGAGAAGCTGCAGATCCACTCCCGGATGGAGGCCGTGATGATCGCGGTGCGGGAGAAGCTGATCGAGATTAGTTAGCCAGCAGCGCGGCGGCGAGCGGCTGGGCGAGCGGGGCAGGCTGCACCCGCTCCGCCACCACGTTCGAGCAGCCCGCCCACTGCGCGGCCTCCGTGAGGGCTCGCGCCATGGGCGCGACCGCCGCGGGCCTCTCAAGGAAGACGTTCCTTGCCACGAGCGTCTTACCGTCCCGTCCCGGGTCGGCCCAGCCCGCGATCTGCCCCCCGGCGAGCAACGGCATGGTGAAGTAGCCACGCTCGCGCTTCTCCCTGGGCACGTAGGGCTCGAACAGGTGCCGGTAGCCGAACATCCGCAGCACCCGCTTCCTGTCCCAGATCAGCGAGTCGAACGGGGATAGCAGCGCCGTGCGGTGCGTGCCGCGGCCGCCCGCGGCCAGCCAGGCGAGCGCCGCAGGGTCGGCCCAGGCCCGGGTCGGCGCGGTGCCGGCGCGAGGAGACACGGTGCGCCCTGGGGACATCCCAGAGCCCGATGGCCAGGAACCCCCCGTCGGCCCGCCGTGCACCGTCACCGGCACGAGCCCGGCCGCCGCCGCGGCGCCGTCGAGCCGCGCGGTGTCCCGCAACTGCAGCCCGTACCCGTTCAGCCGCTGGTACTCCATGAAGTCCGCGTGGGTGGCGACGCCGAGCGCCCGGGAGACCGTGCCCGTCAGGTGGCTGAGGCACTCATCGTCAGTGGGCTCGAGTCCGCGCAGGTCCGCGGGTATGACCCGGTCAGGTAGGTCGTAGATCCGGCGCCAGCCGGCGCGCCGCACGCAGACCGCCCGCCCGGTGTCGAGCAGCCACTCCGCGGCGATCTTCACCTCCGACCAGTCCCACCACGGGCCGCCCGCCTTCGCGCCGCCGAGTTGCGTCGCGGTCAGCGGTCCCTCGTCACGCAGCCGGCCGAGAACCCTTTCGCATGCCTCCTCGGAGAACTTGTGCCAGCGCTTACCGCGCGCCGCCATCGCGCGCCGCCGCCAGGCGTAGTACGGCCAGTCCGCGATGGGCAGGATGCATGCCGCGTGTGCCCAGTACTCGAACGTCGCCGGCTTCACCGACGGCCAGTAGGCCTCCTCGACCGCCGTCCTGCCGACCGGCCCGAGCCGGGCGTACGCGACAAGCTCATGCGACCGCGCGAGCACGGAGATGGTGTCGAGCTGCACGGCGCTGACCCGCCGCAGCACGCCGGCCACCCCGCCCCGCTTCGCCGCCGCCCCGAGGAATCCCTGCGCGTAGAGGGTGATCCGCCGCACCTCGTCCGCGCTCAGCTGAAGGTCATCCCCGGTCGGCGCCCCGGATTCACGCAGAACGGTAGCGGCTTGCTGTCCCACGCCAATGACTCTAACGCGCAGCACCGACATTCAAGGCGCCGCAGGGGGAATGGGGGACGCGCAGCCCCCCATGATCGGGGGGTGCAGGGGGTCGTCCCCCCGCAGGCAATCCGCTAATACCAGTCGGTGTGCATCGCCTTGGAGAACAGCAGGATCAGGCAGCCGAAGATCGCGATGGCGGCACCGATCCAGAAGAACAACCAGTGCGGACCGGGGACCATGGCGATCCCCCCGATGATGAACCCGACGATGACAACCGAGGTCCCGACCCAGGAGATGGGCCTGCCCGAGTTGTGCTCCAGGTGCGCCGTACCGTGCGCGACCGCCCCCGCGGTACCCGTGCCCCGCACGGTGCCCGATGCCTGCTCGGCCACGACTCCTCCTTCAGACCCCCACGCTGCCTATGCTGAGGTTGTCACGAAAATACCCAACGTGCCGCGGGACGCGGTAGCCGGCCCCCCGATCTCGCCTACGATGGCAGGTGAGGCGTGCTTAGCCTAGGCCAGCACATCCGCGCCCATCCGACAAGTAGCGAGTCCTGCCGCAAGGAGCACGACGAGAAGTGCCATCGATCCTAGACAGCATCCTTCGCGCCGGCGAAGGCAAGATCCTGCGTCAACTCAAGCGGATCAGCGAGCAGATCAACTCCGTTGAGGACGATTTCGTCGCAATGAGCGACGCCGAACTGCGCGGGATGACCGACGAGTTCAAGCGACGGCTCACCGACGAGGGCGAGACGCTTGACGACATCCTGCCCGAGGCGTTCGCCACGGTCCGCGAGGCGGCGCGCCGCACGCTTGGCCAGCGCGCCTTCGACGTGCAGCTGATGGGCGCCGCGGCGCTGCACCTCGGCAACATCGCCGAGATGCGCACTGGTGAAGGCAAGACGCTCACCGGCGTATTCCCTGCCTACCTGAACGCGCTGGCGGGCAACGGCGTGCACGTCGTCACGACCAACGACTACCTGGCCAAGCGAGACTCGGAGTGGATGGGGCGGGTGCACCGCTTCCTCGGCCTCGAGGTCGGGGTGATCCTGGCAGAAATGACGCCGGCCGATCGGCACAAGGCCTACGCCGCCGACGTCACCTACGGCACGAACAACGAGTTCGGCTTCGACTACCTGCGCGACAACATGGCGTGGTCGCTTGAGGAGACCGTGCAGCGCGGCCACCACTTCGCCATCGTCGACGAGGTGGACTCGATCCTCGTCGACGAGGCGCGGACGCCGCTGATCATCTCCGGTCCTGCGGAGCAGAACTCCCGCTGGTACACCGAGTTCGCCAAGATCGCCCCGCGGCTGCGGCGCGGCGAGGACGGCGAGGGCGACTACGAGGTCGACGAGAAGAAGAAGACCGTCGGCATCCTCGAGACGGGCGTGGAGAAGGTCGAGGACTGGCTCGGCATCGACAACCTGTACGACCCGGTCAACACACCGCTCGTGTCGTTCCTTAACAACTCGCTCAAGGCCAAGGAACTGTTCAAGAAGGACAAGGACTACGTCGTGATGAACGGCGAGGTCCTCATCGTGGACGAGTTCACCGGCCGCATCCTGCACGGCCGCCGGTACAACGAGGGCATGCACCAGGCCATCGAGGCCAAGGAAGGCGTGCAGATCAAGGACGAGAACCAGACGTTCGCCACGATCACCCTGCAGAACTACTTCCGGATGTACGACAAGCTGGCCGGCATGACAGGCACGGCCATGACCGAGGCCAACGAGTTCTACTCGATCTACAAGCTCGGCGTCGTCCCGATCCCGACCAACAAGCCGATGATCCGCGCGGACGAGACCGACGTGATCTACCAGACCGCGCAGGCGAAGTTCGACTCGGTGGTCGAGGACATCGTGGAGCGGAACGGGGCCGGGCAGCCCGTCCTTGTCGGCACCGTGAGCGTGGAGAAGTCCGAGCTGCTGTCCGTGATGCTCAAGCGGCGCGGCATACAGCACCACGTGCTCAACGCCAAGTACCACGAGCAGGAGGCGATGATCATCGCCCAGTCCGGCCGGCTCGGCGCGGTCACCGTGGCCACCAACATGGCCGGCCGCGGCACCGACATCATGCTCGGCGGTAACCCCGAGTTCATCGCCGACCTCGAGCTGCACCAGCGCGGCCTGTCGCCGGTTGACACGCCCGAGGACTACGAGGCGGCGTGGCCGGAGGCGGTGGCCAAGGCGAAGGCGGCGGTCGCCGCCGAGCACGAGCAGGTCGTCGAGGCGGGCGGGCTGTACGTGCTCGGCACGGAACGGCACGAGTCACGCCGCATCGACAACCAGCTGCGTGGCCGGTCGGGCCGTCAGGGCGACCCGGGCCTGTCCCGGTTCTACCTGTCGCTCGAGGACGACCTGATGCGGATGTTCAACTCCGAGCGGGTCGCGGCGATCATGGACCGGCTGCGCATCTCGGCGGACGTCCCGGTGGAGAACTCGGTGGTCTCCCGGTCGATCAGGTCCGCGCAGACCCAGGTGGAGTCGCAGAACTTCGAGATACGCAAGGACGTGCTCAAGTACGACGACGTGCTCAACCGGCAGCGCCAGGTCATCTACGGCGAGCGGCGCAAGGTGCTCGAGGGCGCGGACCTGCACGAGCAGGTCCGGTCCATGATCGACGAGGTGATCACCTCCTACGTGACCGCCGCGACCGCCGACGGGTACCCGGAAGAGTGGGACCTGGAAAAGCTGTGGCGGGCGTTCAAGCAGCTCTTCACGATCACGCTGCCGATCGACAGCGTGATCGAGGAGGCGGGCGGCGACAAGTCGGGGCTGAACGCCGCCATGATCACCGAGATGGTGCAGGAGAACGCGCAGGAGGCATACGACCGCCGCGAGGCCGAGCTCACGCCGGACATGATGCGCGAGATCGAGCGCCGCGTCGTGCTGTCCGTACTCGACCGCAAGTGGCGCGAGCACCTGTACGAGATGGACTACCTTCGTGAGGGCATCGGCCTGCGCGCCATGGCGCAGCGCGACCCGCTGGTCGAGTACCAGCGGGAGGGCTACGACATGTTCAACGCGATGATGGACGGCATCAGGGAAGAGTCGGTCGGTAACCTGTTCAACCTGCAGTTCGAGATCCAGGAGAACCCGATCGTGGAGGAGGTCGGCGCGGGGGCGCAGCTCGCGTTCGGCGGCAGCCTCCCCGGCGTTGCCCCGGGCGGCGTGAAGCAGGGACCCGCCGCGGCCGCCCCGGCCGCGCAGCCGCCCGCCGTACCGGCGGCGCCCGCACGCGCGTCGCGGCCCTTGCCACCGGCACAGCCGGCGCCCGCCGCCCCGCCCGTCGCCTTCGGCAGGTCCCGTGGCAGGCACGCCGCCGACGGGCGTGGTCATGCCACGGCGGCCGGCCGCGGCGAGGCCGCTACCCGCAGCAGCTCTGCCCGCGCGACGGAAGCCGCCGCCGCCGCTGCCGCGGAGGAGGCCGACACGATCCCGCAGGTCCAGGACAGCGGGCCGCAGCCGGTGCTTCCCGCGGGCCTGCAGCCGCGGCGGCCGCGCAACCTGCAGTACTCGGCGCCGTCCGAGACCGGCGGCGTGGAGCGGCACGGCGAGAGCGCGGCGGACCCGTACGCCAGCGTGGGCCGTAACGACCTGTGCCCGTGCGGTTCCGGCCGCAAGTACAAGCGCTGCCACGGCGCGAGGAGCTAACTTCCTGGCGGCTAACGAACCCGGTTCCGCTACGCGGCCTCGACGTCGGTGCAGAGCCATGGCGCCGTGGACTTGGCCCGCCGCGCGACCTGGCCATGGGATGCCGGCTGTGCAGGCGGCGCGGCCCGCTCCAGCCGGGCGGCGAGCGCCCGCGTTCGCGGGCCGGCCGTGACGACGATCGTCATCTCGATCACACCAGGGTTCGGCGCAGCGGTCAGCACGCGCAGGATCCTCGGCCGGTGCTCGCAGCAGAAAACCGGGAGCAACCTGCGCAACTGCATGTTGCCCCGCTCGGACATCCACGGCAGCACGTGCTGCAGCGGGCGTACGCCCGCGAGTGCCTCCGCGAGCAGCACCGCGAACTGGCGCTGCCACGGCGCCACTTGGTCAGCGGGAACGACGCGCGGGGCGGGGGCCCGGTCAAGTCCGAAACCGAGTGACACCTCGCCGCCTGGGCTGTCGTCAATCGGGGACGAGAAGTCTGGCACCCGCACGATACGCATGGACGCTAGGTCGGGATCGGGCAGCGAGAGTGCAGCAAGGGCTGGTTCCGCAGGCATAGCATCACTTCTACTCGCCAGCCCCGACATTCCGGCGCCCGCCAGGACGCTGGCGAATCGCCAGGTGCCGTCGGCGTCCGCGCTATCAGCCGCCCGCCCGTCACAGGCGTGACTCACGAGCCCAGCGACGGCGGTGAGCCGCGCGGGTCCCTCGGGTCGCCTCCGGTGGTGCCATGGCCGCGCGGGTTCCTCGGGTCGCCCCTGGTGGTGCCATGAGCCGCGCGGGTCCCCCGGGTCGCCCCTGGTGGTGCCATGAGCCGCACGGATTCCTCGGGTCGCCCCTGGTAGCCCATGAGCCGCGCGGGTCCCTCGGGTCGCACCTGGTAGCGCCATGATCATGAAGGTTTTTTGTGTTATGGAGACTTTTCGGTGTGATCACGCGAAAAAGTCTTCAGGATCATGGGCTGGCCCGTGAGAGCGTCATGACATTCCCCGCAAATCGGACATGCCGGCGAGCCGGGAGTGGCTGGCGGTGGTCACCGGCTATGCAAACCCCGTTTCTTGCGGGCGAGCAAGGGCGCACGCTAGCCACTCGGCGCTGCTCTCTGCCGGCACCAATGGCACGTTTATGCCGACGGCAAGCGCCGCCTGGTCGCTAGGCTTTGCGCGTGGCGCGCGTAGACCCGCAACCTGATGCCAGTGCCGGGGCGCAACCTGATGCCAGTGCCGGGGCAAGACGAGGCAAGGCGCGGTCGCGGAAGGCCACGCGCCCGTCCGCTGCGGGGGCGGCGGAGAGCAGGTCGGCGACGGAGGCGGCGGCGAAGGGCAAGGCGTACCCGTTCACCGCCGACCCGGGCCGCGCGGCGAACATGCGGGGCAACAGGCGCGCCGACACCAAGCCGGAACTGGCGCTGCGCGCGGCGCTTTTCGCCATGGGCTACCGCTATCGCAAGGACCTCAGGCTCGACCTGCCCGCCCGCCGGGTACGGCCGGACATCGCGTTCACCAGCCGGCGGGTTGCCGTGTTCGTCGATGGCTGCTTCTGGCACGCCTGTCCCGAGCACGGCAGCAAGCCCAAGAGCAACGAGTGGTACTGGTCGCCCAAGCTGACGAGGAACGTGGAACGGGACCGCGCCGTTGACGACGCGCTCACCGAGGCCGGCTGGACGGTGCTCAGGCTCTGGGAGCACGTCACGCTGCCCGACGCGGTGGCCGCCGTCGTCGCCGCGGTCGGCACCCCAAAGGCACCGCCGCACCGCTAGCATTTCCGGCATGCGGGTCTACCTGCCGTGCACACTGCCTGGCCTGGCCGACATCCTCGCCAAGGGCGAGATCGGCCCGCCGCCGCTGCGGGCGTTCGCCGTGACGCCGGCGTTGCGCGAGGGATACGCGAGCGGTGATGACGAGGAACTCGAGTACGTCGCGATGCTGGCGGCGGCCAGGCGGTCGCTTCGCCTGCTCGACTCCGACCGGGCCGCGCCGCGCCGTCGCGTGGTGCTCGCCGCCGATGTCCCCGACGGCGAGGTCAGCTGGCAGGCCTACGACGACGACGCCGCGGCGGTGCTTGTCGGCGCCGTCGTCCCGGTCGCGGCGGTCGCCTCTGGTCACGTCGACGAGCTTGCCGCGGTGTCCGACGTGGCCGCCGCCGCCGACGCGGTCATCGCCGCCGACGCGGGCGACGATGACGCCTCCTTCACCGTCGACTCCGCCGAGGCACACGAGCTCGCCTGGTACGCCACCCAGGAGCTTCAGTACCTCTGACGTGCCCCGCGTTAGGGTTGGCGGCGGGCGGGGAAGGTGCCCGTTATGGACGCCGTGACGCGGGTTCCCGTGCCGTACAACGAGCCGGTAAGGCAGTACCAGCCTGGCAGCGCGGAACGTGCCGCGCTCGCGGACAAGATCAAGGACCTGGCCGGCCAGCGGGCCGAGCTGACCATGAGCATCGGCGGCCGGGCCGTCATGGGATCGGGCGAGCGGGTGCCCGTGGTCAAGCCGCACGACTTCCGGCACGTCCTCGGCGACCTCGGGAACGCGACCGACGAGGACGTGGCGGCGGCGATCGCCGCCGCGGGCGGCGCGGCGAAGGCATGGCGGGCGTTGCCCTTCGACGACCGCGCCGCCGTTTTCCTCCGCGCGGCCGACCTGCTCGCCGGACCGTGGCGCGCGACGCTGAACGCCGCGACGATACTCGGCCAGTCGAAATCGGTGTTCCAGGCCGAGGTCGACGCCGCCTGCGAGCTGATCGACTTCTGGCGGTACAACGTCGCCTTTGGCAGGCAGCTGCTCGCGGAGCAGCCGGTTTCCGCGCCCGGCGGGTGGAACCGCATGGAGTACCGGCCACTTGAGGGGTTCGTGCTTGCGATCACGCCGTTCAACTTCACCGCGATCGCGGGGAACCTGCCGTCGGCGCCCGCGCTGCTCGGCAACGTGGTGGTGTGGAAGCCGTCGCCGACACAGCAGCTGTCGGCGCACTACCTCATGGCGCTGCTGCACGCGGCCGGGCTGCCGCCCGGCGTGATCAACCTGGTGACCGGCGACGGCCAGGCGGTCTCCCGGGTGGCGCTGTCCCATCCCGACCTCGCCGGGATCCACTTCACCGGTTCAACAGGCACCTTCCAGCACCTGTGGCGCACCGTCGGGCAGAACATCGACCGGTTCCGCGACTACCCGCGGCTCGTAGGCGAGACCGGCGGCAAGGACTTCGTGATCGTGCACCCCTCGGCCGATCCCGCCTCCATCGCGACCACCCTGGTCCGCGGTGCCTTCGAGTACCAGGGCCAGAAGTGCTCCGCCGCCTCGCGCGCCTACCTGCCCGCCTCCCTGTGGGCGGTCGTCAAGGACCGGCTCATCGCGGACACCGAGTCGATCACCTACGGCGACGTGTCCGAGGACCTTTCCCTGTTCGGCGGCGCGGTGATCGATGCCCGCGCGGCGGACAAGCACCGCGGCGCGTTCGACCGGGCACGGTCGCGCCCGTCGGTCTCCTTCCTGACCGGCGGACAGGTCAACGACGAGACGGGCTACTTCGTCACGCCAACCGTCCTCGAGTGCGCCGACCCGGGCGACGAGGTGTTCACCACCGAGTACTTCGGCCCGATCCTCGCGGTGCACGTCTACCAGGACGCGGACTACTCGGCGATGCTCGCGCAGGCCGCCGTCGCGGCACCGTACGCGCTCACCGGCTCGATACTCGCCACCGACCGTGCCGCGATCGCGGAGGCGTCTGAGGTGCTCAGGTACAGCGCCGGCAACTTCTACGTCAACGACAAGCCGACCGGCGCGGTGGTCGGCCAGCAGCCGTTCGGCGGCGCGCGGGCCAGCGGCACCGACGACAAGGCGGGCTCGGTCTTCAACCTCATCCGCTGGGTGTCCGCCCGCGCGATCAAGGAGACGTTCGTCCCGCCGACCGACTACCGTTATCCCCACATGAGTTGATACCTTCCGGACTTGGCACGCCCGCCGTGAAATCGGCGGGTACGGGGGGTCGTCCCCCCGGGAGACAACATGCTTCACCGGCTGGTGCTGTGGAACATCGACCTGACGCTGCTCGACGTGGCGAAGGTTGCCAGGGGTGCCTACGCCGAGGCGTTCGCCGCGGTGGTCGGCCGCCCGCTGGTCCAGCTGCCGCAGCTGGCCGGCCAGACGGAGCCGGAGATCTTCTTCGACGCGCTCGGCCGCAACGGCGTCAGCCTGCGCGCGGACGGCGAGTCTGAACGGCTGCTCGTGCCATTCGGCGCGGAGTACGCGACGCGGCTCGCCGCGCGCAGGGACCAGCTGACCGCGGAGGGCACCCTGCTGCCGGGGGCGGCCGAGGCACTGGCGGCACTGGCCGGGATCGGCGGCGTGGTCCAGTCGGTGCTCACCGGGTCGAGCCGCCCCAACGCCGCGCTCAAGCTACGCGCCTTCGGCCTCGACCGGTACCTGGACCTGAGCATCGGCGGTTTCGCCGGCTCCGAGCCTTACCCCAAGGGCGCTCTGCTGCGCGCCACCCGCCTGCGGGCGGAGGAAAAGTACCAGGTGAGCTTCGCCGAGAGGCTGACGGTCTACATCGCCGACGCCACGCGCGACGTCGAGGCGTCCAAGATCGGCGGCGCCGCGTCCGTGGGGGTGGCAAGCGGCCGGGCGTCCAGCGTCGAGCTCCGCGAGGCCGGCGCCGACCTGGTGCTGCCCGGCCTCACCCGGCAGCGGGACCTCATCAATTTCATCACCGCTCTCGAGTGATCCTCATCACCACTCTTGGGCGGTACTGCCCGGCACCTTCCCTTCTCGGCCTGATGCGCAAGTTTCTCCTGGGGTCACCCCTAGAAAGCGTGCTGACCAGAGTGCCCTGACGAGTCCGGAAGCGCTCGGTTCGCGCGCTCCGGGTTCTAGTCTGTAGAGAGGGAGAGCATCCGGGCGCGTTCGTCGTGCCCGTGCTTACGATGCGACTGCGATCCGATTTCGCGGCTGCCCTGGGAGCTACCGCTACCCGAGGCCTGTTCGCGAGCCCGGTGCAGTGGCAATCTTCTGCCATGGGGCGTGCATCAGGGGAACAGGGGTCGTCCCCAGGGAAGGCAACAGTCGCATGCCCGCGTGCACGCGACCGGCACAACGAGGTGCCGGTCAGCCATCACAAAGGAGTGAACAGGCAATGCCGGAACGCGCGGCCGAGGCCAGGCAGGCCCCGGACGACATCAGGGAGGAACTGATCGCCAAGGCGGCGGAGCTGTGGACCCACGTCCACAGCGGCACCGTCGCGGAGGTCGCCGCGGACGGGGCCGTTGCCCCGCCGGGGGACGCGGGCCGGGTGGTGGGAGACCTGCCCGGCTTCCTTAGCGCGTACTACCGGCTCGTCGCCGTCGAGGACCTGATCGCCGCCGGGCCGGTGCGGCTGGCGGCAACGGCGGCGAAGCACACCGCGCTCGGCGCGCACCGTCCGCAGGGCCGCCCGGCCGTCAGCGTCCGGCCCGAGGAGGACGCCTCGCTGACCTGGGCGGGAACCGTCGTCGACATCGTCACCGACGATATGCCTTACCTGGTCGACTCGGTGACGATGGAGCTGAACAGGCAGCACGCCGACATCAGGCTCATCGTCCACCCGCTCTTCACGGTCCACCGGGACGTGACCGGCTCGGCACAGGGCACGGACGCGGCAGTCACCGACGCCGACGCGGTCCGTGAGTCCTGGATGCACGTTGAGCTCGGCGCCGTTGACGATCCCGCGCGGCTCGCCGCCGACCTGCGCCGCGTACTTGACGACCTGCGCGTCGCGATGGAGGACCAGCAGCGAATGCGGTCCGCCGCGCGCGACCTGGTCCAGCTGCTCGCGGACGTCGGCGCCGCAGCGGAGACCGAGGCGAGCGAACTGCTTGCCTGGCTGTCGGCCGGGCACTTCACGTTCCTCGGCTACCGTGCCTACGCGCAGGCGGGGGATGGGCGCGAGCTCAAGCCCGTCCCAGGCACCGGCCTTGGCATCCTCCGCTACGACGCGGCCGACGAGTCCTTCGCCGTCAGCCCGGCGGACGACGGTCAGGGTAAGCACCGCATCCGGCTGCTCGTGCTTGCCAAGTCGTCCACGAAGTCCACCGTCTACCGGCCCAGCTACCTGGACTACGTGGCGGTGCGCCGGTTCAGCCCGGAGACCGGCGAGGTCATCGGGGAGTACCGGTTCCTCGGCCTCTACACCCAGGCCGCCTATACCGAGTCGGTCACCAGGATCCCGGTGCTGCGCCGCAAGCTCGACCGGATGCTCGACATCGCCGGCGTGCCCGTGGACAGCCACGACGGCAAGGCGCTCCTTGAGATTCTCGAAGGCTTCCCGCGGGAGGAGCTGTTCGAGATCAGCGCGGAACGGCTCGCGCCGATCGCCCTGGCCGTGCTCGGCCTCGGCGAGCGCAAGCAGGTGCGGCTCTTCGTACGCCCCGACTCCTACGGGCGTTACGTCTCCTGCCTGGTCTACCTGCCACGTGACCGGTACACCACGCAGGTCCGGTTGCGCGCCCAGGAGATCCTGCGCAGCGCGTTCGGCGGCGCCTCGGTGGACTACAGCGCGATGGTGGGCAACTCGGCCCTGGCCCGGCTGCACATCGTGGTGCACGCCGAGCCTGGCCACCAGCTCGCAACGGTCGACCAGGCGGCACTCCAGGCGCGCATCGCCGCCGCGGTTCGTTCCTGGGACGAGGACCTCGCCGAGGAGGCGGAGCGCCAGCTCGGCAAGAAGATCGCCATCGAAGCCCTCGGGACCTGCGCCGACGGCATACCGGAGACCTACAAGGCGGCAACCACCCCGGCCACGGCGGTTGCCGACCTGGCGGTGGTGCGGCGGCTGCGGGACGAGTCCGCCGGCTTCGCGATCCGTCTCTCGCTGGGCCCGGTGACCGACGCGGTGCAGCCAGGCCACCAGCCGCCCGCTGCCACGGCCGTTCCCCCGGGGGATGGCGCGCCCGATACGATGGCGGAGCCATCGGGCGCGCACCGGGGGGTACGGGGGGTCGTCCCCCCGGGGGATAACTGGCGGCTGCGCGTTTACAAGCTGTCACCGCTCACGCTCTCTGACGTGCTGCCGCAGTTGCAGCACATGGGGCTCGAGGTGCTTGACGAGCGCCCCTACGAATTCCGTGGCACCACGCAACCGTTCTGGATCTACGATTTCGGCATTCGCGGCCGGCGGCGGGCGGCGACGCAGGCTCAGGCCGACTCGCTGCGCGCCGGTTTCGAGAAGGCGCTGACCGCGCTCTGGCGCGGCCGCACCGAGGACGACGAGTTCAACGGCCTAGTGCTCGACGCGGACCTTAGCTGGCGGCAGGTCGCCGTGCTGCGCGCGTACGCGCGCTACCTGCGGCAGGCGGGGCTCCAGTTCAGCCAGAGCTACCTGCAGCGGGTGCTGCGCGCCAACCCGGCGATCACCAGGCTGCTTGTGCGGCTGTTCGAGTCCCGGTTCGACCCGGCACTCGCGACCGGCGCCGAGGAGCGCTGCACGGCGATCACCGAGGAGCTGCGCGGAGCGCTTGACGAGGTGGTCAGCCTGGACCACGACCGCATACTGCGCGCTTACCTGGCGCTGATCGACGCCACCCTGCGGACGAATTACTACCAGCGCGCCCACGACGGCGAGCACGCGGATTACCTGGTGTTCAAGCTGGCCTCCGAGCGGGTGCCCCTGGTGCCCGCGCCGCGGCCGAAGTTCGAGATCTGGGCATACTCGCCGCGGTTCGAGGCGGTGCACCTGCGGTTCGGCCCGGTCGCGCGCGGCGGCCTGCGCTGGTCGGAACGGCCTGAGGACTTCCGTACCGAGGTGCTCGGCCTGGTGAAGGCGCAGGAGGTGAAGAACTCCGTCATCGTGCCGTCCGGCGCGAAGGGCGGGTTCGTCTGCAAGCGGCTGCCCGACCCGGCCGACAGGGATGCGTACCTGGGCGAGGTGCTCGCCTGCTACCGGAGCTTCATCAGCGCGATGCTCGACGTCACCGACAACATTGTCGGCGACGCCGTGGTCCCGCCGCCCGGCGTGATCCGGCTTGACGGCGACGACCCGTACCTGGTCGTCGCCGCGGACAAGGGCACCGCGACGTTCTCCGACGTGGCCAACGAGATCGCGGTGCGCTACGGGTACTGGCTCGGCGACGCGTTCGCTTCCGGCGGCTCCGTGGGCTACGACCATAAGAAGATGGGCATCACCGCGCGCGGCGCCTGGGAGTCGGTGCGCTGGCACTTCGCGGCGCTGCGGCTGAACCCGGACACCGACGACTTCACCGCCGTCGGCATCGGTGACATGTCCGGTGACGTGTTCGGCAACGGGATGCTGCTGTCGCGGCACGTCAAGCTGGTCGCTGCCTTCGACCACCGGCACGTGTTCCTCGACCCGGACCCGGACCCGGCGGTCAGCTTCGCCGAGCGGCAGCGGCTGTTCGACGTGCCCCGCTCGTCGTGGGCAGAGTACGACAGGGCGCTGATCTCCGCGGGCGGCGGCGTGTGGCCGCGGTCGGCGAAGTCGGTGCCGATCTCCGCGCGGGCCCGCACGGCGCTCGGCCTCGACGACGGGGTCGCCGCGCTCTCACCCGACGAGTTGATCTCCGCGATCCTGCGCGCGCCGGTGGACCTGCTGTGGAACGGCGGCATCGGCACCTGGGTCAAGGCATCGCACGAGACGCACGCCGACGCGGGCGACCGGTCAAGCGACGCGGTGCGGATCAACGCGACCGAGTTGCGGGCGCGGGTGATCGGCGAGGGCGGCAACCTCGGGCTCACCCAGGCCGCGCGGATCGAGTACGCGCTGGACGGCGGCCTGGTGAACACCGACTTCATCGACAACTCGGCCGGCGTGGACACCTCGGACCACGAGGTCAACATCAAGATCCTGCTTGCCGGGGCGATCGCGGCCGGCGAGCTGCAGTCGCAGGAGCGTGGCACGCTGCTGCACGCGCTGACCGACGAGGTGGCCGGGCACGTGCTGCGGCACAACGACGGGCAGAACATGGCGCTTGCCGCCGCACGCTTCCAGGCGCCAAGGCTGCTCCACGTGCACGCCAGGT
>Ga0335078_10005004_pt1 | contig 19611 bp, 15 predicted proteins | sample Lox_Sample_32_FD_206711 | JGI IMG/M metagenome (GOLD analysis project Ga0335078, IMG submission 206711) | Soil microbial communities from Loxahatchee National Wildlife Refuge, Florida, United States - Lox_Sample_3.2 | ecosystem: Environmental > Terrestrial > Soil > Wetlands | place: USA... | reverse complement strand
TGTCGATGTCGGCACCGCCAACGCCGCCAATGCCATGCACAACATGTATCGCAGCCGGTTGCCGGTGCTGCTCATGGCTGGCCGGGCTCCCTACACCATGCATGGCGAGCTGGTCGGTACGCGCGATACCCATGTGCATTTCGTCCAGGAGCCGTTCGATCAGGCAAGCCTGGTACGGCCCTACACCAAATGGCAGTGGACGCTGCCGTCCGGTGTCGTGGTCAAGGAGGCGCTGCAGCGCGCCTATTCCATCATGCAGAGCGAGCCGCGCGGTCCGGTCTATCTGATGATGCAGCGCGAGACGTTGACCGAGCATTGGGGCGTCGATGAGGTCCGCCGCTATTCGGGCGAGCGGTTCGGTGCGTTGTCTCCCGGTGGCGCCGATCCGAACCTCATTTCCCAGCTTGCCGACCGGCTCATTGCGGCGGAGAACCCTATTCTGATCACCGGCTACGGTGGAAACGACGTGATCGGCGCACAAAAAATCGACGAGGTGGCGCAATTCGCCGGTATCCCGATTTTCGAAGCGAACTCGAAGAACAACATTTGCTACGAGAGTCCCTGCTTCGCTGGCTTCTCACCCGACAAGCAGTTGGCCGACGCCGATGTCGGGTTGCTGGTGGACGTTGAAGTGCCCTGGTTTCCGGCTGAGGTGGCGCCGAACGAAAAATCGTTCTGGGCGCATATTGACGTCGACGTGCTCAAAAGCGGCTCGCCGATGTGGACCTTTCCCGGCAATCTGCGCATGCAGGGCAATACCGGCCGCATCCTCGATCAATTGCTGACCGCACTGAAGGCAAAAGCCACGCCCCGCTTTAAGAACGCAGTTACCGCCCGGCTTGAGCGGCTCGCGGCGGTCCGCGAGCAACGCCGCGCGCACGCTGCCAAGCTGGCGGCCGAGAAAGGGACGCATGGCGCGATCAACCCGCATTACCTGATGGCGGAGCTCGGCAAAGTGCTCGACGACGAGGACATCATATTCAACGAAGCCGTCACCAATACCGGCGCCGTCCTGATGCAGATTCCACGCCGCCTGCCCAACACGGCGTTTAATACCAACGGCGCCGGGCTCGGCTGGTCGGGTGGCATGGCGCTCGGCGCCAAGCTCGCGGCGCCGTCGCGGCTGATGGTGCAGGTCGCCGGTGACGGCAGCTTCTATTTCAATAATCCGTCTTCGATCTTCGCCGTCGCGCAGCAATATAAGTTGCCGATCTTTTCAATCGTGCTCGACAATTCCGGCTGGGGTGCGGTCAAAGCGTCAACACTGCGAGTCTTTCCCGAAGGCGAGGCAAACACGGCCAAAGAGTTCGAAGCGGAACTCGCCGCGAAGGCCGAGTTCGGCAAGGTCGCCGAGGCGTTCGGCGCCTACGCCGAGAAGGTCGGCGATCCAGCCGACGTGCCGGCGGCAATTGCGCGCTGCGCCAAGGCGGTGCGCGGCGGCCGCTCGGCACTCCTGCACGTGCAAGTCACCCGCATGTGAATCCCATCCTCGCGGTAATATAAGTGTTCACGGGGGAGGGCTTTCCTCGTCACCGGGGAACGGCAGGGGGTTCGTTCGTGGTCGACCGAAAGGGTTGGACGAGCAGCGGCGTTCGCCTGCGCGTTCAGGAGGACCCGTCCCAGATTTCAAACGGCGTGCTCGCCGCCATGCTGTTGCTTGGCGCACTCGCCGCGATTTACTTTGCTTGGCCGGTCTATCGCGCCTTGCTGCCGCTGCAGATCGAAGGCGGCGGCGTGTGGCAAGCCTTTCACGCTGACGCGCTCCGTGCCGGCCTGCCGCTTTACTCTTTCGACGTTTTCATCACCAACAACTATCCACCCTTATCGTTTTATCTGCTCAACGCGCTCTCTGCGGCCACTGGCTTCGATGTACTTTACGTCGGCCGCGTGTTGTGTCTGGCGGCGACGCTTGCCGCCGCGGTTGGCGTTTGGGCGTGCGTCCGTTCCCTTGCCGGATCGCGGCTCGGGGCGACGCTCGCCGCCGTGTGGTGGCTTGCCACCGCGGCGAAGTGGTACTCGGTTTGGGTTGGACGCGACGATCCGCATTTGGTCGCGCTCGCCGTTATGACCGGGTGTTTCGCCTACATCTTGCGGCATCCGAAAAGCAACCGCGCCCTGATCGCCATCATGCTCATGGCGGCCGCCGGCTTTTACAAGCACAACCTGGTTGCGATTCCGCTGGCGTCGTTTCTGTGGCTGACACTGCATGACCGCCGGCGCGGCGTTCTTGCTATTGTGACCGGCCTTGGCGCGGTTACGGTCGGTCTTGCCGTCTGCGGCGCGCTGTACGGCCCGGCTTTCTTTCACGATATGCTGATGCCGCGGGTCTATCGGCTCAACCGCGGCTTCGGCCACCTCGGCCTGATCCAATTCATCGCGCCGGCGTTGATCATCGCCGTCATTTGGGCGTTGTATCGTTGGCAAACCATGGTCGGCCGGTTCGTGGTGCTTTTTATCGCCATCGCGCTTTTCACCTTTATGGTGCAGTCGGTAGGCGAGGGCGTCGCCGACAACGCGATCTTCGAACTGACGATCGCTACTGCGCTTGGCCTCGGCTGCGCGTTCGGTGATCTCGCGGCAATCCCGAAAGTGCAATCCTTTGGTCTTCAGCGTAGCCAAGTCGCGGTGATTTGTATTTTGATCGGGCGTTTTCTCCTCTCCCAGCACGTGGCGCCGTACTTGTTCGCCTTCAGTCCCGCTTTCCGCGCTGCTTTGAATCAGCGCATAGCGATCAGCAAAGCGGAGACCGCGCGGATCGCGGCCATTCCCGGGCTGGTCGTCTGTGACTACGAGTTGCCTTGCCGATCCGCCGGCAAACCCCTGGTGTATGACAACTTTGCCGTCACCGCGCGCGTGGCTACCGGCGGGATGTCGGCGCGGGAGGTGGCTGAAATAGCCGCCGCGCGCAAAATTCGCTTTGAAAAGGTTGACCGCCGCGTCGACGTTTCGGACTTACGTTAGCGGCCCGGCCAGGAGACCTCGGCGCTCCTGCATGCACGAGTGACGCACTGACAAGGACGAGCGCTTCGTCACGGGCGATAATAATCAGCGGCAACGGTCGCATCGGGCCGCGCAGCCCCGCTGCGGAGCGCATTGAACACCGGCGTCAGCACCACGGCGATGAGCAGATTGAGAACCACGGTATAGAGCGCCGTGTAACCGGGGAAAGTATAGCCGGCGAAATGCAGCGGATAGTTCGGCGTCAAATTGGCGGCAATGAACATCCAACAACCGAACGCCGTCCCTATCGCCCAGCCGACCAGCAGCGCCCAGTCGTTGAACCAGCGCGTATAGACGCCGAGCATGACCGACGGCAGTGTTTGGATGATCAGGATGCCGCCGAGCAATTGCAGATAGATGGCGTATTGCGATGGCACGAATACGATGAAGATGAGCGCGCCGAATTTGACGATCAGCGATACCCATTTCGCAATCTGTGCTTCTTGTTTGTCCGTCGGGTTCTTGTTGATGAACTCGCGGTGGATATTGCGGGTATAGAGATTGGCGGCGCCGATCGACATGATCGCCGCCGGCACCAGCGCGCCGATCCCTATGGCGGCAAACGCGACGCCGACAAACCAGGCCGGGAAGATGTGGAGGATCAGCGCTGGAACGGCGAAATTATTGCCGAATTGTTTGAAGCCGCCCGCGAATTCAGGCAGTGCGCCGACGCCGGCAGGGATGGCGAAAAAGCCGACTAGGGCCAGCAGGCCGAGCATAAACGAATAGCCGGGTAGCATCGCCGCATTGCGGCGGATGGCGTGGCCGCTAGAGGCGCTGAGGATACCGGTGATGGAGTGCGGATAGAGGAAAAGTGCGAGCGCCGAGCCGATGGCGAGCGTCACGTACACGCCGTATGAGCCAGTCGAATTGGCGGGAGGAGCGGCGAGCAAGAGCTTTTGCGCCGGTATCGCCGAGAATATCTTGCCGAAGCCGCCGAGTTGAATGGGCGCTACGATGACGGCGGCGAAGGCGGTGATGTAGATGAGCGTATCTTTGACCACCGCGATCGAAGCCGGCGCCCGCAATCCGCTGGAATATGTGAAGGCGGCGAGAATGATAAAGGCGATGATGAGCGGGACGTCGCCGGTATATCCGCTGCTGGTCACGCCGAGCGCGCCGATCACGACTTGCAGACCTACGAGCTGCAGCGCGATGTAGGGGAGCGTTGCGATCAGGCCGGTGATGGTAATGGCGAGCGCCAGCCAGCGATTGCCGAAGCGGCCGCGCACGAAATCGGCGGGTGTGATGTAGTTGTGCTTGTGACAGACGTACCAAAGCCGCGGGAACACCAGAAACAGAATAGGATAGATCAGGATCGTGTAGGGCACCGCGAAGAAAGCGATCGCGCCGGCGCCGAAAGCGAGCGCCGGAACGGCGATGAAGGTGTAGGCGGTGTAGAGGTCGCCGCCGACCAGAAACCAGGTGATGACGGTGCCGAAACGGCGGCCGCCCAGCCCCCATTCATGCAGCATGTCAAGATCGCCCCTGCGCCAGCGGGCGGCGGCGAATCCCAACCACGTGATGAAGGCGAAAAGAACAACGAAAACGATCAGCGCGGTCCAGTTCAATTCCTGCACGGCATCCCCCCGATTTAGTTTCCGTCTGCTATTGGAAGCTGATTGTCAGCCGCTTTGCCGCTCGTGCGCGATGGCGAAATACACGATGGCAGTGAGAACAGCGCCGACGATCACGCAGAGGAGCTGATACCAGTAGAAGAACGGAATGCCGATGAAGGTAGGTTCGAGCTTGTTATAGAAAGCCGGCCACACCACTGCGACGAGCTGAATGATGAAGAGAAGATACCACCAACTCCAGCCGGTATCCCGGTCGCGCCTATTGCCCCCGTTCATGGCCCCTCCTTGGCTTTGCGCTTTTTTTTGGAGCGGGCGAAGGGAATCGAACCCTCGACACTCAGCTTGGGAAGCTGATGTTCTACCACTGAACTACGCCCGCAAGTGTTGATTTTAAAATAGCTGTTCTAATCCCGTTCCGCTCCGTATTTGCCAAAATAAAGTGATCGACGGCGCCCCGGCCCTAACGCGCTCCTAGGGCGTCACTGAATAGCATAGGCCCCACTGAGGGAAGCGCCAACTCCCCCTCAGCGATCCGTGTGGCTCGGGGCATTATGAGGGTTAGACATCAAAACGGCTTTCGATCTCAGCCTTAAAGGCATCGCTCCAGCGAACGGTGCCGACGCGATCAAAGGGGTATCGGGTACCCGCAGGGGTTAGCGGCCGAAGTTCCTTCTTGATGTAGCGGGCGTTTGTGCGACACTAACGAACGGACCATGATGCGGCGTACGCGAGTGTCATGAAGCGGATTTTGGTTGCGGGAGCATTTGCGTTCGGAGCCGGGGGACAGGTACTCGCGGCCGATCTCCCGCCGCAGGCGGCAGCACCGATACAACCACCCGCCACTTATGTTCCGACAACGGCGCCGGTCTATGATTGGCGCGGCATCTATCTCGGCATCAACGGCGGCTATGCTCTCGCCCAGAGCACTTGGAGCGACCCTCCCAAATTTTCGACTGGCACCTTCAGCATGGACGGATTTCAACTCGGCGGCACCCTCGGCGCCAATTACCAATGGGGTCATTTCGTGCTGGGCGTCGAGGGCGATGGCGATTGGGCGAAGCAGGGCGGCAGCGTAACCCGGAGCGATTGGATTGCCACGGTGCGCGGCCGCGCCGGCTATGCGTTAGATCGCATATTGCTTTACGCCACGGGCGGCGTCGCCCCCGCCAATCGCCAGTCTGGCCTCGGAGGGAATTACCCCTTCACCGACGCGACCCAAGTCGGCTGGACCGCCGGCGCCGGCGTTGAAGTCGCCTTGGCGCAGAACTGGACCGCCAAGTTTGACTACCTTTTTGTCGATCTTGGCAATCAACCATGCCCCGGTGCGAGTTGCGGCGGCAATACCATCCCGCTCGTTGAGAATCTCTTTCGCGTCGGCATCAATTACAAGTTCAATTTCTGACCTTCGATGACGCCAAGTGACAAGCGGGCTATCCAGATCCGCTTCTGGGCGCGCAAGCCGCCGATCAATTTAAGCGGCTCGATCCCCGTTTCCTCGTGAATAGATAACGGCTGCGGAGATGGGTTTCGACTTTGCTCCAGCTTCGCGGGCATCGAGCGCTGCAATCCGTTCACGCCGCTATGCAGCGCGCGAGCACATCCATCAGCGCCGCCGGCGCGGTGACGTTGGGGCTATGGCTCGCGTCAATGTCAAAGTTTTGCCAGCCGGGCTTGCCCTTCGTTGCGCCATCGAACTGCGCGAACGGCTTTTTGTCGGCGTAGCGCGTGCAGTGAATGAACACGCGCGGGAGCGTGAGCGCGGCCTGCAAGCGCAAGGCTTGCGTGAAGCATTGGACCGATTGCGGCACGCGGAATTTTGAAACCCACGCCAAATCTTCCGCCGAAGTGTCGGGCGGCGTCGGATTAGGCGTGACGCGCCAGCCGTCGCCGCCGTTTTCGGTCTTGACGCTGTCGAGCAGGCGGCTCTTTTCGGGCTCCGGGACCAGATCGATCAGCGCCTGGCCGTTTTTCGGCACGAACGCATCGAGAAAAATCAAGCGCGCCATGCGGTCGCGCGCGCGGTCGGCGACGCCGCTCGCTACCATGCCGCCGTAGCTGTGACCGACGAGCACGACATCGCGCATGTCTTCGTAGGTGATGACGCCGAGCACGTCGGCGATGTGGGTTTCAAGGTCGTTTGCCGGGTTCGCCAAATGCGCGCGCTCGCCGAGCCCGGTATAGGTCGGCGTAAAGAAGGTATGCCCGGCCGCTGCCATCAGCGGGCGCACTTTCTTCCAGGCCCAGGCCGCCGACCAGGCGCCATGCGCAAGCACGATATTTGCCAAAGGCTTTCTCCCTCACTTTGTTTGCGCGGCCTGCCCGTTTGCCGCACCGCGGTCGCAGCATGCGCGGAGGAGAAACCTAGCAATGAAATGGAATGCCGTAAAAGCCGGTAGGATGGGTTGAACGAAGTGAAATCCATCGCCTCACGGCACGGTTGCCCCGAACGATGGGTTTCGCTCCGCTCAATCTATCCTACGAATATTGGAATGCTTTACGCCGCGTAAACGGCGTTGAGGAAGCGCTCCATCTCCGCCGACAGCCGGTTGCCGTCCTGGGCCAGAGTTTGCGCCGAGGAGAGCACTTGGCTGGAGGCGGCGGTAATGCCCGCGGTGCTGTCGGTGACCTCGACGATGTTGGCGGTGACGCGCGCCGCGCTGCCGGCGGCGGCGTGGACATCCTCGGCGATCTCCTGCGTCGTCGCCGCCTGCAACGTGACGGCGGCGGTAATGGCGGCGGCGATTTCCGAGATGCGCCCGATGGTGGCGCCGATTTCCTTGATAATGGCGACCGAGTCCTCCGTTGCCGCCTGGACGCCCGCGATCTGCACGCCGATATCTCCGGTGGCCTTGGCGGTTTGGGCGGCGAGCGCTTTGACTTCCTGGGCGACCACGGCGAAGCCGCGTCCGGCTTCGCCGGCGCGCGCCGCCTCGATGGTGGCGTTGAGCGCGAGCAAGTTCGTTTGTTCGGCGATGGCGGTAATGAGCTTGACGACGTCGCCAATGCGGCCGGCCGCGCGCGCAAGCTCGGTGATCCGGGCGTCGGTCTTTTCCGCCTGCGACACCGCCTGCAGCGCAATTTGCGTCGATTCCTCCACCTGCCGACGAATCTCGCCGACCGAGCCGATCAGGCGCGCGGCGGCACCCGATACCGAACTGACGTTCTCGGACGCTTGTGTCGAGGCCGACAAGACTTTGTCCGACAGATCGCGCGTAGCGGACGCAGTCGCATTCAGAGCCTCCGCTGCCGCCTCCAGCTCGGTCGACGACGAGGACACTGAGCGTACAACACTTGCCACCGTCGTCTCGAAGGCGCCTGCGAGCGCGTGCATGTCGGCCTTGCGCTGCTCGGCGGCGCGCCGCGTGCTCTCCCGTTCCGCGGCTTCCAATTGGTCGATGCGGCTCAGCTTCTCTTTGAAGGTCTGTGCCGCCCGCGCATTGGCGCCGACTTCGTCGCGGCGTTCGAGGTAAGGCACGGCGACGTTTTTATTACCGGCGGCGAGTTGCAACAGCACGTCGCCGATGCGGTGGATCGGGCGGCTGATGGCAAGCGCGCCGAAAACTGCGACCCCGGCAAGGACAGCGATGACGAACAGCCCGATACCGAGATCAATGCGGCTCACGCGCGCCGTTTCTGCGTTCGCTTGCGCCTTGCGCTCATCGGCGGCCATGATCAGTGTATTCGTCGTTGCGTCGAGAAGAGCGTTGATTTGCTCGCCAAGCGCGCCACTGCGCGCCACCTTGTCGACCGTATCACCATAGTCCTTCGCCGCTGCGGCAAGCTCGGTCACAACGCCGACATAGCTTTTGACGAGCGCAGCGAGTTGATCGAGCCGTTCCCGGTCTGAGGGCTCGCGCGTTATGGCAATCGCAGCCTCGATATGGCCGCCGGCCGCTGCGTTGTGGGCTTTAAGCCTGTTCAAGGCCCCGTCGACTTCACTCGGTGCGATGGCCAGCCGGATTTCACGCGTCTCGATCTGCATGCTGCGCACATTGTCGGCGGCGCGCAGCGCCTCGAAGGCGGCCAGCTGGCGGCTGTCGGCGGCATGGCGCTGCAGGCTTGCCGAGTACTCGCCGTATTGTTGCTCAATGAGCATAGCGGCGACCAAGACGACGCCGACGCCCGCCCAGACGGCGAGCTTGGTGCGAATGGAAAAGTCGAAAGCCGCCATCGGCCGGTCCAGGGACAGTAACCGCATCATTAACGGCGGGGGTTAATGCGCGGTAAAATCGTGATGCTGGACCGCCCCGCAGGCTCGCCGGTCGCGGCGAGCCCTGGTAATCCGTCGCCAATTTTCGGGAAACTACTTCGCTATTCGCGGCCGAACTGCCGCTTCAGCTCGGTTTTGGCACGCTCCAGCGTGCGCCGACGGCTAGCCGGCAATTTCTTGCCGGCGCGATTTATATAGAAGACCAGCATCGACAAAGCGGACCGATAGGGGGTTGATTTGCGCCGCCGGCTTCGTTCCGCCGAGCGTTTGAGCGAGGCCGCGATGCGTTTCGGGTCTTTTAAGCTGAACACGCCCTTGTCGAGATCGAGCGCGTCACTTTCACGGGTGACGCGGCCGGACCAATAGTGTGTGCCTTTACGCTGTACCGCATCGCGCTGGCGCGATTTTCGCGGCGCGGTCTTTCGCCGGGATGCGGCATGGGACATGGTGCGTTCCTAAAAAAATCGGACGATCATGGAGCCGAATATTAGACGGCCTTTTCCAAGCTCGGAGGCGGGTCGGCTGCGTCGGAATCGTGTACGGCGACGCCCACCATCGGATCGATCGGCGCTTCCCAGGGCCGCCGCTCGAGTGTGCGCATGGTATCCGCGTAACCCGCTTGCCAGCGATCGGCGATGCCTTGCGACGAGAAATCGATCTCACGCAACAGATCGTCGTTGCGCTCCGGATTCGCGTTTATGCGCACGATGTGCATTAGCGTGCCGCAACCGTAGCCGGCCATCTCTTTGACCTCCGGCGTGTTGCGCAAATTTTCCGGCATCATTCGCACAAGCTCACGCACCATGTGGCGCAGCTGGTGAATGTGCTCCTGCCGCGGAATGTGGCTGTCGGCGCGGCTCGCATATTGAATGTCGATCTGGCGGCTTAGCACCTGCATGACCGATTCAGGCTCCGGGCCGGCGATCGGGAATATCTGCACCGAGAAGACCACGGAATCGCGGCGCGGATTGTCGTCGAACACCACTTCGATCGGCGTATTGGAGTAGAGGCCGCCATCCCAATACGGGTCCCCATCGATCCGTACTGCCGGAAATCCCGGCGGTAGCGCTCCGGAGGCGAGAATGTGATCGAGGGTGATCGGCAGATTGCGGCTGTCGAAATAATGCATCTTGCCGGTGCGCACGTTAACGGCTCCCACCGTCAAGCGCGGATGTGTGCCGGTGAGGCGTTCGAAGTCGACCAAGCTGCCGACGGTATTTCGCATTCCGTCGATGGTGTAGAAAGCTGCCCGTTCGACCCCGACAAGCGCGTTGAGTCCTCCCCAAGCAAGCGCCTGGTTGGGCGCGTAATATCCGGAAACGCCATTGAACAGCGACATCATATAAGCGGCGGTGCGGCCGAGAGCCTGCCCGAACGGGGTTTCGCCCCATAACGGCTTTTGCTCGACGCGTTGCCAAAATTCTCGCAAGCGTTCGAGCCGGGAACCGGCGTCATTACCGGCGATGATAGCGCCGTTGAGCGCGCCGATGGAGGTGCCGACGATCCAGTCGGGTTCGATGCCGGCCTCGTGCAGCGCCTGATATACGCCGCCCTGATAGGCGCCAAGAGCGCCGCCGCCCTGGAAGACCAGCACCACCTGGCCCGGAAGCTTCGGCCGCTCTGCTGCCGCCGCGCGCGGCGGACCTTTGACGAGTATCTGATCCATGGTCGGCCTCCCGGCGCGCGGCCTTTCTCCATGTAATTGTGCGGTGCCCGCGCAAACGACAAGCCCATCCAAGTGGCGGGACCGCTGGGGCGACGGTCGGAAAAGGGAAGTTGGCCGGGGACGTTTAGTCGGGCGCGGCCGCACTTTTAAGCGCGCGCTCGACCATCGTCCCGACGAGGACGCGCCGGTAGGCGCCGCTTGCGTGAATATCATCCGGCGGATCGGCCGCAGCGGAGGCAGCGACTGCCGCGGCGGCAATGATTTGTTCGTCGACGGAACGCCCGTTGAGCGCGTCCTCCGCGGATTTAAGGCGCACCGGCCGGTCGGCGGCGCCAATGACGCCGACATGGGCGTTGCGCGCCTTGCCGTCGGGGTCCGGGTCGTGAAACACCGCGGCGGCGGCAAGAGCAAAATCGCCGCTCCGCCGCGCGAACTCGACAAAGCCGAAGCGGCGCCGCGGCGGCCATGGCGGCAGGCGGATGTCGCGGATGAGCTCGTCGGGGAGAAGCGCGGTGTTAAGCGGACCGCGGAAGAAATCCGCCGCCGCAATGGTGCGCGCGCCGCCAGCGCCGATGACGGCGATTTCGGCTTCGCAGGTCACGGCGATGCACGGCAATTCGGCGGCGGGATCGGCGTGAGCAAGGCTACCGCCGACGGTGCCGCGGTTGCGGATCTGATAATGGGCGACTTGCCCGATTGCGGCGGCAAGGAGCGGATGCGCCGCGCGCAGCTCGGCATTTTCCAAAATCTCCCGCCAGCGCACCATGGCGCCCAACGTGACGCCGTCGGCGGCAATGCCGATCCGCCGCAGCTCATCAACTTTGCGCAGGTCGACAATCAGCGACGGGGAGGCGACGCGAAACGCGAGCATCGGAACCAGGCTTTGCCCGCCGGCCAGGGCCTTGGCCTCGCCGCCATGCGCGGCCATTAGCGCAACGGCATCAGCGAGCTTTTCCGGGCAGGAATATTCGAACGGCGGCAGTTTCATTTCCGAAAATACGCTGCTTTGATTTCGTGCGCGGCATCATACCGCCGCCGTGTAACGTTCACCATGCGCCACAGCGGAATCAACGAGATTGTCGTATCGTCAACTCTATGCAAACTGATTATAGCCGACGGCTAAAAATCTACATGTTATTAAACCGATGTCGCAAGCCCTCGGGTCGCCACGTCCGCCCTCGCGCGCGAGGGGAAGGAGAAAGCCGCCGTGCTCCACCTGACACTTGAGCGGTTTGAAAGACGCTTGCCGGTTTTTGCTATCGGCGCTGTCATCGCAAGCGTGTTGTTGGGGCTTCCTACCGCCAAGGCGGGCGCACAGAACGCAATCAAAATCGGACTGTCGGCGCCATTAACCGGGCCGTTCGCCGAGAACGGCAAGCAAATGATCGCCGCCGCGAAGCTGTTCGCCGAAGAGAACGGCAGCGCGATCCTTGGCCGCGAGATCCAGCTCATCACCCGCGATGATGCCGGGGTCCCCGACCAGGCACGGCGCATCGCACAGGAATTTGTCGTCAACGAGAAGGTCGCGGTACTGGCGGGCTACAATCCGACTCCCAACGCGCTTGCGGTCGCGCCGATCGCGACTGAAGCGAGAATTCCGCAGATTGTTGTCGGCGCCGTGGCATCGGCCATCACCGCGCGCTCGCCGTACATCGTGCGCACCATGTATGCGCAGAGCCAGGTCACAATCCCCATGGCGCGATGGGCGGCAAAGAATGGCATCAAGCGGGTTGTCACGCTCGTGTCCGATTATTCGCCCGGCCTCGACGCCGAGAAGGCCTTCATGGATGAATTTACCGCCGACGGCGGAAAAATCGTGGAGGCGGAGCGGGTGCCGTTGCAAAATCCAGACTATGCCCCTTATCTACAGCGCGCCCGCGACGCCAAGCCGGATGCGATATTCATGTGGGTACCGGGCGGGATCGCTGCGGCATTGATGCGCCAATATACCGAGCGCGGTCTCAATCAGTCCGGCATCAAGCTGATCGGCGTTGGCGATATCACCGACGATGCGGTGTTAAACGAGGCCGGCGACTCCATGCTCGGTGTCATCACCTCGATGCAATATTCCGCCGCGCATTCCTCAGCGATGAACAAGGCCTTCGTGGCGGGCTTCAAGCGTGCCGGCAACGGCATCCGTCCAGACCATATTGGGGTGGCGGTTTACGACGCCCTGCATTTGATCTACGCGGCGATAAATAAGACGGGCGGTAACGCTAACGGCGACGCCCTGATCGCCGCAATGAAAGGAATGGCGTGGGAAAGCCCGCGCGGGCCGGTCTCGATCGATCCGGAAACCCGTGAGATGGTCCAGGACGTGTATATTCGCCGGGTCGAAAGGGTTGATGGCGAACTCTATAATGTCGAGTTCGAAAAATTCCCGGCTGTGAAGGTGCCGCCCAAACCGCAGGCGAGATAGACCATTGCGACTATTTTCTTCTGCTTCGACAAGTCAAGGCATGCCGGCGTGACAAGACTTTCCGTAGCCATCGTCGGCGCGGGAATGGGCGGACTTGCTACCGCGGCGGCGCTGCGGCGTGTCGGCGTCGACGTCTCCGTCTACGAACAGGCCAAGGCCTTCGCTCGTGTCGGTGCGGGCATCCAAATCGGCTGCAACGCGGTGAAAGTCCTGCGCGCCTTCGGACTTGAGCCACATCTGCGCGCAACCGCCTTCTATCCCCGATCCTGGAACAACAGAGACTTCGATACCGGAAAGATTCGCTTCGACATGATCTTTGGCGAAGCGGCCGAGGAGCGCTATGGCGCACCCTATTTCCTCGCGCACCGCGCCGATCTTCACGCGGCTCTGGCAAGCGTCGTGCCCGAGGGCGTGCTGCGGCTCGATCATCAGGTCGTGTCGCTCGAACAGCGCGCGGACGGCAGCGTCGGGCTTGATTTCGCCAATGGCGAGAGCGCCAGCGCCGATGCCGTGGTCGGTGCCGACGGCGTTCATTCGGTCGTCAGGGACATGCTGTTCGGCAGCGACGAGCCGGCTTTCACCGGCCGGATCGCTTACCGCACCGTGTATCCGGCGACGCTGCTCGAGGGATATCGGATCGACGATTGCACCAAGTGGTGGGGACCGGATCGCCACATTGTCATCTACTACGTCAAACCCGATCGCAGCGAAGTCTATTTTGTGACCAGTCAGCCGGAACCGGGGTTTGCTCTCGAATCCTGGTCCGCGACGGGCGATGTCAACGTGGTGCGCTCAGCCTTCGCTGATTTCCATCCGCAGGTCCGGCAGGTACTCGCGTCATGTCCTGCCGTTCACAAGAGACCGTTGGTCGATCATGATCCGCTGCCGCGCTGGTCGGAGGGCAACGTCACGCTGTTGGGTGATGCGTGCCATCCGATGACGCCCTACATGGCGCAGGGCGCGGCCATGGCGTTTGAGGATGCCGCCGTACTGTCACGCTGCCTCGACGGCGTCGACCGGTCGGGAGTGGCTGACGCCTTCCGCCGTTTCGAGACGACGCGCAAGGCGCGCACCTCGCAAGTCCAGCTGGGCTCACGCACCAATACCTGGCTTCGCGACGAGACCAATCCGGACTGGGTATACGGCTTTGATGCCTGGACCGCGCCATTGGCCCGCTGACGGGAGTCGCAGACGCGATGCGCGATGGCGGCCGCTAAACGCGCTGCACGGCGCGGTCGGCAATATTGGCATTCATCCGGTCGGCCGATAAAGTCATATCGTTTTTGGGCTCAAGGTCGGTGCTCATGCAAAGATCAGCTTGGCAAAGCAGGAGGTCGATGTGCGTTATATTTTTGCGACAGGCTTGCTCCTTGCGCTTCTGATCAACGTCGCAACGTCAACGCCGACGCGCGCCATGACCTGCACTGACCGCGAACAGGTCTGCTTCGCCTATTGCGACAAGAATAACCCGGGACCGAGGTGTAAACCCGTCTGCCGAGAGCTGTTGAGCAAGTGCATGTCGACCGGATGCTGGGAAAGCAAAATAACTGCAAAGCGGTGCGGCATTGATCGGCAGTGAGGTAACAATCGCCGTCGTCTGCGGCCGCTCCGCGCTACAAGCAGCCATTGGCGGATGGGTGATCGCGGCTTAAAATGCCTGCTATTCCGATATGCGGAGAATAAAATGGACGACCGGCCGGCGACTATCGATAGCGAAACGCAACTGCGCGGTCTCTACCAGAAGCCCATGGAACTGGCGCTGCTCAAACAGCTCGACCGGCTCGACGAGCACTGCCGCAATTTTCTCGCGCACTCGCCATTCGTGGTGATCGGCTCGACGCGCCCGGGGCGCGGTACCGACGTAAGTCCCCGCGGCGACGCGCCCGGCTTTGCCCGCGTGCTCGACGCCAACACCATCGCGATCCCGGATCGGCCCGGCAACAACCGCCTCGATACAATGTCGAACATCGTCGCCGATGCCGAGGTGGGCTTGCTGTTCTTCATTCCCGGTATCGACGAGACGCTGCGTATCAACGGCCGGGCGCGGCTCTCGCACGAGCCGGCGCTTCTGGCCGCCGCCGCGGTCAACGGACGCGAGCCGCGCCTCGTTATTGTGGTGACCGTGCGTGAGGCGTTCCTGCATTGCGGCAAGGCTCTGAAGCGATCGCGGCTTTGGCACAACGATTACCGCGTCGAAAAGAGAGATTTCCCGTCGCTCGGGCGCATGATCGTCGAACAGACGAAGCCGAAGCAGATAAGTGTTGAGCAGGCCGACGCATTCATCGAAGACAATTACGTCACCGGGCTTTACTAGCTTTACTCTCCACGTCGGATTGAATTCAGCGGACCAACGCTGTGGCTGCGGCTTTTTACTTCGAACCGCAGGGCGGATTGGTCGCGATATCGGGTGTGCGCGCCGGCCATGGCAACTGCGGCTCGACTTTTGCTCGCGATCCCGCTAAGCGGGCCGGGTCATGTAACAACGGCAAGCGCCTCCATGCGACCTGCAGGACCGGCAGCGAATACGGGCGCCAAGCTTGCGGCACAGGCAATCTCGTTATCTCTGAACGTTGCCTGCGCCGCGCTTTTGCTCGCCGCCGCTGGGCGCGAAACGCTCGCAGCCGACGCGAACGCGGCGGCGAAGCCGTCGGCGTCCGTTGCGGTCCCGGGGTTCTGGGACCCGCGGCGCCGGCCGGAGCGGCCTGACCTGTCGCGCGTGCAGAGCATTCGTTTCCTTACCGATCTCGATTATCCGCCGTTCGACTATGCCGGTCCCGACGGCAGTCCGACCGGGTTTAACGTGGACCTCGCGCGGCTAATTTGCGACGAGATCAAGGTCGTTTGCACCATTCAAGCGCGGCCGTTCGCGTCGCTGCTCGAGGCGCTCAACGACAGTCGCGGCGACGCCGTAATCGCTTCCATCGCGCCAACCGCGGAAACGCGGCGACTCGCCGACTTCACCGACCCCTATTACCGCACGCCGGCGCGCTTCGTGGCGCGCCGTGACAGCCCGCTCGGCGACGTGGTTCCGGAACGGCTCGAGGGCAAAAAGATCGCGGTCGTCGCCGGAACGGCGCACGAGGCGTACTTGAAAGCGATGTTCACCGAAGCAGAAGTGCGCTCTTATCCGACCGCCGAGGCAGCCCGCGAGGCGTTACGGCAAAAGGAGGTAGATCTTTTGTTCGACGACGGCATTGCGCTGGCGTTTTGGCTCAACGGCACCGATTCGGCGGGTTGTTGCGCTTTCCGCGGCGGGCCGTTTCTGGAGAACCGTTATTTCGGCGAGGGTGTCGGCATTGCGGTAAAACGCGGCAATGATTTGTTGCGGCAGACATTGAACTGGGCGCTGTTCCAGCTCTGGGAGAAGGGAAGCTTTACTGATCTGTGGCTGCGCTATTTCCCGATCAGTCCGTTTTGACGCGCGACGGCTGACGCTGGCATATGGACCGGCATGACATTTTCGGCTGCCACTGATGAGTCCGCGGAGTTGCGCGCGCTCGCGGAAGCCTCCCACGCCTGGCCGTTCGAAGAGGCGCGCAAGATTGTTGCGCGGCTGAGGAAAAAGCCGAAGGACGAGGTGATTTTCGAGACCGGCTACGGTCCGTCCGGTCTGCCGCATATCGGCACCTTCGGCGAAGTGGCGCGCACGTCCATGGTGCGCAATGCCTTCCGCGTGCTCACCGGCGACAAAGTCAAGACGCGGCTGATTGCTTTTTCCGACGACATGGACGCGCTGCGCAAGGTGCCTGACAACATCCCGAACAAGGAGATCGTGGCGCGGCATCTGGGCCAGCCGCTCACCAAAGTGCCCGATCCGTTCGGCACGTATCCAAGCTTTGCCGCGCACAACAATGCGCGGCTGCGCGCCTTCCTCGATCAGTTCGGCTTCAACTACGAATTTTTTTCGGCGACGGAATGCTACACGTCGGGGCGCTTCGACGCCGCGCTCATGAAAGTCCTGCAGCGCTTCGACGAAGTGATGGCGATAATGCTGCCGTCGCTGCGCGAGGAACGGGCGCAGACTTATTCGCCGTTTTTGCCGATCGACCCGCAAACCGGCATTGTCCTGCAGGTACCGGTAGTCGCGCACGACGCCAAGGCCGGCACCATCACGTACGAGCACACCGACAGCAAGGAACGGGTGACTACGCCGGTCACCGGCGGACGCTGCAAGCTGCAATGGAAGCCGGATTGGGCGATGCGCTGGATCGCCCTCGGGGTCGACTACGAAATGGCAGGCAAGGATTTGATCGATTCGGTCAAACTGTCCGGGGAAATCTGCCGGGCGCTGGGCGGTATGCCTCCCGAAGGGTTTAACTACGAGCTCTTCCTCGACGAGAACGGCCAGAAAATCTCCAAGTCCAAGGGCAACGGACTGACCATCGAGGAGTGGCTGCGCTACGCCAGCCCCGAGAGTCTTTCGCTGTTCATGTATCGCGAGCCGAAGGCGGCGAAGCGGCTCTATTTCGACGTCATCCCCCGCCACGTCGACGAATATCAGCAATTTCTCGAGGCCTACGCCCGTCAGGACGCAAAGCAGCGGCTCGCCAATCCGGTCTGGCACATCCACGGCGGTACGCCGCCGCAGGCCGACCATCCAGTGACGTTCGCTATGCTGCTGTCGCTCGTCACCGCCTCGAACGCGGAGAACGCCGACACGCTCTGGGGCTTCATCGGCCGCTACCGGCCGGGCGTGACCAAGACGACCCATCCGCATCTCGCCGCGCTCGTCGACTATGCCATTCGCTATTTCCACGATTTCGTGCTGCCGACCAAAAAGTACCGCGAGCCGAGCGCGGCCGAGCGCGCGGCGCTGATCGACTTGCGTGATGCGTTGTCGCAGCTGGCCACCGATGCGAGCGCGGAAGCGATCCAGAACGTGGTCTACGAGGTCGGCCGCCGCGAGCCGTTCCTCGACGAGAAGAAAAAGGCCAAGGACGGCAAGCCCGGCGTCGCCCTCGACTGGTTCAACATGCTCTACCAGGTGCTGCTCGGCCAGGAGAAGGGCCCGCGCTTCGGCTCTTTCGTCGCCGCCTACGGCATCCAGAACACCATCGATATGATCGACGGCGCGCTGGCGCGCAGCGCGTAATATCGCAGCCGCTCAGGCCTCCGCCATGACCGCGCGCACCCGAGCGACAAGGGCCGGATCGCGAAACGCGCTGCGGGGTTTAAGCAGATTCATGACCTCCATCCGGAGCTTATGAACTTCGGCATCGCGGGCCGCCAGCTGCACTATGGCGCGGCCGAAGGCGAATGTGGCTTGCAGGTCGGGCGGACGTTCGCCGCGTGTTTCCGGGTAGGCGAAATCAGAAACCGCGGCCGCGGCCCACGGCGTGTCCAGCACTTCCTGAATGCCGGCGAAAAACGCCGGCGCCAAGCCGTCGAACGGATCACTCGTCGCCGCGCGGGCAGCGAGCAGATCGCGCAAGACGCAGGCCTCTTTGGTGGCGACGCTCATGCCTTGCCCGTAAACCGGATTGAAGCGGCAAATACTGTCGCCGATTGGCAAGAGCCCACGCGGAAATGATTCCAGGCGTTCGAAATGGCGCCAGATGCTTTCCGGAAAGGCAAAGCGCATTGGATCGCAGTCCGGCCTCGCGTCCTTTATGGCGCGGTAAACGGTCTCCGTCCGCAGCTCTTTTGCGTAAGCGAGAAAGCCGTCCAGATCGCCGGGCGGTCCATCTCCATGGGCGCCGCCAAGGCTCAGAATCCAACGCTTCCCTTCGATGGGAAACATGATCGCACCGCGCTTGCCGGCTGGCGGCCCGGGAAAGTGCAAGACGCCTTTCCAATGCGGCGGAGCGTCTTCGGGAATTGCGAAAATGCAAGTGGAATAGGCCATATCGATGCCAATAGCGGTTTCGCTCGGCAGCGGATGATCAGTCGCCTTCAGCGCATCGAGCGTCAGCGCGGCGCGGCCGGAAGCATCGACAACGAGGTCGGCGGGCACGACTTCGCCGGCGCCGTTCGTGCCCGCCAGTTGCACGCCGGTGACGGCGCCGCCGCTCCGCTCGCCGGAAACGAGTTGAGCAACGCGGCAGCCGTCTCGCAGTGTCACGTTCGGCCGCTTCATCAACTCTTGCCGCACCGTACGCTCAACGAGCGGCCGCGTCATGGCGTAGCCAAACCAGCCGAGGTCGCGCTGCGGGAAGGGATCGAAACCTGGACTTTCAGTTAGGATGTCCAAACCCATCCGGTAGGGCACGGCGCCGGCTTTCGTCAGCGCAGCGGTAAAACCCGGGAAGAGCGATTCCAGCGCGCGCTCACCACCGCCCAAGAGCACATGCGTGTGCCGGGATTGCGGGGTGCCGGCCCGCGGCATCGCGCCGTCGGGAAGTCCGTCGCGTTCGAGGACGATGACGTTTTCGAAGAAGTCGCTGACCGCGCCAGCGGCGGCGAGGCCACCGATGCCCGCTCCGACGACAATAGCCTGTTTGCCAAGCAACGGGGTCATTTTCCCCTCCATTGCCCAAGTCCGGCGTCTAACTCCGACGGCGTTAACGTAGCACCGGCACTGCCGGATTGTCCCAGTGGAGCGGGCTCACTTTAAGGGCAAAATTTCAGCTCACTGGCTCGCCCACAGAATGCGCGCGATCCAAAGAACATCGGTGGCGGCAATGGTGCGGTCGGCATGATCGGCATTGAGCGAACAAAGCTCGATCGATTTCGCTGTACGGCGCTTGAGTTCCTTCGCCATGACCTCGCCGTTTCGCGTCTTTACTACGACGCGGTCGCC
>Ga0335078_10005002_pt1 | contig 19617 bp, 16 predicted proteins | sample Lox_Sample_32_FD_206711 | JGI IMG/M metagenome (GOLD analysis project Ga0335078, IMG submission 206711) | Soil microbial communities from Loxahatchee National Wildlife Refuge, Florida, United States - Lox_Sample_3.2 | ecosystem: Environmental > Terrestrial > Soil > Wetlands | place: USA... | reverse complement strand
TCGCCCCAAACAGTCCGCAAACCGGCGAAAGCGATTACCTAAACAAACCCGTATCCTTCGTCGTCGCAGAGGGTTATGGGTTCTTCACAGACGACTAATTCTGCTCAATGGCGTCGCCTCGCGAGACCGGCCGCTAAGCCTTGAGCGTCGGGTAAAGCCCAATGACGGGGGAAATGAACTGCAGACTGTCGCGACGCATCCGGCGACTTGCGTCAGGAACCCTCCCCGCGGTTGTCGCCCTAGGGGGTCTGGGCGCGACCTCCGCCACGGCCGGCGCCGTGCACCTTCAGAGCTTCTTTGACGTGGAGTCAAAAACCGAGGCGCCGTCGACCCCGCCGCCGCCCGTGCCGATCGGCGTATTCGGCGACAATATGCCCGATCCGGGTCATCTGACGCTCTCCGTTATTCCGCAATTCGGCGAGAACGCGCATATGCGGGTCGGGACGCACACCATCACCGCGCAGCAGGTCGCGACGATCCTTCCCGGCTGGTATTGGGACCCGGCGGTTCATTACAACACGTTGCAGCAGGCCTATTTCGTGGAGGCGCAAACCGTGACGCTCGCCTATGGCGTCATGAAGGACCTATCGCTCGTCATCCTCACCGGCGCGTGGGAGAAGCACCAGGATCTCTTGACCTTTTACGGATCCTCGAACCTCGTCCCGCGCGGGATGAGCTTTACGGGAACGGACAGCCTGCTCGACTCGCAGGCGGCGTTGATCTGGCGCGCCTATCAGGATCGGGTCAACCGGGTCAAAATCAATCTCGGCATGTCCTTCCCGACCGGCAGCGATCACAATCTCACCGGCCTGGTGCTGCAGACGACGGGAAACTTCGCGATCGCCCGGGCCTTCTACGGCATGCAGTCCGGCTCCAACACTTACGACCTGCTGCCGGGCGTCTTGTACGCTGGCGCGATCCAGCCCTGGTCCTGGGGTCTCTCCTACCGGGCGCGGATACCGCTCACCTGGAATCCCGAAGGTTACAGATGGGGCGATTACCAGGAGGCGAACGGCTGGATCGGCTACACTTTGTTTCCGGGCCTGACGACCAGCTTGCGTCTGAGTTTCAGCGTACAAAGCCAGATCGCCGGCGCCGATTGGTTGATCGCCTCCAAGCTCCCCAGCGCCAATCCGCTCAACTGGGGCGGCAAGATCCTCCAGGTCCTCGGCGGCGCCGACGTCGACGGGAAGCTCCTGGGCGCTCCCGGCTTCTCGATTGGCTTTGAGGCCGGCGTGCCCGTCTATCAAAATTTGAACGGTCCGCAGCTTTCCAGAGTCTGGCAGGCCGGCATGGCGCTGCGCTGGAAGGTCGGCGAAGAAGAGAAAGAGGAGAAGGTCTCCAAGACCGGCGTCTTCAAGGGGCCGGCGCCGGCCTCGACCTCAAGCCGCAGCCCCTGGGACGGCGTTCACCTCGGCTTGAACGGCGGCTTCACCTGGGCGGCGGACACGGCCACGCGCTTCACCTATTTGGGCTCCCCGGGCTCCCCCGGCTTCGTCAGTCTTTACGCGCACGGCAGTCTTCCCGCCGGAATCGATCTCAACAGCCAGGCGATCATTGCCGGCGCGCAGTTCGGATATGACAGGTGGCTCTACGAGAGATATGTCGCTGGCCTCGAGGCGGATCTTGCAGGGCTCGGCGTCGGCGCCAGCAGCAAGGCGTCCTGGCAGGGATCGCCGCTCACCTATCTGCAGGCAGGTCGCGATCAGCACTATTTGGGGACGGTGCGCGGCCGAGTGGGCTATCTCGCGACGCCGGACATGCTCGTCTACGCCACGGGCGGCGCGGCCATCGGCGAGAGCGATCTTAACGCGACCTACTTCGCTCCGAGCCTGAGCAGTCCCCTCTATCTCGGCGGCAGCTGGCTCGGTTATGTCGACATGAGGCTCGGCTGGACCGCCGGCGCCGGGGTGGAGTGGATGTTGAGCCCCAGCTGGAGCCTCAAGGCCGAATATCTCTATTACGATCTGGGGACGGCGAACACGGCGAACGCCGACCCGCTCTACTACACCACCACCAAACCAGCGACATGGTCGTCCGTCGGCTACCGGGGCGACTTCAGCGGCAACGTCATCCGCGTCGGTTTGAACTACCACCTCAACGGCGTAGCGCCGGAGCCGTTGCTCGCCAAATACTGATCGAAGCGGCGCGAGTATAGCGTTGGCCAAGATACGAGCGTTTCACGCAATGGCGAGGATGACGTTCTCGGGCGCGAATTGCGCCGCCGCTTCGTCGCCTTCGCGAAGTCCGAGCGCCTCGGCCCGCGCGTGCGAGACCACGGCGGTGAGGCTCTTTCCGCCGCCGATGTCGAGCAGAAATTCGCTTCTCGGCGGGGCGTCGATGCGGCGCGTCACCCGGCCGACGAGGCGGTTGCGCTCATAGAGCCGCGGCGCGTCGACGCGCGTGAGCTCGACGAAGGAGGATTTCACCAGCGCGAGCGCGCGCCGTCCGGGCTTCAGATCGAGCTCCTCGAGGGCGTCGTTGGTGACGATCGCATGCAGCGGAATCGAGTCGGACAGACGCAACGCGACTTCGACGTCGACCGGGCCGGCTTCGACCTTGACGACCTCGGCCTGAAAGACGTTGCGGGCGGAAATCCGAAAACCGACGCTCCAGAGAAGAAAATCGTCGACGCCTTCCAGGCCTTCGAGCGCGATCGCCGAGGAGATGCGCGTCAGGCGCTCCTCGAGACTGTGGAAGGCTTCGATGAGCTTCAACCCTTCCGCCGTGAGCTCGGCGCCGCCGCCCGAGCGGCCGCCGGTCTTGAGCACGAAGGCGGGGGAGGGGAGCAGATTGTTGATCGCCTGGACCGCGTCCCAGGCGCCCTTGTAGGAGAAGCCGGTGGCCTTGGCGGCTTGGGAGATGCTGCCGTGCTCGGCGACGGCCTCCAGCACCTTGATGCGGTCACGGCCGACGAGCAGGCGTCCGTCGCTGCGCAGCGCCAAGGTGGCGTCAATTTTCTTGTCCGGTGAAGGCTGCACGCGCGTTCTCGCTGTTGGCGAGCGTCATGGAAATGACGCAGCGGCTGTCAGTCTAGCATGCGAAGCGCGGATAGCGGAATTTTCGCTTTGAAAATCGGAGACGCCGCCGCTCGCCGAATGCCTCGAGACTTCACCAAAGGCGATGGACGCGAACCGATAGCCGCGCTGTCTTCCGACGGCGTTTTGCGCCGCGGCGACCCCCGCAGATCTTGCGGCGCGCTCCTTGTCGCCGCCCGCAGGATTAAGCGCAAGGCGTCTGAACGGCATGCGAACATTATTAGGAAATTGAGCTTAATTTGGAGGAATCTTTGCCGCGAAGCGCGCGAACGAACCACCCCCGCACGGCTGAACGCCCAAGGGAAAATTTCTACCCAAAATGAGGTCGAAGCTTCGCTTGAGGAAGAGAACGGCCGGACGCGGCTTTGCGCTCGCAACCGCCTGCGATCACCCCAAAGCCCAGCCCATGACCGACGCCCCGATGAAGAGGACGAAGGCTCCAAACAGTATGACGGACCAAAGACCTTTGGGCATGGCGATTCCCTCTAAGGTTTCGACCGCTTCGGCTGCGGCTTGAAGAATCAATATAGGCGCAAATCGAAGGAACGCCAGCGTGACGATGCGAGTCCGAAGACATTTGAAAGTCATACTGGAGACGTAGCGCTGGAGACTCTGGGCGTCCGCCTTTAAGGCTCTCCGAGCGCTTCGAGGGGCGCAGCGCAGCGGAAAGGCTCGATGACGAAGACGTCGTCCGCGAGGAAAAACGCCGTTTCGCGCCATGCGTTGCGAGGCGCGAGCCTGCTTTGCGTCGTCCTCATCCTGACCCCGGCGAGGGCCGACGACACGGGCGCCGCCGCAGCGCCAGCGAGACCCGAGAGCGCGAAGGCTGAAAGCGCCGCCGCAACCTCCGACACCGCCAAGGGCAGATCCGCGAAGGAAAAAGGCGCGAAGGCCGAAAGAGCGACCTCTATCGAGGCGCCCGCCAACGCGAAAGGAGAAAGCGCGGCTTGGAGGCCCGCGCCCGAAGGACGCGACTGGCGGGGACTCTATGTCGGCGTCGCCGGGGGCGGCTCGCTGCCGCTCGACCGCAGCGAGACTCTGCAGGCGGCGAGCGGTCTTGTCGGGCCTTTCTATGATCTGCATCCCCCCTCGCAGGAGCGCGGCGGAATCGTGTTCGGCGGCTTGGCCGGCTATAATTTCCAGGCGGGGCATGTCGTGCTCGGCGCCGAGACCGAGCTCAATCTTCTCTATGGACGGCGTGGTCCATCGGGGACCTTTATCGCGCCGCCGGCCTTCGCCGGGCTCGGCGTGCTGACGTACACGCTGGCGCGGCCCTACTCGGACGGCAATTATTTCGGGAGTTTTCGAGGCCGTTTGGGCTACACGATCGACAATGCGTTGCTCTACGCGACCTTCGGCGTCGCAAGCGGCGGCTGGCGATCCGCCTCCGGCTTGTTTTTGAACAATTTCGCGCCGGGCAATCTCTTTTCGAGCGGCGAGACCGCCTCCACGCGCATGAAATTCGTCGCCGGCGGCGGCCTCGAATGGGGCCTCGACGACCATTGGTCGGCTCGGGCCGAATATTTGTTCCTCGACCAGTCCTACGGAATCCAGCTTTTCGACAACGGCGCCTATTTCGACTTCCTGTCGAAGACGCGCGCGCAAAGCCATGTGTTCCGAGTGGGGCTTCTATACAACCTTGGCGCGGACAATCTGCTGCCGAAGGCGGAAGGGAAAAAAGAGGAAGAGAGGGACGAGGCGAAAAGCGACGAAAAGCAACACCGAAGCAACCAGTCGGACTGGCCCGGCGTCGCCGCGTCGACGGAAGGCGAGAAAGAGTCTACGGCCAGCGACACCGAGAAGATCAATCCGACGACCGCGCAGGACACGGCGGGGGGCGAGCGCTACAGTTTTCACGCACAGAGCACGCTGGTCGCGCAGGGCTATCCGAAGCTCTTTGCGCTCTATAGCGGGCAGAACAGCCTGCCTCCCGACGGCCAGGTCCGCATGACGAACTCGACCACGGGCTTTTGCGGCATGCGCTTGTGGGCGGGCGCAGAAGGCTATGTCAATCCTGAGGTCGTCGCCGGCTCTGGCGTCGCCAGCGCGCACGGCGTCGCCGGCTTCCCGAGCGGCGAGGCCTACAAGGCCGGCGGTGAAGAGCCCTCCCTTCGCTTTCAGCGCTTTTTCATGCGCCAGACCATCGGGCTCGGCGGCGAGAGCGAGACGATCCATCCGGGCCAAAATCTGCTCGGCGGCGAGGTCGACGCCAATCGCCTGACCTTCACTATCGGTAAATATTCGGTCGTCGACATCTTCGACGACAATCGCTACGCGCATGACCCGCGCAACGGCTTCCTCAACTGGTCGGTCATTGACGCGGGCGCCTTCGATTACCCCGCCGATTCCTGGGGCTACACATATGGCGCGACCGCCGAATGGAAGCAGAACTGGTGGACTGCGCGAGCGGGCGTGTTTCAACTCACCGTCGTCCCGGACAGCGAGTGGATCGAGCCCGAGCTTTTGCGCCAATACGGAGTTGTCGGCGAGATCGAGGCGCGTCACGAGTTGTTCTTCAACCAGCCCGGCAAGGTGAAGATTCTGGCTTACGCCAATACGGGCTTTATGGGTAAATACCAGGATGCGGTCGATGTCGGCTTCCTCACCGACACGACCCCCGACGTGACGCAGAACCGCATCAAACGCACCAAGGTCGGCGGCGGGATCAATATCGAGCAGCCTTTCTCGAAGGAGCTCGGCTTCTTCCTGCGCGCGAGCATCGCCAACGGCCGCTACGAGACTTTCGAGTTCACCGACATCCAGCGCTCGCTCTCGGGCGGCTTTGTGCTCACGGGCGATTCATGGGAGCGCCCCAAGGACGCAATCGGCGTCGCCGCGGTAGCCAACGGCCTTTCGGGAAACCAGGTCAAATATTTCGCCGCCGGCGGGCTCGGCGTGGTGATCGGCGACGGCGCGCTCAACTACAACGGCGAGCACATTCTAGAGACCTATTATCGCTATAATCTCGGCGAGGGCGTCCATCTCACCGGCGACTACCAGTTCATCCAAAATCCCGCCTACAACAAGGATCGTGGACCCGCCAATCTCTTCGCGCTGCGGCTGCACGGGGAATTTTGAGGGAAGAGGGGAGGCGGCGCTCGGCGAAGCAATCATATAAAGACTTGCACATATCTTTATTGCATCGCGGTCCGCCCTGCGCTATAGGCTGGGCGCCCCCCCGGCTCGGGCGGGCTGGCCGACCCGGCCTATCCGGCCTCGCCAATTCGAGGGAACACATGACTTCGCATTTCCACTTCAACGACTACGCCGTCGCCGACATCGGCCTCGCCGAATGGGGCCGCAAGGAGATCGCCATCGCCGAGACCGAGATGCCCGGCCTGATGGCGACGCGGGCGGAATATGGCGCGGCGCAGCCCCTGAAGGGCGCGCGCGTCGCGGGCTCCTTGCACATGACGATCCAGACCGCCGTGCTGATCGAGACGCTGAAGGCGCTCGGCGCGGACGTGCGCTGGGCCTCCTGCAACATCTACTCGACGCAAGACCACGCCGCGGCGGCGATCGCCGCGAGCGGCACTCCGGTTTTCGCCAGGAAGGGCGAGAGCCTCGAGGATTATTGGGACTACACGCACAAGATCTTCGAATGGGGTGACGGCGGCTTCCCGAACATGATCCTGGACGACGGCGGCGACGCGACGCTGCTCATTCATCTGGGCCTGCGCGCGGAGCAGGGAGATGTCGCCTTCCTCGACAAGGCGACGAATGAGGAGGAGGAGGTTCTCTTCGCTTCGATCAAGAAGCGGCTGAAGTCCAATCCCGGCTGGTATGGGCGCAACGCCGCGGCGATCAAGGGCGTCACGGAAGAGACGACGACCGGCGTGCATCGCCTCTACACGATGCACAAGGAGGGCAAGCTCCTTTGGCCGGCGATCAACGTCAACGACTCGGTGACGAAGTCGAAGTTCGACAATCTTTACGGCTGCCGAGAGTCGCTCGTCGACGGCATCCGCCGCGCGACCGATGTCATGATGGCGGGCAAGGTCGCCTGCATCGCGGGCTTCGGCGACGTCGGGAAGGGCTCGGCCGCTTCGCTGCGCAACGCCGGTTGCCGCGTGCTCGTGACCGAGATCGATCCGATCTGCGCGCTGCAGGCGGCGATGGAAGGCTATGAGGTGACGACGATGGAGGACGCGGCGACGCGCGCCGACATCTTCTGCACGGCGACCGGCAATGTCGACGTCATCACGATCGACCATATGCGCGCGATGAAGGATCGCGCCATCGTCTGCAACATCGGCCATTTCGACTCGGAGATCCAGGTTGCGGGCCTGCGCAATCTCAAGTGGCACAATGTGAAGCCGCAGGTCGACGAGGTCGAGTTTTCGGACGGCAAGCGCATCCTCCTTCTCGCGGAAGGCCGCCTCGTCAATCTGGGCTGCGCGACGGGCCATCCGTCCTTCGTGATGTCGGCCTCCTTCACCAATCAGACGCTCGCGCAGATCGAGCTGTGGACGAAGCAGGGCCAGTATCCGACGGGCGTCTACACGCTGCCCAAGCGCCTCGACGAAAAGGTCGCCGCGCTGCATCTCGACAAGATCGGCGTGAAGCTGACGAAGATGACGGATGCGCAGGCGGCCTATCTGAACCTGCCGGCCAATGGCCCCTTCAAGCCGGAGCATTATCGGTATTGAGGGCCACGGACCGCGAGCCTTCGGGCTCGCTTTCTTACGCTCGGGGACATGCGAGCCTGGAGGCTCGCGGTCCATTTCAAGGCCATGCGCGCCTCGAGGCGCGCGGTCCGTTCTTCATTGCCCAAAGAACATCGATAACCGCGCGCCGATCAATTTCGCAAAGAGCTTCGGCGGAAAGCTCTGATAGCAGGGCGCGTCGGAGGGCAGGCGCAGGTTCGAGCTGCGCCGCCTGACGTTCGTTCGCATGTCGATGGGCGGCAGATCGCCGCTATAGCGGCGCCGATAGCTCGAGATCCAAAAGCCCGGATCGAATTTCAAAAACATGCCGGAATTGCAGCAGCGCGCGACGACGCGCCGCGTCGGTGAGTTGGGCTTCAGCCGATGATCCGCGAGAAGCTCTTCGCCCGCGACGCAGCGAAAGCGATCGTCACGGTAGAGCAGATAGGGCGCGCCGCCGTCGTCATCGAGAACGCGTGGGGCGCCCGGAAGCGCTTCGATCCGGCGGCCGCCCTCCTGGCAGTCGAGGCAATAGCAAACGGCGGAGAGGATCGGCGCTCCGCGGCTTTCGCAGCGAACCCGCCCACAGAGGCATGACGACGTTCTAACCGCGAGCGGCATCGCGCTCTCCCGCGCCTTTCGCCGAAAACTCAATCTCCCCGCGCAGGGATTGCGATGCGCGGCGGATTGCCGAGGCGCTTGTCGAGATAGTTGGAGACCTCGGCGATCAGCGGGTCGATCTTGTTCTCGAAAAAGTGGTTCGCGCCCTTGATCTCCGCATGGTCGATCGTGATGCCCTTCTGCGTCTTCAGCTTCTCGATGAGGCTCCTCACTTCCTTCAAAGGCGCCACGCGGTCAATGTCTCCGTGGACGAAGAGCCCCGAGGAAGGGCAGGGGGCGAGGAAGGTATAGTCGAAGCGGTTGGCCGGCGCCGCCACCGAGACGAAGCCTTCGATCTCCGGACGGCGCATCAGGAGCTGCATGCCGATCCAGGAGCCGAAGGAGACGCCGGCGATCCAGCAGGCGCGCGCCTCCGGATTGACCGCCTGCGCCCAGTCGAGGGCCGCGGCGGCGTCGGAGAGTTCGCCCGCGCCATGGTCGAACATCCCTTGGCTGCGCCCCACGCCGCGAAAATTGAAGCGCAGCACGGAAAAGCCGCGCTCGGCGAAGGCGTAATAGAGGTGATAGACGATCTGATTATTCATCGTGCCGCCGAACTGCGGATGCGGATGCAAGATGATCGCGATGGGCGCGCCGCGCGTCGCAGATTGATGAAATCGGCCCTCGAGCCTGCCGGCCGGGCCGCTGAAGATTACTTCGGGCATGTTATCCTCAAGGAACGCAACGTCCTTTATCGTCGGCGCGAGCCCTTGAGCTCTGGCCTTAAGCTTGCGCGTCCGCCGCCCAAAACAGCCGACATAGAGCGCGAAGAGCGCTTTTAGCACCAGAGTCCTCGGCGATTGCAAGGATTTTCGCGGGGCTCGGTCGCTTCGCGCCGCCTCCGCCCGCGAAACGCCTTCCCTCAGAGCGCAAGGTCTGCAATGCTGTTCGAGCGCCGCCGGCGAGCCGCTCGCCGCTCAAAGAAGCCGCGCCTTTCCTGTTGCGGGAGGAAAAGAAAATGTTCGCTCGACCTTCAGGCCGGCCTCGCCGGCCCTTCGTTCTCGCCTGCCTGGCGCTCCTCGCCAGCGCCGCGCCGTTTACGGCGCGCGCTCAGGGCGCGCAAGGCTGGGCGGCTTGCAGCGGCCAAGTCCCTGACGCCGCGATCGACGCCTGCTCGAAGATCATTGCGAGCTTCGGTCCCAAGGAGACGGCCCACAACAAGGCGGCGGCCTTCTACAACCGCGCCGACGCCTATGTGGCGAAGCGCGACTATGAGCGCGCTTTTGCGGATTTCGCCAAGGCGCTGGGGTTCGAGCCCAAATCGGCGAACGTGCTGTCTGCGCGCGCCGCCGCCTATCGCAGCCAGGGCGACTACGCCTCGGCCGTCAAGGATCTCGACGCGGCGATCAAGCTCGAGCCCAAAAATCCCGACGCCTATATCGGCCGCGGCGCGGCGCGTTACGGGCTGCACGACTTTGACGGCGCGATCGCCGATCTCGGCGAAGCCTTGAAGCTCAACCCGACCTATGGTCCGGCTTTCACCGCCCGCGCCAAGGTTTACATGCAGGAGCGAAAGGAAGAGAAGGCGCTCGCCGATTTCGCCGAGGCCGTCAAATACGACAAGACCGCCGCGCCCTATCTCTCTCGCGGCGATCTCTATCTCGAGACCAAGGATTTCGATCGCGCGATCGCGGATTTCACCGAGGGCCTGAAGCTCGATCCGAAGTCCGTCGTGGCGCTCGTCGACCGCGGCTCCGCCTGGCGCGGCAAGGGCGATCTCGACAAGGCGATCGCCGACTACGACGCGGCGCTCAAGATCGACGCGACGCTCGTCCCGGCTCTTTACAATCGCGCGAGCGTCTTCCGCATGAAGAAGGACCTGCCGGGCGCGAAGGCGGATTATCAGGCGATCCTGAAGATCAGGCCGGATTTTCCCGAGGCCAAGAAAGGGCTCGAGGAAGTGGATCGCTTGATCGTCTGGCAGGCGCAGCGGGCCGCCAAGGCGGGGACGCCCGCCGCGCCCTTGGCGAAGCCCTGACCGTGAAAGGCGGCGGCCCGCCACAAGGGCGGGCCGCCAGCTCTCGCGCCAGTCGAGCCGAGCGGTCAATCGTACCTGAGCCAGCTCATGTCGGCTGGCTGGAGCCAATTCGCCGGCATGAAACCTTCGTCGCCGGTGAAGAAAATTCCCCTCTCGTTCTTGCTCGTGCCGAACTCATATTTCGCAGCCATGACGAAAGTCCGCTGCGGGAACGGGTGGAACAGGAAGTATTTGTAGTTGTTCAGATTGTCGATGCCGAAGCTGAAGTTGAAGTGATCGTTCAGTCTGTAGCGGATCTTGGTGTCGACGACGAAGAAGCGGTCGAAGGCCTGGTAGACGCCGTGAGTGTAGTCATTGTTCGAGAGCGTCGACCACATGCGATCCTGCCAGCGCGCGTAGACGCTCCACGACCAATGCTCGTCCGGGCTGTAGGTGAAGCCCGTCGTCCAGCGCCATTTCGGCACATAGGGCGCGTTCTTGCCTGCGACGCTCCAGATCGCCTCGTCGAGGTTGAGGCCGGAGGCGGGCGCCCAGCGGCTGTCGGAAATGATGCGCGAATTCACGAAGGTGACGCTGCCGTCATATTCGAAGCCCCGGAAAAACAGATTTTCTTTCCTCCAGGCGAGCTCCACGCCGCTGTTGCGGACGCGGTCGACGTTCTCATTGGTGCTCTGCGTCGTGTTGCCGGAGGGAATGTAGAGGGTTTGCGCGATGATCGCGTCGCGCATCTCTTCGTCGAAGAGCGACAGGCGCACCCAGCTGTCCTTTCCGATCTTGCGTTCGACGGCGAGCTCCTTGCTCAAGGCGACTTCCGGCCGCAGATTGGGATTGGGGTTGGACTGCGGCACCGATCCCGTGAGCGAAGTGATGTTGTAGAGTTCTCTCGCCGTCGGGAAGCGGTTTGCGAGACCGATGTTGGCCGTGACGGTCCACACTTCGTCCGGCGTCCATTGGAACGAGCCTTTGGGCGAGTAGCGCGTGTGATACAGCACGGGCTGGAAGGTCGGCAGCGTCGAAGGCAGCTTCGCCGACGAATTGAGGCCGGTCGTGCCGAGGCCGCCCAAGGCTTGATTATAGCCGTCGGAGGCCTCCCAGTGTTCGCCGCGAAGGCCGACGGTGAACTTATATTGGTCGCTCATCTTCCAGACGTCCTGGAACCAGAGCGCCTGGGTCCGCGTCGTGCCATCGCCGATCGAGGCGGCGACGCCGGTGGAAGCCGCCGTTCCTTGGGTCCAGTTCCAGGTCAGCCAGGTCGGATTGTTGAGGTGGAACTGATCGCCGTGGAGGCCGAAGCTCACCTCGTGCGGCCCGTCATAGCCGAAGGGCCGATAGATGCCCTTGGCGTCGAGGAGCGTCCAATAGGTGCCGGTGTAGACGGCATTCTTGCCGTTCTGCGTGTAGCCGCCGATCGGTACGGCGCCGCTATAGGGCGACACCTGATCGGATTGCAGATAGTCGAAGTTCGAGGCCGAGACATCATAGTCGAAGATTCCCTTTGTGTTCGACTTCACATCCAACGAATTGATGAGCTGCTTCTCCTGGACCCGGTAGTAGGCGGCGCCGTAGCTCTGCAGGATCGACGTTGTCATGGCCGGCCAGAAGGTCGTGGAGTATTTTGGCGTCGCTGGCTTGGCGTAATAGGCGGGGCCAAAATACGGGCCGTAGCCATCCACCAGATAGTTCTCTGGGGTGGAAGTCCCGTCGTTCGACCAGAAACCGAGCGTGTAGGTCGCTCGGTCGGTCGGCGTGATGTCATAGGCGAGCTTGAGCTTGCCAGTGACCTGATCATTGGCGAGATTGCCGGCGGAGCCGATCGTGTTGGCGGGCGTGCCGAACTTCGTCTGCGTCCAGTAGCCGCCCGGATAGCCGTAAAGCTGTGCGGGCGCGATCGCGCCGGAAGTCCATGTGGGGAGCGAGCCGGTGCCCGCTTGGATGTAGGTCAAAGGCTGGGTGAAGCCGTGCAGCCAGTTCCCGGTGACGAACCAGGAGAAATCATTGACCTTGTCGCCCATCGTCACCGCGGTCTCGTTAGTCCAGAAGAGCTTGGAGGTGCCGTAAAGCGAGAAGTCCTGCAGCGCGGTCGTCTCTTTGGCGGTGACCTCGAGCTTTTCCGGCATGCGGGTCGTGATCTTCAGCACGCCGCCGACCGAGTTGCCAGGGTATTGCGCGGCGAAAGGCCCATAGAGGAAATCGACGCGCTCGATCTCCTCCGGCGCGACGAGACCCCAGCGCGGCGCGCCGATGGTGTTGTCGTTGCCGATCAGGGCGGTGAGCAGAAGGTCGTCGGCGTAGACGAGGCTCCTCGCCGAGGAGTTGATGCCCCAAGTTCTCGTCGCCAGCACCGCTTGCGTGTCGCCGTTGTTGCGCTTGCGGACGAAAAGGCTCGGCATGTATTTGACCGCGTCTTCCGTGTCGATGATGTTCACTTTCTCGGCAATCTGTTCCCGCGTCATGCTGGCCACGGTGTTGGGGAGCTGCCACTTCTGGACGAAAGCCGGCTTGCCGTTCGGCAGCGTCGGATTCCAGATCGAGGGCTCGGGCGCGGCGAGAACGGCGGGAGCGGGAGCGGAGGACTCGGCCGGAGCCGAAGCGGCGATGTGAGTGGGGCGCCCGGTTCCGCGCGGCTTGGCCGCATGGGCCGCCACGCGCGGCTTCGCTTTGCCGATATGGATTTCTGGCAGGCTTTGCTGCGCGAGCGCGGGCAAGGTCGTGAGGCAGAATGCGGCGAGCGCGCCGGCGGAGACGCCGGTCAGGAGGCGGCAGCGTGTCATTGGGTACAGTCCTTCCTTTGCGTCAGCGCGGTGATGGGCGCGACGCCAAGCTTCCGTCGGCGCGAAGGCCGCGGTCGTGATCGTGGTGGTGCGGTGGTTTAGGGGACTTCGCCTGCGATCAGGCGTGCGTGAGCGACGCGCGCAGCGCGCGGCGGCTCGCCGATTTTAGTCGCGGGAAGGAGGTGCGCGCGGCGGCGCGCCGTGATTCAATACAGGGAATGAATAGAGCGCTCGCGCCTCTGCGATGCGAGTTTCGATCGAAGGCGTCGCGAGACGGACGGCGACGATCCGTGGGAGTTCCGGCAGGGGAACTGCGCCGGCCATGGGCGGACATTGCTGACAGTCAGCTATTCCATGAGTCGGCGCCGTCGGCGCGCTCGCCCCATCGTGCGTCGGATCTTGACTTGCGGCGCTGATCGAGCAGCCGAGGATGGACGCGCCGAGCCGCCCCGTCACGCCCGCTGCGGGCGCGACGATTTGCATCGCCAGAGCAATGCAGAAGAGCAACTGGAACAGGCCGCGAGCGCGCATTTAGAGTTCGTCCGCCGGTTTTTCTTCGCTTCCGCCCTTCGGGTTTGGAGGCGGTACTTCTCGATCTTTACTGTTCTGTGTATCGATTCCAAGCTCCCGCGCATTGTCAAAAGTAAAAATATCCGATATGAGACATATATGTCACAGGGGGCCGCGATGCGTTTGCGTGTACGGGCGTTCTTCGTGCTCGGCGCCATTTGCGCCGTGACGATGGGCCTGCTCGCCCCGGCCTTCTCGCGACCGGCGGCGCAGGTTGCGCGCGGCGCGGCGATGGAATGCCCCCATCACATGGCCAATAACGCGGTGGCTGCGTCGCGTGACGGCGCGGCTTCGCAGCACGCGCCGCGCCATTCCGGCCTTCCCGGTTGTCCCGATTGCTGCCTGGCCGCCCATCTGGGGATGGGAACGGCCGTACTGCCGCTGCGGAGTTCTACTTTTGCGCGAGCTGAAAGGCGTATCGCCTCGCGCATGCGCTACGCCGATTACGAGGCGAGCGCCATCAAGCCCGTGGCGGCTCCTGCCGCCAATGGCGCGCGCGCGCCGCCCGCGGCTTAGCTCTTTCTCCTGATCTTCCTACATCCGCGCTCGCTCACGCGAGAACGCTCGCGCGGCGCGGTCAATAACCAAGAACAAAAGCCCGACGTCCGCGACGAGCGGCGGCCAAGGGCTATAGAGGGACACCAAACCATGGACTATTCATCGATCAACCCGCTTACGATGTTCTATGCGGCGGGCCTCGTCGGCAAGTCGGTCATTCTCCTCCTGCTCGCGGCCTCGATCTACACCTGGGTGCTGATTGTGATGGGCGCCTATTCGATCGTGAAGATCGGACGCTCGGCTCAATCGGCGCGCTCGGGCGCCGACGTCGGCGTTCTGGGGCCGATCGAGGCGGTCGGCAAATCGGCCGCGGCGCTCAATGTCGAGGGAGAGTCGGCCAACGAGCGACGCGAGCGCATCGCCGAGCAGATGAGCCGAGCGGCGCGCGAGCTTCTCTCAAAGGAAGAAGGCGGCCTCCCCAATCTCGCGATCATCTCGTCGACCGCGCCCTTCATCGGCCTCTTCGGCACGGTCTGGGGCATCATGTCGAGCTTCGCGAGCATCGCGCAGGCGCAGGACACGAGCCTCGCGGTCGTCGCGCCCGGCATCGCGGAAGCGCTGGCCACCACCGCCTACGGCCTCTTCGCGGCCATTCCCGCGGCGGTCGGCTACAACCGCATCGGCGCGGCCTTTGGGCGCGTCGGCCAGCAGGTTTCTCATTACATCGAGGACGTGGCCCTCTCGCATGTCTCGGATCGGCCCGTCGCGCCGCGTAAGAGGGAGGCTGCGTAATGGCCTTCTCCACGCGGTCCAACGCCAGCAAGGATCTCTATCAGCCGCTGGCCGAAATCAACGTCACGCCGCTCGTCGACGTGATGCTGGTGCTGCTGATCATCTTCATGATCACGGCGCCGCTGCTCGCCAAGGGCGTCAAGGTCAACCTGCCGCAGGCGAAGGCGGCCGTGCCGCTCAACCAAAAAGACCCGATCATGGTCACGGTCGGCAAGGACGGGAAGATTTCGCTCGGCGCGGACGAAGTCTCACCGGAGGCGCTGATCGACGGCGTTCGCGCGATGATGGGCGACGACACCAGCCGCGTCGTGCACGTCCGCGGCGATACTGAAGCGGTTTACGGCCAGGTCGTCGCCGTGATGGACAAGCTCGCGACGAATGGGATCACTCATATCGCGATCATGACCAATTCACGCAAGGCGGGGGCCGGCGGCCTAGCGCCGATTGCAGTCCCTGCGGTCGCGCCGGCCGCAGCGCCGGCGCCTGCAGGCGGAGGAGGCGGCAAATGACGAGCGTCGCAGCTCTTCCTTCCTTTGCGGAAGAACCGCTTGAGAGCGGCTTTCCGCCCATCCGGCCGCGTTGGCTCGGCCCCACCGCGACGACCGCCGCGATCTTGGCCCATATGGCGCTCGGCGTGCTGTTCATGAATTTCGCGCTCGAGAAGATCGTTCCGCTCGACTCGGTGAGCGCCGATCTCATTCCCGAGGGCGATCAGTTCGAATCGGTCGAGCAGGTCGAGCTCGACGACGTTCCGCCGCCCGAGGCGGTGGAGCAGCCGGACTTCGCCATTCCGCCGCCGCTGGTCATGCATCCCGAAGCGCCGCCGCTGCCGGCGAAGAAGGAGGTCGCCGAGCCCGAAAAGAAGGCCGTCGAAAAGCAGCAGGAGGTCGCGCGGGCCGAGCATAGGCAACAGGCCCAGGAGCGCCACAGGCTCGGCCTTGAAGGCGGTCAGGCGGCGTCCGGCGGCGTGTCGCGCGCCACCTATGCGGCGCAGCTGTCGGCGGCGATCCGTCGGCATGTGCCGAGCTCCTCGACGCTCGGTCCGGGCTCGGCGAGCTGCAGCTTCCACGTCGGCCCGGGCGGGGGAATGGCGGGCATCGGCTGCTCGGGCTCGAGCCCCGCGCACGCCGCGCTGCTGCATCGCGCCATCGCTTCGGTGCAGGCGCCGCCGCCGCCCGGCGGCGGCTTCTTCGCCTCGCAGGCCGTCAACTTCCACTAACGGGAGCGCGCCTCCCGCGCGTGTTCCGCGCGGGAGGGATTTGGACGTTCGACGTGACGTCCTCAAAAATCGGATTTTCTTCCAAGGCTGAGCCTGGACGGGGATGGAAAGCTCTGCGGGTTCGGCGTCAGTGTGGGAAAGGGAAAACGATGCGAAAAATCTCTATCGCTTTGATGATGATTCTGTGTGGCGCCGCCAGCGCGGCGCACGCAGAGGAGCAAACCGGCGCCGCGGGCGCGGCTCCCCCCGGGACGCCTTCGGCCGCCGGCGCGACCGAAGCCCAGCAGCCCCCGGGCGCCGCCGCTGGGGCTCACGCGGAGCAGCCCGCGAGTCCAGCCGGCGCGGCTCAGGCCAAGGAGCGCGCCGCCGCTGCGGCTCACGCCGATCCTGCCTATGCGCTAAAGCTCGCCGCCGCCGTGAGAGCGCATGTGCCCGGCAACGCGAAGGTCGGCGTCGGCTCCGCCTCTTGCAAGTTTCAAGTGACCGCGAGCGGCTCGATGTCGGGCATCAGCTGTAAAGGCTCCTCGCCAGCTCATTCACAGCTCCTGCAGAAAGCCATCGCCGCGACCAAGGCTCCCCCGCCGCCCGGCGGGTCCTTCTCCGCCAATCAGAGCGTCGTCTTCCACTGATCGGCGACATCGGGCGTTCGATCGCGCCGTCGCTCGGAGGGGCGAGCGCGTTGGAACGATCCACGCCGCCTGTGTCACGACAACCGAGACTCTTGCTCCTGGAACCAAGCAAGAGCCTCGACTTCCTTCGCCTTTATCCATGCCGACTTTTCGCGGCCGTAAGCATGGGAATCAGTGGGATAGAGATCACGGGCGCGGCGCTTCTCTTGTTCGTACGCCTTGGCCACGGCGTGATGCGTTCGCAAATAGTCTCTGAAGGCGAGATGGCGCGCGATATTTGGAGAGGCGACCTCAAAGAAATGCAACTGGGCGAGACGTCTACCGTTTTCAGCAGACAGGCTGCAATAACGTCTTCCAGCGATGCCGAGTTCGCCATGCCACACGAAACCAAGCGCAGTAACATGCGGCATCTGCCTATCGAGTTTGGTTAAACTCGTTACAACAGGCATGAGGTCGATGATGGGTTTGGCCGTCAGCCCGGCAACGGCGGTTGAGCCGATGTGGTGAACCGCCACGAGGTTCGGGCCGAGCGAGTACAGAACATCCGCATATCGCGCCGCCATTTCTGGCCAAGCGTCATCATAAGGCGCGAGGACTACGGGAATGGGAGGAAGCGTCATATCGGACCTTCTGCGGCCGGCATAATTCCGATCCTTCGCCACGCGCCATCTCAGTCGGGCGACGCACGAAACGAGATTTTGAACGTGGCGCCGGCGTTTGGGGTGTCCTCGACCCAGATGCGGCCGGAAAGCTTCGTCATCAGTTCGTGGGCGATCGCGAGGCCCAGTCCAACTCCGGGCGAGGTTTCGCGCTTGCGCCAGAAGGGCTCGAAGATCGCCTCGCGATCGTTTGGGTCGACGCCATCGCCATGATCGGCCACCTCCAGCACGGCGTCGTCACGAACGCGCACAAGAACCGTGCCGCCGGCAGGCTCTGCGCGCAGCGCATTGTCGATCACATTGGCGATGACGCTCTCGATCGCGCGGCGATCGCCGAGAACGAAGACAGGCTGCTCCCGCTCCTCGAATTCGATCCGCCGATCGCGATCGAGGCAGAGCAGAGCGTAGTCCGCGACAACGCGCCAGGCGAGGTCCGCGAGATCAATCCTCTGCGCCATGTCGGCGCCGGGGCCGCCCAATCTCGCCGAAGCGAGCAACTGCTCCATGATCGCGCCGATGCGGGTGACGTCCCGCTTCAGATGGCCCTTGAGCTTTGAGTCCTCCGACGCCTCGACGCGGGCGCGCAGCACGGCGAGCGGGGTGCGTAGCTCATGCGCCGCATTGGCGACGAAGCGCTTCTGCTGCACGACGCCGGACTCCACGCGCTCGAGCATGCGATTGACCGCCTGGACAAAAGGCGCGACCTCCGAGGGCAGATCTTCGGCGGCGAGCCTCGAGTTGAGCGCATTCATGTCAATCGCCTCGAGCCGCCGCGCCGCTTTTCTGAGCGGCGCAAGGCCGCGCCGAACGCTGAGCGCGGAAGCCAGGATCAATGCGATAAACGTCGGACCGAAATAACTCCACTGCGTATCACGGAGTTGGTCTCGTAAGAAGTAAAGCACGTCTTCCCAATGGAAGCGGTACCCGTACAAGGCGAGGGCGACCGCGCCGACCGGAGAATTGTAGGTGGAGTAGAAGCTCCACGGCGCCGGCCGAACGGCGTCTCCAAGCTCGAAGGGGCCGTATCCCAGTGGACAATCGGCGATCTTTTTTATCGCGGCGGCCACTTCCGGGTCCGACCCCGCCGCCGGCTGACACTGCGGCCCGCCCAGTGCGGCGTAGCGAAATCCCGGATTGGCGGCGGCGTAGGCGCGCAGCTCTTTCGTCCGCTCAAGGACCAGGGCGCCCTTCGCGTCGCGTGCAAGCGCGCCAATCACGAGATTCTGGGCTTTGCTCAAACTGAGAAAGTTGAGGGCGCCGGAATAGCCGCCGACCAGTTTTTGGGAATCCGGTAGAGTGTCAGGCGGTGAATAAAAATATGCGATAGGAGTGAGCAAATAGATCACGGAAACGGAGAGGGCGACGAGCGCGGTCAGCCGCAACCAGAGCGATCCGGCGCTCTTCATGAGACTTTCTCACGCAGCATGCAGCCGACCCCGCGCTCCGAGACAATCTCCGCGCCGCAGTCAAGCTCGATGAGGCGTTGGCGCACGCGCGAAATCACCATCGTCAGCGCATGCGGCTGGACGTTGTCGTCATAGCCGTAGATCTCCTCCATCAGCGCGGTACGGCGCACGAATTGACCGACCCTGCGGGCCAGCGCGTCCAAAAGGGCGAGCTCGCGCGCGTGAAAGGCGACCGCAGCGTTGCGAACCGAGGCGCTGCGCGCATTCAGGTCGAAGGTCAGCGCGCCGACCTTCACGGGCGGCAGCAGCTCGCCGCCGGGGCGGCGCAGGCTCGCCCTGATCCTCGCCATGAGCTCGACGAGCGGGCAGGGCTTCGTCAGATAATCATCGGCGCCGGCGTCGAGCCCCTGCACGCGCTCTTCCAGTCCGTCCAGCGCGGAAAGCATGATGACCCGAATGCCGGGTTGCGCGCGCCGCATCGCCGGAATGGCTTGCGTTGCGTCCCCGTCGGGAAGACGTCTGTCGAGCAGAGCCAGAGAATAGGGATAGAGCTCCAGGGCTTCGCTCGCGCTCGCGATCGTCTCCGCGAAATCGACGACAAAACCGTTGCGCCGGATTTCTCCGACGATCTGTCCGGCGAGCTCGCGCTCGTCTTCAACCACCAAAATTCGCATAGCGCCGCGCCTGCAAGCAAAGGAAGGAAAGGGTAGGCGCCGGCATGGCGCGGTCCGCCGCCGTCCCAGGGGATTGC
>Ga0335078_10005001_pt1 | contig 19621 bp, 12 predicted proteins | sample Lox_Sample_32_FD_206711 | JGI IMG/M metagenome (GOLD analysis project Ga0335078, IMG submission 206711) | Soil microbial communities from Loxahatchee National Wildlife Refuge, Florida, United States - Lox_Sample_3.2 | ecosystem: Environmental > Terrestrial > Soil > Wetlands | place: USA... | reverse complement strand
GGCGCCCCCCTCGGGCACGGCGCCCCCCTCGGGCACGGCGCCCCCCTCGGGCACGGCGCCCCCGTCGGGCACGGCGCCCGGGGGCCGGCCTTCGGCCGCCTGCATGATCCGCAACGCGGCGAGGGTCGGCCCCAGCACCCGGCGGGCGGCCGGGGCGGCCCGGTCCAGCGCGCGCCGCGCACCCTCCAGGTAGGCCACGGCCCCCTCGGCGTCCCCGCCCCACAGCCGGGTGGCCGCCCAGCAGGTGGCGACCGTGGCGTCGGCGGCCAGGCCGGCCGGGAACAGGCTGAGCGCCGCCTCCAGCGCCTGGGGCCCGTCCGACAGGGTGATCGCGATCAACGAGGCCGTCAGCACCCCGACAGCCTCGTCCCAGTCCTGCGCCCGGGCGGCCGTGCGCACCGCGTCGAGCGGCCTGCCGTGGCTGGCGTACCACCGTGCCGCCCGGCCGAGCAGCACCGGGACCTCCTCCGGGTACTCCCCGTCGAGCTCGGCCGTGAGCACCTCGCGCAGGAGCGGGTGGTACCGGTACCCGGCCGCCCCGTCAAGGGTCGCCACCAGGCAGTTCTCCCGGCTCAGCCGCGCCAGCGTGGCCGCGCTGCCGGGCTGGCCGCAAATCGCGTCGGCGAGATCGGCGGACAGCTCCGCCACCACGGACGTCCGCACCAGGAATGTCCTGGTATCCGGCTTCTGCCTGCCCAGTACCTCATCCCAGAGGTACTCGGTCACCAGCGGCTCGGCCCCGGCGAGGCCGGCGATCCGCCCGGCCGGATCGCCGCCCGCGCCGGCCCGCAGCGCCGCCAGCCTGATGCCCGCCATCCAGCCCTCGGTACGGCGCAGCACCTCGTCGCGCTCGGCGGCGGCCACCGTCATGCCGAGCATCGCGAAGTAGGCGTCCGCCTCCTCCGCGGTGCAGGCCAGGTCGGCGCCGCCGACGTCGGCGAGGTCCCCGGCCAGGCGCAGCCGGGCCAGTTGCAGCGCGGGCGGGCGGCGCGCCGCCAGGACCAGCCGCAGCGCCGGCGGCGCGTGCCGGATGAGCACGTCAAGCCCGGCCAGGACGGCCGCGTCGGTCGCCTCGTGCACGTCGTCGAGCACCAGCACCACCGGCGTGGTGAAGGCCTGGGCGGCTTCGACCAGGCGCAGCGGGAAGCCGTCCGGGCCGGTGTCCTCGAGCGCGTGCAGCACGTCCGGCGGCGCGGCGCGGACCCGGTGGAGGCCCGCGCAGATGTAGGCCCAGAACCACTCCTGCTGGTCCACCGGATCCAGGGTCAGCCAGATCACCCGCCCTGCGGCGGGGCGGCCTGCCGCCCACGAGGCGCAGGCGACGGTCTTCCCGGCGCCGGCCGGCCCGGCCAGCAGCGTGACGCGGTGCCGGGTGGCCCGGTCGAGCAGCGCGGTCACCCGCCGCCGGTGCAGCACGGGAAAGCTGGGCGCCGGTATCCGCAGCTTGTCGTCGACAAACGGCAGGTCCCCGCGCCCGGCGTCGTCCCCCCGGCGAGCTTGGGATCGGCTGAACGTCTGCGTCATAAAGGTCCCCCCCGGCGGCCAGTCCGCCCGGGACGCCCGGCCGGTGCGGCGATCCCCGCCAGGCCGAAAAGGCACCCTCCGCGCCTGCCCGGCGCGAATGCGCTGGCCATAGCCCTTTGTGGGCTAGTACCCCTGCTGAGCTGTATCAACACACCGTCACCGTTTAATCACAGTCCGCCAGAGCAGGGCAACGATTGCGCGCCAAACGGGTAACCATTCCCGCCCCGCGCTAGTGATCCAGCGGCCGGTGCGTAGCGTCAGAGCATGGGAAGGAGCGTAGGCGGGAGTTCGCGGCAGCCACCGCCCGCGCGCCTGGAGAGCCCGCGCGGGGCCCGGACATCGTTCGTGCTGCGGCGCATGGGCGCCGCCCGCCTGCTGCCGGCCGGCCTGCTGCTTGCCATCCTCACCGCGACGGTCGTCACGGTCGCGCTGGCCAGCTTCGCCGCCACGGCGCTCCCGGCGGCCGTGCACCGGCGGCTCGCGCACGCGACCGGCACCTCGATCGCGGTCAGCGCCCAGGTCGGTGCCGCCCGGGCCGACGCCGACACCAGGGCCATCCGCGGCCGGGTCGCCGCCGCGCTGGCCGGCACCGGCTTCGGCCTGGCCAGCGGCACCTGGTCGGACCAGCTCGCGCTGCCCAGGACGGGGGGCCGGAACGAGATCCCGCTGATGCAGGCCGCTGCGCTGGACGGCGTCACCGGCCATGCCGTGCTGACCACGGGGCGGTGGCCCGGCGCGCCCGCGCCCAGCAGGCCCGCCGCCCGCGGGCCCGGGCCGCGCGGGCCGCGCGCGCCCATCGAGGTGGCGCTGCCGGCCGGCACCGCCGCGCTGCTCCACCTCGGCGTGGGACAGGTGCTCGCGCTGCCCGACAGCGTCACCGGCGCCCCGGTGCGGCTCCGGGTGACCGGGTTGTACCGGCCCAGGGACCCGGCGGCGCCGTACTGGCGGCTCAGCCTCCTCGGCGCCTCGGGCCGGCTGGTGCAGGGCGGGTTCGTCACCTACGGGCCCGCCCTGGTGCGCCCGGGTGCGCTCGGGCCCGGCGGGCTCCCGGTGAGCGCCGCCTCCTGGCTGGTCACCGTCGACACCGCCCACATCCGGCCGGCCGCGGCGGGCGGGATGGGGCGGCGGCTGGCCGCCGCCGCGTCCTGGTTGCGCAACAACCACAGCCTGGGCGGGCTCGTGGTGACCACCGGGCTCCCCCAGGACCTGGCCGCCCTGGCCAGCAGCCTGGTGGTAGCCAGGTCGCTGCTGCTCATCGGCGCGCTGCAGCTGATCCTGCTGGCCGCCGCCGCGGCCGCCCTGGCCGCGCGGCTGCTCGCGAGCCAGCGGGAGGAGGAGAACGCGCTGATGTCCGCCCGGGGGGTGGCCCGCGGCCAGCTGGCGCGGGCGTCCCTGGCCGAGGCGGCCGTGCTCGCCATCACCGGCGCGGCGGCCGGGATCGTGCTCGGCAGCTACCTGGCGGCCGCGCTGATGTCGGCGAGCGGGCTGCGGGCCGGCCCGGCGGGCGCGGGCGGCGCGGTCGGGCGCGCCCTGGCCGCCGGTGCCTGGTGGCCCGCCGCGGTCATCGCCGCGCTGGTCCTGGTGGTGGTGGTGCGGCCCGCGCTGCGCCCGGCCAGCCCTGGCGCCGCGCGGCAGCGGCGGGGCAGGCAGGCGGTGCTCGCCACCGCGGCGCGGGCCGGCCTGGACGTGGCCGTGATCGGCCTGGGGGTGCTGGCCTTCTGGGAGCTGCGCAGGTACTCGGCGGTGCCCCGGCTGAGCGGCGGCAGCCTGGGCATCGACCCGGTTCTGGCCGTGGCCCCCGTGCTGGCCCTGGCCGGGCTGGCCCTGCTGCCGCTGCGGCTGTTGCCGGCCGCGGCACGGCTGCTCGACCGGATGAGCGCCCGCGGCAGCCGGCTCACCGCGGCCCTGGCCAGCTGGCAGGTGAGCAGGCGCCCAGTGCGCGAAGGCGGCCCGGTGCTGCTGGTGGTGCTCGCCGTCGCGACCGGGACGCTGGTGCTGGCCCAGCATCAGAGCTGGCGGCAGTCCCAGCTGGACCAGGCCGCGTTCGCCACCGGGGCGGATGTCCGGGTGAGCCTGGCCGCGCCGCTTCCGCTCGCCAGCGCCGGGGCGCTCGCGCACGCGCGCGGCGTGCGCACCGCCATGCCGGTCAGCACGGTCAGCAGCGGGTTCGCCGTGTACGCCCTGGACGCCACCAAGGCCGCGGGCACCGTGCTGCTCCGGCCGGACCTGTCGCCGGTGCCTGCGGCAGAGCTCTGGCGGCGGATCACCCCGCCGCGGGCCGGCGGGGGCCTGGTCCTGCCGGGCAGGCCGGCCCGGCTGGCGCTGACCGCCGCGATCGCCGCGCCGCGCCGGGCCAGCCTCGGCACGTTCGGCGTGAGCCTGTCGGTGCAGGACGGCTGGGGCGCGGTCTACCACGTGCCGGCCGGCCAGCTGCCCGCCGACGGCCGCTACCGCCAGCTCGTGGCCGGCCTGTCCGCCGGGCGGGCCCGCTACCCGCTGCGGCTGCTTGGCGTGTCGCTGAGCTACCGGCTGCCCGGGTTCGCGCCGGGGCCGTATCCCAGCCAGGCGGCCAGGCGGGCCGAGCGGCGCGGCGCGGCGGCCCGTGCCACGCTCGCCATCCGCGCCCTGGCGGTCTCCGCCCGGCCCGCCGGCGGCTTCGGCGCCCCGTTCGCCCCGCCCGCGGCGCTGCTCCGGTGGCGGCCCGCCGCGGGCTCTGCGGACCTGGCCAATCCGCTGGCCGCCGGCATCCGGCCGGCCGTCACCTCCTGGCGGCTCGCCACCGGCTCCGCCGACCTGACCTTCACGGCCGGCGCCGGGCACCTGGTGCAGCGCAAGGGGGTGCCGCCGCTGCCGGTCACCGGCCAGGTGGCGGTCACCGCGGCGAGCCCGGGCCTGCCGGTGCCGGTCGTGGCCACCCGCGCGTTCACCAGGGCCGCGGGCGCACGCCCGGGCGGGATCATCCCGTTGCCGGTCGGCAACACCAGCGTGCCGGCCCGGCTGGTGGCCGTGGTCCGCGCGTTCCCCACCGCGGGGGGCGCGGGCCCGGCGGTGATCGTCGACCAGGCCTGGCTCCAGGAGGTGCTGGCCAGCGAGCAGCAGCCGCCGCTGCCGGTGACCCAGTGGTGGCTGCGCGTGCCCGGGCGCGCCGTGCCGGGCGGCCTGCCCCCGGGCGCCACGGTGGCCACCCGGGCCGGGTCCGCCGCCGCGCTGCTTGATGACCCGCTGCCCAACGTGCCGCAGCTGTCCCTGCTGGTGATCGTGGCCGCGGCCGCCTTGCTGGCCTGCCTCGGCTTCGCGGTCAGCATGGTCGCCGCGGTCCGGGAGCGGCGGCTGCAGGACGCGCTGCTCGCGGCGCTCGGCGTCGGCCGCGGTTCCCGGACCGGCCAGCTGTGCCTGGAGCAGCTGATGCTCAGCCTGCCCGCGGCGGCCGCGGGGGTTTTGATCGGTGCCGTGCTGGCCCACCTGCTCGTGCCCGCCGTCACGCTCACCACCGGGGCGGGGACGCCGTTCCCGCCGGTCCACGTGGAGATCCCGCTGGGCTGGACGGTCGCGCTGGCCCTCGCCGTCGCGGCAGTACCGGTCGCCGCCGCCGCCGTCGCCGCGCTCTACCGGCCCGACCCGGCCGCCCAGCTGCGCGCCGGGGAGACGGCATGAGGCGGCCCGCGGCCCGTGCGGGCTGGCACGCCGTGACCGGCACCGGGGCCACGGCCACCGCCGCGCTGGCGATCCTGGTGCTGGCCTGCGCGTTCGTCGCGGTGGCCGTGCCGCGAGCCAGCCTCGGCTACCGCACCCAGGTGCTGCAGCGGAGCTTCCGCGCCGCGCCCTCGGCGCAGACGACGGTGGTGGCGGATGCCAGCATCTCCGGCCTGACCGTGAGCTACCTGGGCGCGGCGGAACTGCTGGCCGTGCAGCGCAGCCTGGCGGCCGGGATGCGCCGCGAGGGCATCCCGCTCGCGCCGCCCGCGGCGCAGTGGGCGGGCCTGACCACGGGCTCGAGCTCGTTCTCCGGCGTCCCGCCGCCCCGCGCGACGGCGGCGCCCACGATGGAACTGGTGTACCGCAGCACGCTGGCGGCCAGCACCGCGCTGGTGTCGGGCGCCCTGCCCGGCAGCGCGACGGTGCACGGCCGCTCGGCGACGTTCGGTATCGCAGTCACCACGGCGACCGCGGCCAGGTTCGGCCTGCACGTCGGGACCAGGCTCCGGTCGGCCGGGCAGGACCTGGTGGTCACCGGGATCCTCCGGCCCCGGCAACCCGCGTCCTCGTTCTGGACGCTCGACCCGCTCGTCCTCGCGCCGCAGCTGTACCAGCCCCCGCCCGCGGCCAACGCGCCACCGTACTGGAGCGGCGCCGCGTTCGTCAGCGCCGCCGAACTCGGGCCGCTGCAGCAGTTCCTGGCCAACGAGCCGCTGCGCGGGCTGTGGAGCTTCCCGCTGAGCCTGGCCTCCGTCAACGCGGACCAGGCCGCGGGGCTGCTGGCCGAACTGCGGGCCGTGGCGTACCTGCCGGCCGCGACCTCGGTCGGGTCGAGCCTCAACGCCGAGGCGGGCCAGTCCGCCACGATCGAGGTCAGCCTCGTCAACGGCCTGGTCACCACGCTGCCCGCCTTCGTGGCGACCGACGACGCGGTCCAGCGCGCGCTGTCGCTGCTGTTCGTCAGCCTGGCGGTCATCGGGGCGGTGGTGGTGCTGCTCGGCGCCCGGCTGGTCACCGAGAACCGCCGCACCGAGCTGAGCGTGATGCGGGCCCGGGGGGCCTCGTTGCGGCAGGTCGCCACGGTCGCCCTCGCCGGTGGCGCCGTCGCGGTGCTGCCGGCCGCGGCCGTGGCGGTCGGCGCCGGCGTGGCCGCCACGCCCGGGCCGGCCCCGGGCCTGTCGTGGTGGCTGGCGGCCCTGATCATCGCAACGGCGCTGGCCGGGCCGCCACTGCTGGCCGTGTGGCAGCAGCGCGCCCGCCGCGGCAGCGCCGCGGCGGGCGCGGGCACCGCGGGCAGCCGCCGGGTGGCCGCGGCGCGCCGGTGGGTCCTGGATGCCGCGCTGGTCTGCGCCGCGGCCGGCGGGCTTGTCCTGCTCCGGCAGCAAGGCCTGCCCCCGCCCGGCAGCGTGGACCTGTTCACGAGCGCGGCGCCCGTCCTCATCGCGATCCCGGTCGCGCTGCTCGTCATGCGTGCCTACCCCCCGGTCCTGCGGTGGCTCGCCCGGCTGGCGGGACGCCGGCCCGGCGTCGCGCTGGTCGTGGGCTTCGCCCGGGGCAGCGCCGCCGCCCGGGCCGGCGTGCTGTCCACGTTCGCGCTCGTCCTCGCCTTCACCGTGATCGCCTTCGCCGCCATGGCACGAGGCGGGGTTCAGCGCGCCGACGTCACCGCGTCCTGGCAGGAGACGGGCGCCGACGCCGTGGTCACCGCGCCGGCCGTCGGCGCGGGCATCACCCCCGCGGCGCAGCGCCTGATCGCCGGCGTGCCGGGCGTCCGGCGCACGGCCACCCTGTCGCTGACCGCGGGCACGTCCGGCCAGGGCCTGCAGGTGCCCGTCATCATCGTGGACCCGGCGCGGTACGCGGCGGTGACGGCCGGCACGCCGGCCCCCGCGTTTCCCGCCGCGGCGCTGGCGCGGCCGGCCGGCGGCGCGCCACCGGGCCGGGTGCCCGTCCTCCTCTCCGCGGCCGGCCGGAATGTGCTGTCCTCCCGCGGGCAGCTCTACGCGGCCGGCCGCCAGTTCCGGATCCGGGTGGCGGGAACGCTGAACACCATTCCGGGCGCACCCCCCGGCGGCGAGTTCGCCGTGCTGCCACGGTGGGCCTTCGGCGCGGACGCGCCGGCGCCCGCGGTGATGGCGCTGGCCGGGCCGCGGCTGGACGGCGCGGCGCTGCTCACCGTGGCGCACCACGCCGTGCCAGGCGCCCGGGTCACCCTGCGCAGCGGCGTGCTCGCGGCGATCGCGGGCGCGCCGTTGCCGCACGGGGGTTTCGTCACGTTCGCCCAGGGCGCCGCCGCCGCGGCCGGGTTCAGCCTGATGGTGCTCGCGCTTACGCTGGTGCTCAGCGCCCGGTCACGGGAGATGACGCTGGCCAGGCTGGTCACCATGGGCCTGGGCACCGGCCAGTCGCGCCGGATCACCGCGGTGGAGATCCTGCCGGCGATACTCGCGGCCACGGCGGGCGGGGCGGCCTGTGCGCTGGCCCTGGTGCCGCTGGTCGGGCCGGCGGTGAACCTCGCGGCGTTCACCGGCGCGCCGGTAACGGTGCCGCTGCACGCGGACCTGGCCGCGATCGTCCTCACCGCGGGCGGGCTGCTGCTGCTCGCCTGGCTGACCCTGACCGTCCAGGACAGGCTGGCCCGCGGCCGGGGCACGGCACAGGCGCTGCGGGTGGGCGAGTGAGAAGGAGGAGCGGCGGATGACGGCAGCGGGCGGGCCCGCGCAGGCAGGCGGGATCAGCGCGGCGGCCGGGCTCGGGCAGCTCAGCGCCGAGGCGGAGCACGCCCGGACCTCCTACGGCGAGGGCGCGCTGATCATGTGTGACCGGCTGGTGCGCATCTACGCCGCCGACGGGATCGAGGTGCAGGCGCTGCAGGGGCTGGACCTGCTGGTCGCCGACGGCGAGCTCACCGCGGTGGTCGGCGCCTCGGGCAGCGGGAAGTCGACGCTGATGAACATCCTCGCGGGCCTGGACGCGCCCACGGCCGGCCGGGCCCGGGTGGCCGGGCACGACCTGGCGGCGATGACCGCGCGGGAGCGGCTGGGCTACCGGCGCGCCGTCGTCGGCTTCATCTGGCAGCAGACCTCCCGGAACCTGCTCCCCTACCTGACCGCCCTGCAGAATGTCATCATGCCGATGCGGTTCGCCGGGCTGGCGCACCGGCCGCGGGCCCGGCGGGCGGCCGAGCTGCTGGACGTGCTGGGCCTGGCCCATTGCGCGGGCCGCACCCCGGCGCAGATGTCGGGCGGCGAGCAGCAGCGCACCGCGATCGCCACCGCCCTGGCGAACAACCCGCGGGTCCTGCTGGCCGACGAGCCGACTGGGGAACTGGACAGCGCCACCGCCCGGGAGGTGTTCGCCGCGCTGCAGACGGCCAACTCGCAGCTGGGCGTGACCGTGCTCGTGGTGACCCACGACCCGGCGGTGTCGGCCCAGGTCCGGCGCACGATCGCGATCAGGGACGGGCGCACGAGCAGCGAGACGCTACGCCACGACGTGGCCGACGAGCATGGCAACGCCACCCGCCACGCGGTCGAGTACGCGGTGCTCGACCGGGCCGGGCGGGTGCAGCTACCACGTGAGATGACGGAGGCGCTGGACATGAAGGACCGGGTGCGGCTGCAGCAGGACCCCGACCACATCGGCGTCTGGCCCGACCGCCCCGGCTCGCTCCCGGGCGGCGGCCCGGACGGCGGCCCAGGCGGCAGGCCAGGGGCCGGCGGCGCGGCGGGCCAGGACGCGCGGTGACCGGCCCCGAGGCCGCGGCGGCGCCGGGCACGCGGACCACCGGCCGGGCGCTGGTCGACGTGCGGGAGGTGTCCCGGACGTTCGGCAGCGGGCGCACCGCCACGCACGCGCTGCGCGGGGTGTCGTTCACGGTCCCGCGGGGGCACCTCACCGCGCTGTGCGGGCGGTCCGGGTCGGGGAAGACCACGCTGCTGAACATCATCGGCGGCCTGGACGTCCCGACCAGCGGCAGCCTGGCCGTGGCCGGCCGGGAGCTGACCGGGATGACCGAGCGGGACCGGATGGAACTGCGCCGCGGCACGATCGCGTTCATCTTCCAGTCGTTCGGGCTTATCCCCATGCTGTCAGCCGCGGAGAACATCGGGATCCCGCTGCGGATCACCGGCACGCGGCCGGCCGAGCGGGAGGCCAGGGTCGCGACGATGCTGGCCATCGTCGGGCTCACCGAGCACGCCGCGCACCGCCCGGACGAACTGTCCGGCGGGCAGCAGCAGCGCATCGCGATCGCCCGGGCGCTGGCCGGCCGGCCGGAGCTGCTCATCGCGGACGAGCCGACCAGCCAGCTCGACCTGGAGACGGGGCGGCAGATCATGCGCCTGCTGCTGACCGTGGTCCGGTCCGAGGGGATCACGGCCCTGGTGGCCACGCACGACGAGGCGCTGATGGACCTGGCCGACGACGTGATCCGGCTGGAGGACGGCCAGATCGTGAGCTGACCGGGTGCCCGGCCGCCGCGCGGCCGGGCACCCGGGAACCGGACGTCAGCCGTAGTCGCGGAACGCGGGCCAGTCGCGCGCCCAGTCCGACCGCAGCCCGGTGGCGACAAAGACCCGAACCCCCTGCTCGTCGTCGCTGACCCCCAGCCCGTTCCAGAACGTGGCGGCGAGGCGGACGTGGGCGAACTCGCGGTGCAGGAACGCCGGGTCGGCGTTGACCACCACGGCGGCGGTGTCGGCGGCGGGGGGCGGGCCCCACAGCCAGAAGTTGTTGGCGCCGCAGTAGGCCCGCGGCAGGCCCAGCCCGGGCCCGTAGCGGTCGAGCGCCCCGGCCTCGCCGTAGTTCCCGGCCAGGATCGTCGTCCGGGCCCGCTGCGCGGCCGGCAGCGCGTGGTACTCCCGGGCCACCAGCGCCACCAGCTTCGGCCAGGCGATCTCCTCGCCCAGGTCGTAGTTGATCTTCTGCACCGGCACCGTGTGCAGCGCCCGGGCCGGCAGCACCGGCAGCGTCACCGGCACCGCGATCACCGCGCCCGCGACCATCGCCGTGCCCAGCCAGGCCGCCGGGCCGGTCCTCGCCGGCCGGGCGACCCGGGCGGCGCGGGCCGCGCCGCGCCTGGCCAGCCAGCGCTCGGCCGGCACGCAGCCAGCCGCGAGCAGGAACGTGTACGCACCACCGGGGTAGTAGGCCTTGCCGCCGAGCAGGAACTGCAGCGCGATCACGATCGCGCAGGCCAGGCCGGCCGGGCGGAACCGTCGGCCCGCCGCGCTGCGCAGCGACCAGATCAGGCCGGCCACCCACACCGGGACCAGGACCGGGCCGGTGTACAGGACCTGCGCGGCCCAGTAGGTGGCGCGGTTGTGCCCGGCCTGGCCCTGCAGCACCCGGAACACCTCCAGGCTGGGCCAGCCGTGCGCGGCCTGCCAGATCAGGTCCGGCGCGGCCAGGGCGGCGGCGAGCACGCAGCCGAGCAGCAGGTACCGGCTGCGCAGCAGGCGGCGGGCGTCGGTGGCGAGGAAGCCGGCCGCGAGCGCGGCGGCGAGGAAGCCGATGTTCCACTTGGCCTCGCTGGCCACCCCTGCGCAGCCGCCGATCGCCACCCACCAGCGCGTATCGCCGGTGGCCAGCAGGCGCACCGTGAGCAGCAGAGTGACCGCCCAGAACACGAAGTCGGGCGTGGTCGTGGTCAGCTCGTGCATCGCGCCGAGGTACTCGCCGCACGTCGCCGCGGCGAGCGCGGCGAGCACCTGGCCGGTCCGGCCGGCCCCGAGCAGCCGGGCCATCGCGGCGGTCGTCACGACCAGGGCGGCCAGGCACAGCGCGGGCAGGACCCGGAACCCGGCCAGCGTGCCCGCGCCGAGCACCGCGCCGAGCCGGGCCAGCAGCGGTGTCAGCGGCGGCTGGTCCACGTAGCCGAAGGCCAGGTGCTTCCCGGCGGACAGGAAGTAAAGCTCGTCCCGCACGTACCCGTACCGCGCGCTGACGGCCATCTCGGCCCCGAACGCGGCGGCCGCGATGATCGCGACCGGCACCCAGGGGGTGCGGCCCGGCCCGGCGGGCGCCTGCTGCCCGGTGGCCGGCAACTGCTGGGTTCCGCTGGTTGTGTTCATGCCAAAATCGTTGCGTTACGCTCCCTGCCAGCACATCGGGCAGCCGGGCGATTCCCGCGCTCCCCCGCGAGCGGGGAAACAGCCCCTGCCGGGCGTGCCGGTCCACCGCAGGGCGGAGCCGCCGGCTCAGCCGGACGGCGGAACCCGCGACCCGGCCTGCCGACGTGCTGGGCCGTGCCGGGCAGCGGCGCCAGCGGCGCAGCCGGGTGAACGGCCCGGCGGGCCGGGCTGCGCTGCGGCTGCCTTCCTCGCGGTCGGCCGCACCGGGGTCAGTGCCGGTGCAGCGAGACCAGCAGCAGCGCGATGACCCCGCCCAGGACCGCGGCGCTGGCGGCCTCCACGCCCAGCCGCCACCCGCGCACCCCGGCGTGCAGCCCGGCCAGCAACCCGTCCAGGGCCAGCACCACGATGGCCGTCGCCAGGTCGCTCAGCACGGTCACCCACAGCGCGACGTGGCTGATGGACATGATCACCGCCACGGTGACCGCCGGCAGGCCGCCCACCAGGATGGCCGACTGGCTGCGCGCGGCCGTCCAGATCAGGCGGTGCAGCGGCACGGCGCCGCCGGGCAGGCGCTGGCCCACGGTCACGATGTAGATGTGGGCCAGGTAGTAGACAAGCAGCGTGATGACCATGGTCTCGGTCATGCCGTAGGCGGTGTCACCCCGGCCCGCGCCCACCGCGAGGGCGGCGGCCGACACGATCGTTCCGTAGAGCACCAAACCGGTATCCAGCCGGGACGCCCAGCGGGGGCCCGCGGCCACCACGGCCGCCGGCCCGCCCCGCTCCCCGGCAGCGGCCGGCCCGCCCCGTTCCCCCGCCGCCTCCCGGCCCGTTCCGGCCGCGGGTCGTTCCGGGCCGGACTGCTGTTCCTCCGCGGTCACGGGAAGCACCATAACCGGCCGGGCGCGCCGGTAGTCACCTGCCAGGGATGATGCGCGAGCCGCCCGCGCGGGTCAGGGTGGTGACTGCCTGCCGGGCCGGGCCGCCACCGGGCCCGGAGAGGCCAGGGCGCCGGGGGCGGCGCCCGTCTGGAGGCGCCGGTGAGCATTGCCCGGTTCGCGCGGCTGCCCGCCGCGCTGGGAACGCGGCGCCGGTCGCGGCCGACCGCCCCGGCGGGCACCGGCGAACCCACGCCGGCCGGCACGGACGAACCCACGCCGGCCGGCACGGACGGACCCACGCCGGCCGGCACCAACCAACCCGCGCCGGCGCGGCCGGCGGGCACGGGCGGGCCGGCCGGGGCGAGCGCCGGGGCACCGGCCGCGCCCCGGCCACCGGGCCGTCACCGGATCCCGGTCCTGCGCCTGGCCTGCACCCTCACCGAGGACCGCCTCGCCGGCCTGCCCGCCGCCGTGCTCGCCCTGGCCGGCGAGTCCGGGCGCCAGGTGGGGACGGTCGTCCTCGACCTCGGCGCCGTCGCGGCACTGGACGGCGAGGCACGTGCGGCGCTCTGCGCGCTGGGGCAGCTGCTGCGGCAGCGTGGCACCGCCCTGCGCCTGGTGATCACCGCGCACGCCGTCCGGACCGCACTGGGGACGGCCGTGACGCACCGGATCGGCGCGGACATGGTGCACGCGAGCCTGCACGCCGCCGTGCTAGCGGCCTACGCGGAACTTCCCGGGCCCGGACTGGTCACCGGCGGAGTGCGCGCGGCACTGACGCTGCCGGCCGACACGCTGTAGCCGCCAGGGCGCGGTGCTTCACCCGCTCCGGATGGGGCGCGCGGCCCGCCTGGGATGGACAGTGGGCTCACCCCGGTCGACCCAGGAAGGACACGCCATGGCTGACCTGATCGCGATCGGATACCCGGACGAGACGACGGGCGAACTGGCCGCGACCGAAGCCCGGCGGCTTGCCCGGGACCTGGTCATCGAGCCGGACGCCATCGCCGTGATCGTCCGGGACGCCGAGGGCAGGTTCCATGTCCACACCAACCATCACCCGGTGGGGTCCGGGGCCACCTGGGGCATGTTCTGGGGGCTGCTGTTCGGCCTGCTGTTCTTCATCCCGTTCTTCGGGCTGGCGGTCGGGGCGGGCATGGGCGCGCTGATGGGCAAGATCACCAAGTCCGGCATCGACCGCGCGTTCTCCGACCAGGTCCGCGGCATGCTCCAGCCGGGTACCTCGGCCCTGTTCCTGATGGTCGAGCAGGTCACCCCGGACAAGACGATCGACGCGCTGCGCCAGTACGGCGGCACCGTGCTGAAGTCCTCGCTCAGCGAGGAGGGCGAGCGGGAGCTGCAGGAGGCCCTGCATGGAGCAGCGTCCTGACGAGGGCGCGCGCTAGGCTCGGCCACGACCTGGCGGAGCGGCCCGTCGCGGGCGGCGGGGCCCGCGGCCCGCTCCCGTCCGGGCGCCGGGACGGGGCAGGGAGGGCACATGGGCCGATGGCTCCGCCCGTGGCGGGCGGCAGATCATCCCAGGTACGGCTTGCTGCTGCTCACCCTGGTGGTCACCTACGTGCTGTCCTCCTTCATCGAGGCCACCTGGGTCACCGCGCTGCAGATCGTGCTGTTCGGCGCGGTCGCGGTGCTCGCCATGCGGGGCGGTCAGTTCCGGCGGCGGACGCTGCGCCTGGGGGTCACCATAGCCATCGGCGGGACGCTGATCGCGGTCACGATCGCGCTGACGCACTCCGCCGACGCCGGGGCCGGCGCGGCCAACCTCTGGGCAGCCTTCATGCTGCTGATAGCCGCCGCCCTCCTCATCCGGGGGGTGCTGGCCCAGCCGGAGGTGTCGCTGCAGAGCATCTTCGGCGCCGTCAGCGCGTACCTGATCCTCGGCCTGATGTTCGCCGCGATCTTCGGGGCCGTGGATCACTTCACCAGCACGCCGTTCTTCGTGCACGGCAAGGCGGACCTGAAGTCGTTCCAGTACTTCAGCTTCACCACGCTGACCACCCTCGGCTATGGCGACTACACCGCCGCGCAGGCCGGTGGCCAGTCGCTCGCGGTGATGGAGGCCGTCGTGGGGCAGATCTTCCTGGCCACGCTGGTGGCCCGCCTGGTGGCGGCGTTCCGCGGCGTGCGGCGTCCGGACAACGGAGACGCCGTCCCCGACGGCGTGGCGCCCCCCCACCCCGCCGCGGCGCCAGCCGTGCCCACTGACGCCGCGCCCGCCAGCTCGGCTGCGCCGGCCACCGCCGGGCCGGCCCGCGCGGCGGCCTCAGCCAGCGCGGCATCCTCAGTCGGCGTGGCGCTCCCGGCCGGGCCCGAGGACGCCGGGACGCCCCCGGCTACTCGTATGTCACCTCGTGCCCGTGCACGGCAAGCGCGTAGATCACGACTACGTCAAGGGCTATGACCAGCACGCCCCACACCGGGTAGGCGGGGATGAACGCCAGGTTGACGATCGCGCTGACCACGGCGAGCGCGATGCCGAGCACCCGGGCCACCATGAGGCCCGCGATGACGCCGAAGCCGATGAGAATGAGCAGGCCGCCGACGATGATATGCACCCAGCCCCAGGCCGTGTAGCTGACGTGCACCACCATGTGGCCGGTCACCACCAGGTAGAACGCGCGCTGGAGGAGGGCGACCAGGCCCTCGATGACCTGGAATACACCCACCATGATCATCGCCACTCCGGCGAAGACGACCCAGCCAGCCCAGCCGCTGACCGGGGACCGCTCCGCCGCGTGCTGCGGGGCCCGTGATGATCGCTGGCCGGCGTTGACGTCGCTCATTTGTCGCCCCCCTGTGTCGCCGACACCCGCTCCCAACTCATCGCACTCCGCGACGGCTGCCATCGTCCCCCCTGGGTGAACCCGCCCTACTCGGTCGCTGTTCTCATACGAAGTGGTCGCTCCGGCGCCCGCTTTGTCACTATTTGCGGCGCCACTTCAGGTGATTTCATCCGAAACGGCTCGTGGGGCGGGCGGGGGTTCGCGGCCGGACGACGGGGTCACGGGGGCGGACGACGGGTCACGGGGGCGGCCGGGGTTGGCAGGGCCGGGGTTGGCGGGTCAGCGGGCGGGGGGCCAGGGGGTGCGGGTGATGCGGGTGTAGGCCTCGATGTAGCGCTGGCGGGTGGCCGCGACGACGCCGGGCGGGATGGCCGGGCCGGGGGCGGTGCGATCCCAGTCCAGGCCCCGGGACCAGTCGCGGACGATCTGCTTGTCGTAGGCGTGCTGGGGGCGGCCCGGCTGCCACGACTCGGCGGGCCAGAACCGCGAGGAGTCCGGGGTCAGCAGTTCGTCGGCGAGCACCAGCGTGCCGTCCGGCGCGAAGCCGAACTCGAGTTTGGTGTCGGCGATGAGAATCCCCCGCGGCAGCGCGACATCGTGCCCCCGCTGGTAGACCGCCAGCGTGACCCGGCGCAACTCCGCCGCCACGTCAGCGCCGATGGCGGCGGTGACCTCGGCGAACGTCATGGGCTCGTCGTGCTGCCCGGCCGGCGCCTTGGTGGTCGGGGTGAACACCGCCCCGGGCAGGCGGGACCCCTCGGCCAGGCCCGGGGGCAGGGCGACGCCGCAGATCGCCCCGCTGCCACGGTAGGACTCCAGGCCACCGCCGGCCAGGTAACCGCGCGCGACACATTCGACCGGGACCATCTCGAGCCTGCGGCAGCGGATCGCCCGGCCGGCGAACTCGGCGGGCACGTCGGCGGCCGAGAGGACATGGTTCGGCACGACGCCACTCAGGCGGCCGAACCACCACAGCGACAGGGCGGTGAGGATGCGCCCCTTGTCCGGGATCGGGGTCGGCAGGACCACGTCGTAGACCGATACGCGGTCGGACGCGACCAGGATCAGGTCATCCCCGTCGGCGTAGACGTCGCGGACCTTGCCCGAGTGGAGCAGCTCCACGATCAGGCCCGGTGGCCGGCGCGGGACAGCGGGATCATGGCTGCGACTGTAGCCCTACCGCGGCCGTGGCGGGCCGTCCCGACGACCGGCGGCGCGGCGGCGGGACGAGGCCGGCGAATCCGGTTACATTCGTTCTCGTGTTCGAACCCGCCGGCTACCTGGACGGCCTGGACGACGAACAGCGGCAGGCGGCCACCTACCCCGCCGGGCCGCTGCTGGTGCTGGCCGGGGCCGGTACGGGCAAGACCCGGACGCTGGTCGCGCGGGCCGCCTGGCTGCGTGAGCAGGGCATGGAGCCGGGCCGGATACTGCTGCTGACGTTCACCCGCCGGGCGGCCGACGACATGCTGGCCCGGGCGAGCCCTCGTTCGGGCGGTGCGGCCGGCCGCATCCGGGGCGGCACCTTCCACGCGATCGCCCACCGGGTCATCCGCGATCACGCGGAGTCGTTCTCGCTCCGGCCGGAGTTCTCCGTCATCGATCCCGGCGACGTGACGGACCTGTTCGACGTGCTCCGCGGCGACCATGGCCTGGTCGGCACCGAGCGGCGCGCGCCCCGTGCCTCGGTCTGCGCGGACATCTACACCCGGTGCGTGAACACCGGCCAGCCGGTCACCGACGTGGTCCGCGCGGGTTTCCCCTGGTGCACCGGATTCACCGGCCAGCTGTCGGAGATGTTCCGCGGCTACGTCGCGCACAAGCGCGGCCATGGCCTGGTGGACTTCGATGACCTGCTGCTGCTGTGGCGCGCGGCGCTGGCTGACGATGCCGCGGGCCCGGTGTTGCGCGGCATGTTCGACGCGGTCCTGGTCGATGAGTACCAGGACGTCAACGCGGTGCAGGCCGACATCGTCCGGCTGCTCCGGCCCGACGGCAGCGGCCTGACCTGCGTGGGCGACGACGCGCAGGCCATCTACGGGTTCCGGGGCGCCGATCCGGGGCACCTGCGCCGGCTGGCGGACGTGTTCCCTGGTCTCGGCGTCGTGCGGCTCGGCCGGAACTACCGCTCCCGGCAGGAGGTGCTGGCGCTGGCCAACGTGGTGCGGCCGCACTCCCCCGGGCTGGAGCTCCGGCTCACCGCCAGCCGGGAGACGGGCGTGCTGCCGCTGCTGGTGCGCTGTTACGACGAGGCGACCCAGGCGCGGGAGATCTGCGCGCGGGTGCTCGAGGCGCACGAGACCGGGACGGACCTGCGTGACCAGGCCGTGCTCGTCCGTTCGGCGCACCACAGCGACGTGCTCGAGGTCGAGCTGACCGCCCGCGGCATCCCGTTCGTCAAGTACGGCGGGCTGCGGTTCACCGAGGCCGCCCACGTGCGCGACTTCCTGGCCGCGCTGCGGGTGATCACCAACCCCGCCGACGACGTCGCCTGGTTCCGCCTGCTCCGGCTGCACGAGGGAATCGGGCCGGCCCACGCGCGCCGTATTGTCGAAGCCCTTGACCTGACCGCCCCCGGACCGCTGTGCCGCTTCCAGGAGGCGGTGACGGCCGGACCGGCGCGAGCGCGGGCAGGCGTGGCGGCCACCCTCGGCCGTCTTGCCGACGCGGCGGCACTGGCCGACGGCGCCGGGACCGGCGTGCTCGCCGCGGCGGTCCTGTCGGCACTGGAGGGCGCGCTGCGCGGCCGGTACCCGGACGCGGGACTGCGGATCGCGGACCTGCAGCGGCTCGCCGACGCCGCGGCCAGCCGGCCGTCCCTGCACGACGCGCTGGTGGAACTCGCGCTCGACCCGCCGGTCTCCGCGTCGGACTTCGCCGGGCCGCCCCGGCTGGACGAGGACTTCCTGGTCATCTCGACCATCCACTCCGCCAAGGGGCTGGAGTGGCCCGTGGTGCACCTCCCGCACCTGGTGGACGGCGCGGTGCCGAGCGACATGGCCCTCGGCACCGCCGACGGGCTCGCGGAGGAGCGACGGCTGTTCTACGTCGCGGTGACCCGGGCGCGCGACCGGCTGTTCCTCTACGCCCCGCTGCGCCTGCATGTGCACCGCACCGGGCGGGACGACCGGCACGGCCTGGGGCGGCTGAGCCGGTTCCTCGACGGCGCCGTCCAGGCCGCCTGCGAGGGTGTCGACGCCTGCCCGCCGGAGCCGGTGCTGCCCGGCGTCGGCCCGCTCACCACCCGGATCGACGCGGCACTCGACCGGCTCTGGTCCGGCTGACGCAACCAGGCCGCTTTCCCTCCCGGGCAGGCTAAGGTGAGCGGGCACAGAACGAGCACCGAGCATTTCCCGGCCGCCATGAATCTGACCGCCGTTATCGGGCAGTTACAAACCATGCAGAAGTACATTCAGGCCCAAGCGGACACTGATCCGGCCGACGCCGAATGGCAGCATGACCTGGCCTTAAGCCACGAACAGCGCGGCGACCTCACCATCACCGCCGGGGACCTGGCCACCGCCCGCACCGCCTACCAGGCCAGCCAGGACATCTTCGCCCGGCTGGCCGCCGCCGAGCCGGCCAACACCGAGCGGCAGCGCGACCTGTCCGTCAGCCACATCAAGTCCGGCGACGTGGCCCGTGCGGCCGGGGAGTTGCCCGCCGCCCGCGCCGCCTACCGGGCCGCCCTCGACATCGCCGAACGGCTCGCCGCCGCCGACCCGGCCAACACCGAGTGGCAGCGCGACCTGTCGATCAGCCACGAACGGCTCGGCGACCTCGCCATGACGGCCGGGGACCTGGCCACCGCCCGCACCCACTACCAACGGGACCTGGGCATCGCCGAGCGGCTGGCCGCCGCCGACCCGGCCAACACCGAGTGGCAGCGCGACCTGTCCGTCAGCCACGAACGGCTCGGCGACCTCGCCATCACCGCCGGGGACCTGGCCACCGCCCGCCGCGCCTACCAGGCCAGCCAGGACATCTTCGCCCGGCTGGCCGTCGCCGGGCCGGCCAGCACGGAACGGCAGCGCGACTTGTCCGTCAGCCACATCAAGTCCGGCGACCTGGCCCGCGCGGCCGGGGACCTGCCCGCCGCCCGCACCGCCTACCAGGCCGCCCTCGACCTCGCCGAACGGCTCGCCGCCGCCGACCCCGCCAGTGCGGAGCGGCAGCGCGACCTGTCCGTCAGCCACGAACGGCTCGGCGACCTCGCCATCACCGCCGGGGACCTGCCTGCCGCCCGCACCCGGCATCAGGCCGCCCTGGAGATCGCCGAACGGCTCGCCGCCGCCGACCCCGCCAACACCGAACGGCAGCGCGACCTGTCCGTCAGCCACAACAAGCTCGGCGACCTCGCCCAAGCGGCCGGGGACCTGGCCGCCGCCCGCGCCGCCTACCTGGCCGCCCTGGACATCCGCGAACGGCTCGCCGCCGCCGATCCGGCCAACACCGAATGGCAGCGCGACCTGTCGGTCAGCCACGAACGGCTCGGCGACCTGGCCCGGGCGGCCGGGGACCTGGCCGGCGCCCGCGCCGCCTACCTGGCGGCCCTCGGCATCGCCGAACGGCTGGCCGTCCCGGATCCGGCCAGCACCGGACCGCAGCGCGACCTGTCGATCAGCCACGAGCGGCTCGG
>Ga0335078_10005000_pt1 | contig 19621 bp, 19 predicted proteins | sample Lox_Sample_32_FD_206711 | JGI IMG/M metagenome (GOLD analysis project Ga0335078, IMG submission 206711) | Soil microbial communities from Loxahatchee National Wildlife Refuge, Florida, United States - Lox_Sample_3.2 | ecosystem: Environmental > Terrestrial > Soil > Wetlands | place: USA... | reverse complement strand
GTAGTGATGCTGAACTTTGCGGGCGCGGGTGGTGGAAATCAGTTTGGCCAGGGGTTTGCGCCCGATGCGGGCAAAAGGAAAGTCAATAATGTCCTTGTCGCAAAACAGATTAAACAGGAAAGGCTCGATCGCTTCCAGCGTGTCTGGTCCGCCCAACTGGAAGAGCACCACTCCCACACGGCGTGTTGTCTTCACCATCCCCCAGGTCCCTTGAAGAACAGAGGATGTTACTCAATCACGCGCAGTTCGTCAACGGGGCAATCGAGAAGGTAGTGGGCTACTTTGAAAGTAGCCCTCTACCATCCAGAATTGATGGGGAAATGTTTGCGGGTTGTTGTTCTTCGCACGACAGAAAACGAAGCTGTCAGCCTGAGCGCGGCGAAGGATCCCGCCTTGAATCGGCATCGAATCTTTACGCTCGGCGGCCATCTTTCGCTTCCTCAGGATGACAGTTTACTCTTGGCTATTGACGGCTTGAACCGCAGAGGACGCTGAGAACGCGGAGGTTACGCGCCGGAAGTTCCGGCCGCCGACTCCAGGTTCGATTCCATGGCTTCGATCACGGAGTCAGCGAACTGCGAGGTCCCCGCCTGGCCGCCCACGTCGCGCGTGAGCTTCTCACGACTGCGATACACATGTTCCAGCGCGCCGCGGACTTGTGCCTCGGCCTCGTGCTCACCTAGGTGCCGCAGCATGAGCAGGGCGGAGCGAATTACCGCTGTGGGATTGGCCAGGTTCTTTCCAGCGATATCGGGCGCCGATCCGTGCACCGCCTCAAAGATGGCGCACTGCTCGCCCAGGTTGGCGCTGGGCACGAAGCCTAATCCGCCGACGAACGCGGCGCACAGGTCAGAAATAATGTCGCCGTAGAGGTTCTCCATCACCAGCATGTCGTACTGGTAAGGATTCATCACCAGCTGCATGCAGGTGTTGTCTACGATGTGCTCACCGTAGGTGATCTCGGGATAGTCCTTGGCGACGGCGCGCGCGCAGCGCAGAAACAGGCCGTCCGAGAGCTTCATGATGTTGGCTTTGTGGATGGCATGGATCTTCTTGCGCTGGTTCTTGCGAGCGTAGTCGAAAGCGAAACGCGCGATGCGGGTGGAGGCTTTCTCGGTGATGATCTTCAGGCTCTCCACTACGCCGGGCACGACTTCGTGCTCCAAGCCCGAGTACAGGCCCTCGGTATTCTCGCGAACGATGATCAAGTCAACATTCGGATAGCGGGTGGGAATGTGGGGAAGATTGCTGATTGGCCGGAAGTTGGCGTAAAGCTCAAATTGCTGGCGCAGGGCCACGTTGATGCTGGAGAATCCGCCGCCCACGGGCGTGGTGACCGGGCCTTTGAGGGCGACGTGCGTGCGCTCGATGGATTGCGTCAGCTCCTTGGGGATGTACTCATGGTATTTCTCGTAGGCTTCGGCCCCAGCCTGAAAACTTTCCCATTCAAACCTGATGCCGGTGGCTTCGAGGATGCGCACGGCGGCGTTGGTGACTTCGGGGCCGATGCCGTCGCCCGGAATGAGGGTTACCTTATGGGCCATTGGTCTTTTTTTTCTATCGGAGCAAATTGCTCAGAGCTTTATTGGCCTTTGGTATACGAGGCTTGCCGCTTGTTGGATCTTCTCAATCCGACCGGCTCGGCTTCGTCGTCGCGGGAACGCGGCAAGCCCCGTTCCCACACCACCTGATTCTTGCGCAACCTAATGTCTGCTAATTCTTTACCACTGCTTTGGGCCGAATTTCTGCGTCCTTGGTTTTCAGCAGGTCTTTTAATTCTGTCATGAACTCCTGCACGTCTTTGAAGTCGAGGTAAACCGAGGCAAAGCGGACGTAAGCGACTTTATCGTGGCGGCGCAGGCGGTTCATGATGAGCTCGCCGATCTCGCTGGTTTTCCGCTCGCGCTCCGGCGACTCAATAATAAACGCTTCCGCCTCATTCACAATCTGCTCCAACTTGCCGATCGGCACAGGGCGTTTCTCGCAGGCGCGCAATAGGCCGTTGAGCACCTTCTGCCGGTCGAACTTTTCGCGGCGGCCGTCTTTCTTCACCACCATGTAGGGGATTTCGTCAATGCGCTCGTAAGTGGTGAAGCGCTTTTCGCACTTCAGGCATTCGCGGCGGCGGCGGATGGAATCCGCCTCTTTGCTCTCGCGCGAATCCACTACTTTGTCATTGGCAAAGCCGCAAAAAGGGCACTTCATGATGTGGCAGTAATCTGCATTGTAGCAGGGGCAGTGCATGTGGCGCGGGCGCCCCCGCCCGCGTGCAGCCAGGAAGGCAATCGCTTCCGGTCATCGGGTGGCGTTCCGAGTTTGCGTGAAGAGGAAAAGGGCCGCCGGAACGGCGGTGTTACGCCGGCGGAATAGCCTCGACCCGCTTTTCGCTCTCCGCGGAAAGCTTACGCAGTGAGAGATGCCCGCGGTGGGCGAATCCGAGGCCCACAGGAATGCATGCCATGAACGTGACCAGCCAAAGCAGAATGCCGCAGCTCACCGCCAGTTCCGGCGGAATGCCATAGATCAGCTGCAGCGCCCCAATTACCGCCATCTGGCTGCCGCCGCCGACGGCGGGCAACTGCACTAACGAGCCGACCATACTGAACCCCATCAAGAGCAGAACGTGGGAAACGTCCATGTTGCTGAGGTGCGGGCGGTCGCCTACTTTCTTGATTCGCCGCCCATGAAAAAACAGCCACATATCGCCGTGCAGTTCCTGGATCTGGTAACCCCTCGCGGTGAGTCCGCTGTTCAGCATGTCCACCGTTTCAAGAGTCAGCGGCTCCCCTGCCTGTTCGGGCAGGCCGGCGAGTCTGGCGGTTTGCACATCCACTGCCGGCGGGCCAACGGCCTCGCCGGCCGCGGGTGGAGGTTCCGGAGGATAAGAGTGCGCCACCTCCCGGTACGACAAAGCAATCAGAAACCACATGACCAAAGAAATCACCACCAGCTTGGCAAAAGATTTTGCGCTAGCAATGGTGTTGAGCCCCTCGCCGAAAGCCCGCACCTTTTGATCTACGTGGACCGCCAGCTTCGCCGAGATACGCGACGTCACGCCGTGCAGAAAGCTGGCCACCTGGTGTCCGCGCTTGCGGATGAGAATTGCGGCGACCGCCATGAAACCAACCAGGCCGCACAGCACGACCGCGGCGATGCGAAACTTTCCCAGATATGGATTGCCACGGATGGCGGGGGAAAAGAATACGTCAATCGCCATCAGCACGGTGAAGGCGCCGACATCGAAGATGCGCTCGACCGTCCACACTCCAATCTGCGAGGAGACCGATATGTCCTCCATTTTGGCGATGAGGTAAGGGCGGATGAACTCGCCGGGTCGTCCCAGCAGCGCCAAGCCGGTAAATCCGATGAAAGTGGGCCCGACTAGGCGCCAGGTGCGCGTAGGGCGCACCGGTTCCAGGAACACCTTCCAGCGCAGCGCGCGCAGAATGTAAGTGATGTAAATCAGCCCGATCGCACAGGCAATCTGCAAAGGGTGAACATGGCTGGCATGGCGGAACTTGGCCCAGTCGAACGAACGCCAGTGCTGCACCTGGAAATAAACCAGGGCTCCCAGGATCGCCACTACGATAGAAGTGGTAAGAATGCGCTTATTAGTCATTTACCCGAGGACTGTAGTAAGACCAAGCTCCGCCCACCCGACCCATTGCCAAGGTATATGAGTCGCGGGCGAGGGTCAACGCACGGGAGGATTTGTAATTTTGTAATCGGGTAATTTGTAAATTAAAGACATGCCTCACATCGGGGTTAAATTACAAATTACCCGATCACAAATTACAAATTTCTTAGGGTGTGGGGCCGCGGAGTTCAGCCTGCTTTGCCGAGGCAGCGGTCTTGGGGTGAGCTTTGGCTGCCGGCGCCTTGATGGAAGCGTCCTTTGCCGCTGCCCTTTTTGCCGCCGCGGCCGCTTTTTGTTCGGCGATCTTCTTGCTGTTGAAGTCGAGAATGATGCGCCGCACGTAAGCGCGGGTTTCCCGATATGGCGGTACGCCGTGATATTGCTGCACCCGCTGCGGCCCCGCGTTGTACGCCGCCAGCGCCTTGACCATATCCCAGTTGTAGAGCTCGAGCAGTTCACGAAGGTATTTAGTGCCGCCATTCACATTGGCCTGGGGATCGAAGGTGTTGTTCACGCCCAGCTTCGATGCGGTCTGCGGCATCAACTGCATGAGCCCTTGCGCCCCCTTGGGCGAGATGGCGTGCGGATTAAAGTTGCTCTCCGCGTGAATCACGCTGGTGATCAGGTCGGGATCAATGAGATGAGTGTTGCTGGCTGAACTCACCACATCATGCAGATTGACTTTCGGCGATGCAGCCAGAGATGGCGGAGATGCCGTCGTTCTGGGGGCCGTTGCCCCTCTTGGCGTAGTTGCTTGCGCAGGTTCTGGCGCAGACTCGGGCGTGAGGTCCTGCTCGAAATGATCAATGTCAGTGGTGGGGATGTCTGTGTATCCCTTGCCGTCCTCGGTAAGGTAGAGGCGGGTGATCCCTCCCAGTTCCTGCTGCCGCTCGTAGCGGATCGCAAAGCCATTGCGCAGCACCGCAACATCGGCCGCCATCACCGGCAGGGCCGCTAGCAGCACCAGCGATACAATTTTTGCCGACTTTCCCATTCGGTTGGTTTTGTTGCGCTTACCTGCTGAACCTCGTCAACGCAAAACGGGAAGGCGGAGCGAACCAAAACTCTCCTTACCCGGCCGTACCCCAAAATCAGTTGCCCAAGACTTCTTCCAGTGCCGCGGCCACGCCACATTGGTCATTGGACAGGGTCACCGTCCATCCGTTCCGGCGAAGCTCCTGCGACGCATTCCCCATGATATAAGGCTTTCCGGCGAAGGCAAGCATTTCGATGTCGTTGTAATTATCACCGATGGCCATGACCTGCTCGCGGGGAATGCCTCGAAAGCCGGCCCAGCGCGCCAGCGCCTTGCCTTTGGAGCAAAGGCCGCTGAGAACATCCACAATCGAAAGATCGCGCTCGGGATATTCCGTGCGCAGGATAGTGATTTCACCCCGCAATCCGCACTCTCCCAGCGCCGCCAGCGCCTGCTGCATGCGCGCTATCGGGCCGCAGAACATGGCTTGCACCGGGTCGCGAGTAATAGCGGCTTCAATTGGAGTCACAAACTGGATGAACTGCATGTTCTTTTCCAGCCAGCGGCGGATGCTGGTGGTCAGCTCCTCCATGTTCTCCAGAACGATGGCGCCTTTTTCCTCAGTATCGAAGGTAAGTACCGTGCTGCCGCGAAATTCACGCATGGCGGCACAAAGCCGGCGGCAGGTTTCCGCGGGAAGCATCTCGCGGTGGAAAGTCTCACCGGCGAGCGAGCGCGTAATCGCTCCGTTCGAGCTGATAAGCCACAGATCAAACCCCAGCTGTTGCGCGATGGGTAGGGCGAAAGTGTGGCGGCGCCCGGTTACCAGGACTACCTCCACGCCTTGCTGATGCGCGCGCTGCATTGCCTTCAGGTCGAGATCGGAAATCCTGAATTGGGGATTGAGCAACGTGCCGTCAATGTCCGCGGCGAGAAGGCGAATCGAGGAAGCCACCACTGCTAATCTTAACATTGCCCGCCGCACAGGGCTCTGGCACAGCTGTGCTATAGTGCGCGTCAACCATGGGTCTTTTTGGCTTTTTCATATCCTGGTGGGGCCTGATCCTGCAGGCGGTGGCGATTGTGCACTTTATTCGCCGCCGCCCCGACACCTTCTGGCTGTTCGTTATCCTCATCGGTGGCTGGCTGGGAGCGTTGGTGTACATCATGGTTGAGATGGTCCCCGACGCTGGGCTGCTCCGCCAAGGCTTCAAGGTTTTTCCCCGGCGCAAACGCATCCGCGAGTTGGAGGCGGCCATTGTGGACAATCCCTCCGCCGGGAACTACGAAGAGCTGGGCGATCTGTATCTCGAAGAACGAAACTTTGCCCGCGCCCGCAAATGCTATGACAAAGCCATTGCGTCGCGCACCGATTCGCCTGATCCCTTCTACCGCCGGGCTATTGCGGAGGTAAACATGGGGGACTATGAAGCTGCGCTGCCGGACCTGGAACGCGCGGTGGCTGAAGATCCCCAATATGATTTACATCGCGCCGCCGGTTTGCTGGCCCACGTGTACGCCAACACCGGCCAGCCGGCGAAGGCGGAGGCATTGTTCAAGGAAGTCACCAAGATTTCCACGATTTCCGAGACCTACTACAACTACGCGACGTTCCTTGCCAATCAACAGCGCTTCGCAGAGGCGCGCGAGTGGGCGCAGCGCATTCTGGCAAAACGGCCCACAATGCCTGGTTACTTGCGCCGACGCGAGCGCCCCTGGTTCCGCAAGGCCAACGCGCTGCTGAGAAGCCTGCCAAGGTAATAACTGAGAGCTGAGATCCGAGAACTGGCAACGGGGTTTCCCCCGGAGATCGCCATTCGTCAGCAAAGACCTAATTTTCTCTGCGACCCTAGCGAACTTAGCGGTCAAAGCCTTTACCGCAAAGTTCGCAAAGCACCCAAAGGATTTCGGGCACCACCTCCAGGTGCTACACTCTCCACAAAATGTCTGGCGTCGCTTATTTTTCATGCACCAAATGTGGTGCAACTTGCGAAGCTGCCAAGCCGCAGACCGTGTGCGTCAAGGATGGGGGTATCCTCTTTGCCCGCTATGATCTCACAGCATTAAAGGGAAACTTTAAGCTGTCCTCGATAAGTAGCCGCGTGGCTTCCCTGTGGCGATACGCTGAAGTGCTTCCTTCAGCGCAGCCTGTCACTCTTGGAGAGGGTTTTACCCCACTCCTTCCGAGCCGCGAGTTCCCCAAAGTTCTTATCAAAGATGAAGGGCTCAATCCCACCGGCTCGTTTAAGGCTCGTGGTCTCTCCGTCGCGGTCACGATGGCAAACGCCTATGGCCTGAAGAAGCTCGCCATCCCCTCCGCAGGAAATGCCGCCAGTGCGCTAGCGGCCTACGCGGCAGCGGCAGGCCTGGAGGCGCACGTCTTCATGCCGAAGGATGTGCCGCTGGCCAACCGTGGGGAATGCGAAAGCTACGGGGCGCGTGTCACGCTGGTAGATGGCCTCATCAGCGACTGCGCCCGCATCGTGGCGGAGCGCAGCCCGAAGGAAGGATGGTTTGATGTCTCCACGCTGAAGGAGCCGTTTCGCGTAGAAGGCAAGAAGACGATGGCCTATGAGGTCGTGGAACAGTTGGGCGGGCTCGTGCCGCAGGGAATCATCTACCCCTGTGGCGGCGGCGTTGGCCTGATCGGCATGTGGAAGGCGTTCGATGAAATGGAAGAACTGGGCTGGATCGGTCCAGAGCGGCCAAAGATGGTCGCTGTGCAATCTGCCGGTTGCGCGCCCGTTGTTAAAGCATGGGATGAGGGATTGACGGTTACTGAATCATGGAAAGGCGCATCCACGCTCGCCTCTGGCTTGCGTGTGCCCAAGCCCTATGGAGACTACCTGATCCTCGACATTCTGCGGAAGAGCGGCGGGAGGGCTGTCGCTGCGACCGATGCGGAAATTGTGCACGCCCTACGGCAGTGGGCTGGGGTTGAGGGAGTCTTTGCCGCACCGGAAGGGGCGGCATCACTCGCGGCCTATCGCAAGCTGCGGGCGAACGGATTCTTCAGCGCGGATGATCTCGTCGTGCTGTTCAACACTGGGTCGGGGCTGAAATATCTGGATGTGATTGATGGCGCGAACAAACCGATAGCGTCACCGCCGCAGCGTCAGATTGGCGGGATCATTGGTCCGTATTGAGGCCGCGCTGTTGGCCCTCACACAGACCGATGTCGGCCAAAGCCAGGAGGAATCTTGTCGGGCGAAGGAAGTCCAGCTGGATCAAGAGTAACCTTGCACGTGGTTTCAAGCCTTGATGGGTTCATCGCGAGGAAGGACAACAGTATCTCCTGGCTGGATGGCAATGGAAGCATCTATGAAGCCGGGGTTTCCATTTCGGAGGAAGAAGCCACAACCTTCGTCAAAGCCATAGACTGTTATGTACTCGGTTCCCGCACGTATGAACACGCACTCGAACTGGGCTGGCCATATGGCGATACTCCGACGGTAGTAGTGACCCGCAGAGCATGGCCACCGGCGAGGAAGAGCGTCGAGTTCTATTCGGGTGATCTCGAAACACTCGTTGAGGTGAAACTCGCGCCGCGATTTCGCAACATCTGGCTGGTGGGTGGGGCCATGCTATGTCAGCGTTTTCTCGAACTCGGCCTAGTGGACGAAATCAGGCTGACCATAGCCCCTGTCCTATTGGGGGACGGACTCCAGCTGTTCGGTGGTTCCCTGCCGGAGGAGAGGTGGAATTTGAAAAACGCGGTCGCTTACAAGAATGGTTTTGTTGAGCTCTCATACGCCGCCTCCACCGTGCGAGAGCGTCAGAAGAGATCCCCAAACTAACGGGTGGCGACGCAGCCGCACCACACTTGTTCGAAGCTCCTTACGCTTTTTCGCCCAGCTTCTCAAAGAACAGACAGATAGATTCGATCCCGCGGTAGAAGTTGGGGATGTGAAACTTCTCATTCGGCGCGTGCAGATTGTCATCCGGGAGGCCAAAGCCCATCATCACGCTGGGAATCTTCAGCACATCCTGGAAATCGGTGACGATCGGAATTGAGCCGCCGGAGCGGATAAAGACTGTCTGCTTCTTGAAGACATCGTGCATTGCCTCGGTGGAGGCCTTTACGTATTTGTTGTCGGTGCCCACGACGCAGGCCGGGCCTTTGCTCCAGACTTTGACGCTGGTTTGAATGCCCTTGGGCGTGATCTTTTTCACGAACTTCTTGTAGCGGTCGAGAATGTCGTCGGGGTCCTGGTTGGGAACCAGCCGCATGGAAACCTTGGCCGACGCCCTGGCGGGAATCACGGTCTTCGCTCCGGGTGCAACAAAGCCGCCGGGAATTCCATGCACCTCCAGCGTAGGGCGCGCCCAGGTGCGATAGAGCACCGAATATCCCGGCTCGCCGGTGAGCACCGTAGAGCCGACTTCGGTTTTGCGATAGTGCTCTTCGCTGAAAGGCAGGCGCTTCCAGGCTTTCAATTCGTCTTTCGTCGGGGCCTTCACTTTGGCATAGAAGCCGGGAATGAGCACCTTGCCTTTGGCGTCTTTCATCTTGCTGATAATTTCGATGAGCGCGAACAGCGGATTGGGAGCAGCGCCACCGTACATGCCGGAATGCAAATCGGTCTTAGCGCCAACCGCTTCGATCTCGGTGTAGACCAGCCCGCGCAGGCCCACGCACAAAGTGGGAAGGTCGGGCGCGAACAGTTCGGTATCGCAGACCAGCGCAAAATCCGCTTTCAGCTTGGCTTTTTCCTTGCGAACATAATCGGCGATGGACTCGCCGCCAACCTCTTCTTCTCCCTCAATCAGAACCTTGACGTTGATCGGCAGCTTGCCGTCGTTGGCCTGCATGAGCGCTTCGAGAGCCTTTACTTCCATCCAGAGCTGGCCCTTGTCGTCCACGGCGCCGCGGGCATAAAGATTATTGTTGCGCTCGGTAGGCTCAAAGGGTGGGGAAATCCACTCGTTTACCGGATCAGGCGGCTGAACATCGTAGTGCGCATACATCAACGCCGTCGGTTTGCCGGAGGCGTGCAGCCAGTCACCGTAGATAAGCGGGTGTCCCTTGGTGGGGACGATCTGCACATTCTCCAGTCCGATCCGCCGTAACTCGCTGGCCACGAACTCCGCGGCTTTCTGTACGTCGGACTTGTGTTCCGCAAGCGTGCTGACACTTGGAATGCGGAGAAAATCTTTGAGTTCACCGAGAAACCGCTGCTGATTACTGCGAGCATAACTGACTGCGGGAGATGCCATAATTGCCGTCCTTTCCGCGCGCAGGGAATATCCAGCACGCGACAAACATATTGAAAATTGCCGACAAAACGGCTTCAGTATATACCGGCTTCGGGGAGAGGATCAGGCGTAAGCCATGCGCGCGCGGCGTCCGGCATAGGCCGCGACCAACAGAGCAGCGCTTGCAATCAGGTAAATCGCCGGCGTGCTCGAACCTGGGGTAGTTCCCATAAAGTCCATACCGCGAAAATGATTCGCCGGCCCCACATACCACCACGCTGTGTAAAGAGCCTCGAAGGGTTTGCTGCTCTCGGTCCATACGCCGAGCGCCAGGGCGAGCGAGGGAATGAAGACGGCTCCAGCCATCCATGCACACAGCCCTTCAACGTTTCCGCTGAGCAGAAACCGCAGGCCGAGACCTCCGCCGGTCGCTAGAGCCAGCAAGAAGCCCGCAGTCCACGCCGCCGGCAGCTGCCGTTGCAGGGCGTGCTCACAGGAGAAAACCAGCGATTGCGTGGCGTGACGCGCCTCACGCGCGCCTAGCTGAGACCACAAGAGGGTGGGCCAGACCCACGCAGCAATAATGACGCCGCCGCGCGCGGCGTTCAGCGGTGCGGCCAGACACGCAATGAAGAGTCCCGCCGCAACCGCAGACCACCACCACGACCGACCTCGCAGTAAAAGGCGCAATTCCGCGGCGACGCTGCTGAAAAAACGCGCTCTGGTTTGAGCCGCCGCGAATCTCGGAAGACCCGCCGACTGCTTGGGCGGCAGAAGGCTCCCTGATGGAATATCCTCCTCGGCCAAGGCTGGGGTTTCCGTTCGCGGCTTGCCCGTGCCGATCCGCCATTCCCGCGCTGGATCAAAACGATCGAAGAATGCCGCCGCCAGCAGGCTCAATGCGGCGGCCAGCGCGATCCAGAAAACCCGGCTGAGCAGCATGGCTGAGTTCCAGTGCAGGCCGGTCCAGCGGAAGCGCTTGCTGATGGGCCCTCCGCCTCCGCCTGCGCTAAGAGTCGCTTGGCCTGCATATTGCGGATCCAGCTGGTGCAAACTGGCCTGCATCTGCCCGAGCACGGAGACGACTCCAGAAAAATCAGAGAAATAGAGGCTATTGCCGGGAGGCGGGTCTTTGTGGACCGTTGCCGCCCCTAGCGAAAGCAGTGCCGTCCAGACAAAAAAGTAGATTACGTTCCCCTGACCGCCGCGCAGCCCTGGAATCGTCTCAAACAATACGGCCAGCGCAGCAGTGACCGCCAGCGCCGACAAGCCGAAGATCAGCAGCGGCCCCACCAGCTGGAAAATGTGAATGTGACGGTCTTCTCCCTGCAGGACCTGCATCACAAGTGCCGCTAAGGCCAGAATCATCACCATGGCCGCAAGCAGGGCAAAATTGCTGATGGTCTTTGCCAGGGTGTAGAAGCTCTTGCGCATAGGCGTAGTTGCCAGAATCTGCCCGACGCGCGTTTCGCGGTCGCGTTGGATGGTGTTCTTCACAACATAAAAGCCAACCAGGGTGAGGAACGCCGAAGTCACCAGCGTCATTACGCAGCCTAGCCAGGCGGAGTTGTAGATCCCGCGATACTCCGCCAGTTGCACCACGATGTACCCGGCGTACACCGCGTAGCCGAGATACACTGCGAAACCGAGAGTCAGCAAAAAACTGTAACGCCGCACCCGTTCGAGGAAATCGGCGCGCACCATGTGGTAGAGCACATGGGAGTGGCTCATGCGGCAACTCCGCCGCGGTGGTTGGAGAGGCAGTAAAGATACGCGTCTTCCAAGTTTGGCACAGCGGGTTGGGCGCCTGCCGGTGGTTGCGTTGCCAGCACGCGAGCATGAACGCCATCGCTGCGCCGGCTGGTGTTGCTTACCAGATATTTCTGCTTGGCTGCATTCAACTCTGCGCTTGGAACCACCCATTCCCAGACTTTGCCCTCGACCTGGCGAAGCAGTTCTTCCGGCGCGGCGTGGGCAACCAGGGCTCCTTGAGAGATCAAAGCAATGTCAATGGCTGTGGCTTCAACGTCCGACACGATATGGGTAGAGAGAATCACAATCCGTTCGCCTGCGAGATCGGAAAGCAGATTGCGGAAGCGCACTCGTTCCTCCGGATCAAGTCCCGCCGTAGGTTCGTCTACAATCAGCAATTGCGGATCGTTCAGCAGCGCCTGGGCGATGCCGACCCGCTGCTTCATGCCGCCAGAGAACCCGCCCAGCGGGCGTTTCCTGGCATCGGTCAAGTTAACCAGGTCAAGAAGGGCATCAATCCGGCGTTTCGCCGTTGCCGAATCGAGACCTTTCACTGCTGCCAGATATTCGAGAAACTCCACCGCATTGAGATTGGGATACACTCCAAAGTCCTGGGGCAGGTAACCGAGGACCGCACGCAGCGCGTTGGGATTCTCCGCCAGATCAATGCCGTTCCACGAAACCTTGCCTTCACTGGCGCGAGTGATGGTCGCCAGAATGCTCATCAGCGTGGTCTTGCCTGCACCATTCGGCCCCAGCAGACCGAGCACTCCAGGCCCCAATTCGAGGGAGAAACCGCGTAAGGCCCAGAGCTTTCCGCTGTATTGCTTACCGACGCCGTTGATTGCCAGCTTCAAAAAAACCTCCCTTGGGAAATGCCGGATCCAGTCACTAAAACGCATGGTGCGAAGCAAAAGTTCCTTCTTGTTTGTCGCGGCTTAGAGTTACGAATGGTCTGGTTTCGCGGCCGCCATGACGGTGTAGCTCAAATCGCCGGAACGGTAAGCGTCCAGAATAATGTCAATCCCTTCTACAAACTCCCGCGCCGCTTGCGGCAGCAGTTTCACGATTGGCTTCGCCGTGCGGGCGTGCTGCTGGCAAATCTCCCAGGTGCGGACAACTTTCGCGGTCAAGTCGTCGCAATGCAGGATGCGCAGTCCAGCAGCCTCCGCCGCCACTGAATACTCTTGCGCGGTCCACAATTCGGGGCACAGGAAGGCGCGGGCGACTTCCCGAACGCGTAGATTCTGCATGGTGCCAGTCCACGCCGCGAGCAGCAGTCGGCCGTGCGGCTTTAGGGCTCTTGCGGCATTTCGCAGGAATTTTGCTTTATCAGCAAAGTGTTCCGAAGATTCCATGGCCCAAACCACGTCAAAGCTCTCGGCAGGGAAATCGAAGCGGTCAGCATCTTCCACCTGGAATGCAGACTTATTTTGCACTCCTGCCCGCTCGGCCGACTCTTTGGCGATACGCGCCTGCTTCGGGCTGATCGTCAGACCGAGCCCGCCGCATTCGTGCATGCGGGCGAGATGCAGGAGCGTGCCCCCGTGGCCGCATCCCACGTCCAGAACTTTTTCGCCGCCCCGCAAATCGAGCAGCCGCACGCAGTGGTCAAGCATCTTGATCTGGGCTTCTGGCGGAGACTCGTCGCCTTCTACGAATAGACCGTGATGAATATGATCGCCCCAGAACGCGCGGTAGATGAACGCCAGAGAGTCGTAGTGCTCGCGAATCTGCGCCGATGTGGCCATAGGAGTCTGTCGCTACCAAGGACTGAGAGCTCGTTTTCACCAAAATCAGGGCGTAGTTCGGCAAAAGCGCCTAATTGCGAAAATCACATATATGAAAACAGGGTAGAGGCCCTGATTTCTCTCAAGCAAAAGAGAGACCCGATTCCCGGAATTTTCCTGACTTCAGCCAATGCAGATTCCTCGCTTCGTTCGCAATGACAAGTTGGCGAAGCGTGGATGAAATGACACCTTGACGAAGAGCTGCAAGATTTTCAAGTTTCATTCTGCTTTCACCTCAAAGCGTGCTGGCGAAAATGCGGAAATGTCGTAGGGCGAGTCTCCCCCAGTCATGAGTTGGGTCATCACCAGCGCGGTAACGGGTGCAAGCAAAATGCCGTCGCGATAATGGCCGGTGGCGGCAAAATATCCTAGGGTCGGGGTGGCGCCAAGAATCGGCAGGGAATCGGGCGTGCCGGGACGCAGCCCGGCCCAGGCCTCCAAGATGCGGGCGTCGGCCAGGGCTGGCAGCGTGCGCACCGCCGCCTCATGCAGTCGGTGAATCGCTTCAGGGTTGGTGTTCTTCTCGTATCCCACTTCCTCCACGGTCGTGCCGATGATGATCCGGCGGTCGCTGCGGGGAATCAGGTACACCTCGGGCCTGCGGATCACGTGGTGGAGAATCTTGTGCGACGATGCTACCGCCAGCATCTGCCCCTTCACCGGCCGCGTGGGAAAGTGATGCGGGGGAAGCTTCCCGGACCAGGCCCCGGCACAGTTCACCACGACGCTGGCATGATAGGTGGTTTTGTCGGTGCGCACGCCGCTCACCCGACCGTCTTCGACGACGATCTCGCTGACCGCCGTTCCCGATGAAATATCTACCGCGCGGTGCTTGGCTGCTTTCAGCGCCGCCCCTACCAGCGCGCGGGGATCCACGCTGCGTTCTTTCAAATGGACCGCCGGCATTGGCAAATCGGCCAGCTCTGGCTCCAGGTCTTTAATCGGAGCGGGAAAGGTGCCCAGCGACGAGAAGATAGATGAATCTTCTTTAGCGGAAGGGAAGAGCAGTGTGCCGGCGTCGCGAAGGTCAATATCCACTCCCGATTCGTCCTCCAGTTCATGCACGAACTCGGGATACATGCGGGCGCTGGCTGTAGCCAGAGACTGCAGAGCAGGCCGGATCTCGATCGCAGAATCCGCGATCATCCCGCCCGCGGCATACGACGCCTCGCGGCCCGGCTCTCCGCGTTCCACTACCAGCACCTGCGCTCCCCGCTTGCGCAATGCAATGGAAAGCGACAGCCCAATAATTCCCCCACCCACAATTGCAACGTCCCAGGTTTTCACGCTGGCATTGTAGATCAGTCGTCAGTTTTCAGTCGTCAGTCGTCGGTCGTCAGCTCGGCTGCTCGTGAGGATGCGGACGTAACGAAAAAAGAAACTCCGGGGATGGACAGCTAAACGGCTAACGGCTGACCTGACGACTGAAGACGGACGGCTCACGACCAACTACATCGTACTCAGATATTGCCTGATCTCCGGTTGCGTCCAGTCCACTGGACCGATGAATTTCCGCCGCATGATTCCGTTGCGATCAATGATGTAGGTTTCCGGAAACTTGAATGTCCCGTAGAGATTGTTGCTCTTGTGCTGGGCATCGCGCACGGTGAGCAGATCCACGCCGTGCAGCTTGAGGAATCTCTGATAGGCGTCGGCATCGTCGTCCTCGCTGATCGCGAGCACCGTTACGCCTTTAGACTTCAGCATCTCCTGCATCTGCACCAGCGAAGGCATCTCTTCGACGCAAGGAGGACACCATGTGGCCCAGAAATTCAGCACCACAACTTGCCCGCGCAATTGGCTCAGGGTGACGCTGCGGTCGGAGTCCTTCACCGTGAAGTTAGGCGCCGGATTACCGATATGCGGCGGCCGTGAGCCACTATAGCAGCCTGCCAGCAGCAGCAAAATGAGGAGTCCAGGCCAAACCAGGGCGCGTCGCACAAAGCTATAATAACCAATTTAGCGCATGACAGCATCGAAGCCTTTGCCGAACCCGTCAAAAACTCCCGGTCAGCCTGCGCCCCTGGTTTCGGTCATAGTGCCGGCGCGCAATGAGGAGGCGTCGCTGGGAGTGTGCCTGCGGTCGCTACTGGAACAAAACCGCGTAAGTTTCGAAGTGATCGTGGTAGATGATGGCTCAACCGACCGCACCCGGGAGATCGCCGAGTCGTTCGCCGGAGTTCGCGTGATCACGCCTGGGCCGTTGCCAGAAGGCTGGAGCGGCAAGGTAAACGCGCTGGTTTGCGGCGCGGCGCAGGCGCAAGGCCGGTGGCTGCTCTTCACCGACGCTGACACCGTGCATTCTCCCGGCTCGTTAATCCGCAGTCTGGCTGAGGCGCAGCGCCACCATGCCGCATTGTTGTCTTATTCCCCCGGGCAAGAGGTGCATGGGTTCTGGTCGAAAGCCGTCATGCCGGTGATCTTCGCCGAGCTGGCGCGCGCCTATCCGCCGTCTGAGGTAAACGATCCGCGTTCGGCCGCGGCAGCGGCTAATGGGCAGTACATCCTCATCTTGCGCGGAGCCTACGAAGCGGTGGGTGGGTTTGCCTCGTGCGCCTCCACTCTGCTCGAAGATGTGGCCATGGCCCAAGCGGTGAAGGCCTCAGGCCGCAGGATCTTTTTCCGCTATGGCGGAGACGCTGTTCGCACCCGCATGTATCGCAACTTTGCGCAACTCCGCGAGGGCTGGACCAAGAATTTAGCGCTGCTGTTTCCCGCGCCCGTGAGGCTGGCGATTCTACGCCTCGCCGAATTTCTCATGATCGCCGTCAGTGCAGAGGCAGCAATTCTCCTGTTTCTTCTGGGCGTTTGGTTTCTGGCGGGAGGCTTCGGAATTCTATTTTTGGTTTCTTGCGCCAGCTTCGTAGGACGCATTCGCCGCGCGCACTTCGGCGCTCAGGCTACGACCCTGGCGCTGCTGGGCCTGCCAATATTTTCATATCTTCTGATTCGCTCCGCTCTCGCCCACAAGAAGGGCAAGGTAATCTGGAAGGGGCGCGAATATGCAGGAGGCGCCGATGCCCACGCAGGGACAGCCGCCCCGGCTATCCCAGAGACCGAAGCGCATCCGAATCCCGTGACCCACAATTGCATCTAGAGGAAGGAATGGTCTATCTCACCCGCAAAGCCGAATTCGCCGCCTCCCACTACTACCACAACCCTGCTTTTACGACGGAGGAGAATCAGCGCATTTTCGGCAAATGCAATAATCCCAACGGCCACGGGCACAATTACACGTTGGAAGTCACTGTGAAGGGTGAGGTGGATCCCCGGTCGGGCTTTGTGGTTGACCTCAAACAGCTAAAAGAAACCATGCATCGCGAAGTGCTGGACGCCATGGACCATCGCTTCCTCAACAAAGAAGTGCCGGAGTTCTCCACGCGCATTCCGACGACCGAGAACCTGGCCATCGCCATCTGGCAGCGCCTGGAGCCGAAACTGAACGCCGCGAGTCTGCACCGCGTGCGCGTGTATGAAACCCCGGACCTCTTCGTGGACTTCTACGGAGAAGCATGAAGGCCCACCTCACCCGCCGCTATATGTTTTCCGCCTCGCACCGCCTGAACAATGCCGCCCTAAGCGAGGCGGAGAACCGCGAGACCTACGGCAAATGCAATAACCCTCACGGGCATGGGCACAACTACGCGCTGGAAGTCACAGTAAGCGGCCAGGTGGACGAGGCTACCGGAATGGTCTGCAACCTGCTGGATCTGGACGGTTTTGTACAGAAGGAAGTCCTCGACCGCTTCCACCTGCAGAACCTGAACACCCTGCAGGACTTCGAGCAAGTTATTCCGACCACGGAACACCTGAGCATGACGATCTACGAAATTTTGCAGCGCGGCTTCCCCCAGGCGCATCTTGACAGAGTGCGCATTGAAGAAACCATGATGAATTCCTTCGAGTATGCGGGAGGAGAGGAGAGAATTTGCTAATTTGTAAATTAAAAGCCGACGTCGAGGTTGGTTCTAAATTACAAATTACCCGATTACAAATCACAAATCGCCATGCCTGCACCAGCTGAGCTCCCGACCCTCACCAGCGCCAGCTTCGAAGACTTGGTGCGCGAACTGATCGTCCGCCTCGGCGAAGATCCTGCCCGCGAAGGCCTCACTCGCACCCCTGACCGTGTGCGCCGCGCCTATGAGTTCCTGACCAAAGGCTACACCGAAGATGCCGACGCGCTGCTGAAGAAGGCGCTCTTCACCGTGAGCTACGACGAGATGGTCATCGTCAAAGACATCGAAATGTTCAGCCTGTGCGAGCACCACATGCTGCCGTTTTTCGGCAAAGTCCACGTGGCCTATATTCCCAATGGCAAGGTCATCGGGTTGAGCAAGATTCCCCGGCTGATTGAAATTTTCGCCCGCCGCCTGCAGATCCAGGAGCGCCTGACCACGCAGATCGCCGAGACGATCCAGAATGCCATCCAGCCGCAGGGAGTCGGCGTGGTGATCGAAGCGCGCCACCTGTGCATGATGATGCGCGGGGTGGAGAAACAGCATTCGGCGGCGGTAACGTCCGCCATGTTGGGCTCCTTCCGCGAATCCGAAGAAACCCGCACGGAATTTCTGTCGCTGATTCGCAATCGGTCGAACGGATTGTGAGTTATCGCGATGGCGCTCCAGCCTCGGGTTTCGGGCAATATCCGGCTGTGAGTTCGAAGGCCTCTGCGGTATCATCGACTAGATGGCAACTCCCCATTCCTTCCAAACCGACGACCCACGCCTTGAGCCCATCCACGCCAAGGTTCTGGCTGGCGAACGCCTTGACGAGCAGGACGCTCTCACCCTCTACGGCAGTAGCGACATCCTCGCCGTGGGCTGGATGGCTAACTACGTCCGCGAGCGCCTGCACGGCGACCGCACTTACTTCAACGTGAACCGCCATATTAATCCGACCAACGTTTGCGTGGCCGCCTGCCGCCTGTGCGCCTTCGGCCGCAAGAAAGACACGCCGGGCGCTTACACCATGGCTCTGGAAGAGGCTTTCGAGACCGCTGCCTCCGGATACAACGAAGCCGTCACGGAGTTTCACATCGTCGGCGGCCTGCATCCCGATTTGCCGTTTCAGTATTTCCTCGATCTGATTTCCGGCCTGAAGGCGCGCTTTCCGCAAGTTCACTTGAAGGCATTCACCATGGTGGAAGTGGCATATCTTTCCAAGCGCGCCAAGCTTTCGATCAAAGAAACTTTAGAGCAGCTGAAAGCCGCGGGTGTGGACTCGCTCCCCGGCGGCGGTGCCGAGATTTTCGCCGACCGGGTGCGCCACATCATCTGCGACCACAAAATTGATGGCGACCAGTGGCTCGACACCGCGCGCCTGGCCCACCAGATCGGCCTGAAGTCGAATGCCACCATGCTCTACGGCCACGTGGAAAATGACGAAGATCGCGTGGACCATTTACTCAAGCTGCGCGCGCTGCAAGATGAAACCGGCGGTTTTCAGACATTCATTCCGTTGGCCTTCCATCCCGACAACACGCCCCTGCAGCATCTGCCCAAGACGACGGGCATGCTGGACATCAAGCAGATCGCGGTGAGCCGCCTGGTACTCGACAATTTTCCGCACATCAAATCCTACTGGCAGATGATGACCGCGAAGATCGCGCAAATCTCCCTGCGCTTTGGCGCTGACGATATGGATGGCACCGTGATCGAGGAAAAGATCTACCACGACGCGGGCGCGACCACGCCGCAAGGTATGCGCCGCCAGGAGTTGGAGCGCCTGATTCGCGAGGCCGGGCGGGAGCCGGTGGAGCGGGATACGCTGTACCGGCCGGTTATTCGTACGGAAACGTCGGTTACGGTTGCGGTTTAGGTCGCGGAAAATAGTATTGCCAGTTCGGGACTTCCTCTCCGAGCAATTTCAAGAGCATCAATCCTCTGTGAGACGGTCTAAAGCAATAGTTACCGTGCGGGACTTCGCGCTCCATGATCTGTACCTCATGGGCCAACCCGAACCCTTGCAGCCGTGAACAAAGCGAGTACCCTTCTTCTCGGCTAAATTGTGGTATTTGGTTGGGGCGTCGGCCTCCGTGGGCGCCTAGCGCATGTGCGATCTGGACCACCAGTTCTTGGCTCCGTTGGACAAAGACGCTCGGGTGCACGGATATCGGTTTATCGACCGAAGAACGGTAACCCGCAGGGCTGCCTAGCTGCATGCTCTCCGCTGGCCGCCAGTCCCCACCTTTGTTCATGACAATGTTGAGGACCTTGAGCACGGCAACGTCACGCTCGCCGAGCTGTTCGACGTCACGGACGAAGGTTG
>Ga0335078_10004999_pt1 | contig 19623 bp, 10 predicted proteins | sample Lox_Sample_32_FD_206711 | JGI IMG/M metagenome (GOLD analysis project Ga0335078, IMG submission 206711) | Soil microbial communities from Loxahatchee National Wildlife Refuge, Florida, United States - Lox_Sample_3.2 | ecosystem: Environmental > Terrestrial > Soil > Wetlands | place: USA... | reverse complement strand
CACGAGAATACTGGCGCAAGGTAGGCTCTGCCGCGCCACGGTGTTGTCGGAACCAATCGCGAAAAGAGACGATGAGTTCGGGTTCGAACCGGTTGGTGCCCGCACTGCTGTGGGGTTGGCAAATCCCTGTGCTGACCAAGTAGCGGTGAAACCGTTTCGCCCCGAAGCGGGTATGGTAGTTGTCTCTTCCGCAGTTGAGCGCAGGGCAGTGACACCGGGACAAGTGGCGATTGAAAGCATCCAGCGTCCTCGAATCGATCTCAGTGAAGGAGCTCCTGCGGCGCTCCAGGAAACGGCCGAAATGGGTGGCCCCACGTAGGTATCTGACAGCAGTCAGCGGCGAGTAGCCGTCCTGTTCCAGGGCATCTGCAAAGCCGTCGATGTATGGACCACTGAGCCCTGTCCGCAGACGAGCCAGGGTTTTGGGCGCAGAGAAGTATTTTCCTAACATGGTGTCCTCCTTGGAATGGGCCAAGAATGGCCGCATCTATTTGACCAGAGAACACCGATCTTTAATGGGGAGCCGAGCGTTCCCGTGGGACGCTTGGAGTCAGCTTGAACCCAGCTATTGAATCTCGCATAATACAGTTACAGTTGGGTCAAAAAAAGAGACCAGCGTGCCGCAAGAAAGAAAAGGGTAACTTGACAGTGTGTGCTACCCGGCGAAGCCCCCGGCGGAAGGCGTCGGTCGCCTCTTGTAGTTGGTCGGCGCAGAAGTTCGCCAACTCGCGGCCCTTGATGTTGTTCCAGACTGCTTCGGTGGGATTCAGGTCCGGCGCGTACCCCGGAAGCCACTCGATCTGGAGCCAGTCTCGCTGACCCGTCAGAAACTGTTTCATCAGGTTACTGCGATGCGCTGGCAGGTGGTCCCAGACCAAGATGACCTTGGCGCCCCCGACAAAGCACTTCAGCTCTTTGAGGAACACGATCAGACTCTCGGTGTTGAAACTATCCGGCTTGGTTCTGGCAAGCAGCCGCGTCTTCCCACCGTCCCAGCGGAAGCCGAGCGCGGCCGCCACGGAGGTTTTGCTCCAGTGATTCCCGCGCGACCTCAGGACCGGTGTTTCCCCGCGGGGTGCCCAGGTCCGGCGGATGGAGGGTTGCTGCGTGAATCCGGACTCGTCTTGGAAGAAGATCCAGGCCCGCTGCCGTGCAGCGTTTTTTTTAGCTCCGGCCAGCGAACCGTCTTCCAGTAGGCGACCTGATCGGCATTCCGTTCCTTGGCTTGTTGGGCCGGCTTCTGCACGGTCCACTGCATCGACCCCAGAACCCTCCACACATGCCCGGGGTGATAGTGAACTCCGGTGACCCGCTCAATCACCACGGCCACCCGGGGCAAGGTCCAGAGGTCCGCGCTGAAGCCGTGGTGGCGGGCTCCTTGCCGAAGTGCCGTCGCGATACGTCGCCGTTGGGGAGCTTGCAAAAGCGGCTTTCGGCCCGCGCGGCCCGCGCCTTTGAGAGAGTCCTTGCCGGACTTTTTCCATTGACGATGCCAACGCGACACGCTCATGCGGCTCACCTTCAACTCCCGAGCGATCGAAGCTAACGGAAGATGACCCTTGGTGAACAAGCGAGCCGCTCGACGGCGCCGACTCTCAAGAGCTTGGAAATCGCGCGGTGGTACGGGTCGGATGGGCATGGCTCATTATAAACAGAAACTGGCAGGTTGTCACTGTAAAACGCGAGATATTGTAACTATATTATGCGAGATTCAATAAATGCACCCGTCGCAGCCGCAGCACGCCCAGCGGGCCGAAGATGACCTCGTCCGCCAGAACGCGGGTGCCCCCCGAGGGCACCTGGTGCCGTCTCCTCAGGAAATGACGAACACGCGCCGCCACATGGTTGTCAACCGCGCGATACGCCAGCAACCGGGTGCCGTGGCTGAAGTAGCTCGACCAGCCGCGCAGAATGCTGTTCAGTCGGTCTCGCACTTCCGGCCAGGTCCCCGTATTGCTGGGGTCAGCACGTCGCTCACCTTTTGTCGCGGTCGCGCGACGCTCTTCTTCGACGGTCCGGCTCCCAGGTACCACTGGCCATCCTTCCGATAGTGCTGTGGCCCGAACGTGTATCCCAGAAAGTCAAAGCTCTCTCGCTGGGCATCTCGAAACTTAGTCTTCGCCTCCTTCAGGGTCGACCCCAACCACGTCATCACTTTCCGCGTCCAATCCAGTGCTTCCGTCGCATGGCGGCAACTGAGGATCACAAAATCATCCGCGTAGCTGACGATCTGGCCGTTGGGGCGCACTGAGAAGTCCGCACTACAATCGCGACTCTTCAATCGTCAATGCGCAAGAGCTGGCGTCACGCCCGCGCTCCCAGGGTTTCCGGTCAATTGGGTACGACCACTGTCCGGCTCAGAGCCGACAGGTGACCGCCTTCCGAATCCCGCACCACCTGGCGGATCATGTAGGGGCCAGGCGGGAGCGTAAAGTCGGTGCGCATCGTCAGACCCTGGGTGCGCAGCTCGGCGAGGTTAGCTTCGGGGACGATCACGTCGAGGTCCTTCTGCTGTCCGGCCACGTAGTTTCCGTTCTGGTCGAAGACCACCGCCACAAAGCGCAGGCGATTAGTGTCGGTGGCGCCTTGCTTGTGGAAGTCGAGCCCACGCGCGTCGACGCTGGCGATCAACGTCATTTCGGCGGCGCCTGCTTTGTTTTTGAAGAACTGCGTTTGCAAATGCACCGGCAGCTCCATGGTCTCATCCGCTGAGTAAGCGGCTTCCTTGATCTGGGCGTCGATCTGCTCCTGTGCGTTCAGCATCTGGCGTGGTGCGAAGTAGCCCTTGCGGGCATCCACGGTGAGGCCGCGCGGGTTGGCGAGCTTCACTTTCAGTGCATGGAACTTGCCGTCGGGCTTCAGGTCGGTGGGCGAATAGGCTAGCGTGTAATAAACGGCGGGTGGCGCAGACACCGCACTGAGCGCAGAAGCAAGATCGTTGGTATTGTGGATTGCTTCGCCCCCCGTCGCCCGCGCCAACTCGCCCGGAACATCCCAGGCTGCCAGGTTGCGCAAGTCCACGTAGTTCTGCCGGACGCTGCTCTCCTCCCGCTGATCGGCATCGAGCTCGATGTTGTACTTCTGGGTGCTCGCGTCCGCCATTTCCATGGTGTTGACCAGCCCCCTCGGATCGAGGGCGCCAATCACCACGTTGGAGCGCAACGCCAGGTCCGCGGCGTCCTCCAGCATGGTGGTGAAACTGAGGGTCAGGAACCCCGGAGTCACAAGCACAATCTCGCGCTGCCCCGGCAGCAGCGCCACGCGTCGAATCATTTCCTGGAGCGTGTACAGCGAGGTGTGAGCCTGAAGGTCATAGAGTTCATACACCTGTTGCGCCCGGGCGAGGATCAGCTCCTTGACTCCACCCACCTCGGTGGCGGTCGTGAGGCCGATCGCTCTCATTCCAGCGCCGCCATGTGTAGGTGCGCAGCCTCGTTTGATGGCTTCGTTGATGGCGATGGTGACCGCGTCGGGGTCTTCGTGATTCTCAATCAGATCGGCCTGGTAATCGGAAATCGACGGACATTCGTCGCGCGGGTCGCCCGTATTGGGGCGGTACTGGAGCTTGGCCAGGGCGGCCTCAAGCTTGGCCTGGTCGCTGGTGTAGTCCTGGTTGACGAATCCGGACGTAGTGAAGATTCCCAAGCGGTCTTGCGAACGGATTCCGCTGGCCAGATAGCGCAGGCCGGCCTCGCGAAATCGACCCAAGTCGGCGGAATCGGCGCGCGCGTCGTCGATATAGAGGGCGACAAAGCGCTCGGGCGCGGCGAACGGCTGAGCCTCGGAAGGCTGTGCAGCGTTTTGAGGGGCAGGCGCGGACGTGCTCGCGGCAGGGGCAGCGGCCGGGCGGTCTACACCGAATTGCGTGATCGTTTGCGGCTTGCCGTTGTCGAAGAGTTGAAAATCGTTCTGGGTGAGTCCGTCGATGGGTTTGCGCTTAGAGTCGCGTACGACGACGCGCACCACAACGGCGTTGGCTTTGGTTTGGATCTTAAAGCTCGGCTGGGTTTGGTCGGAGGAAGCCGGCGGCGTAACTTGGGCCGCCCCAATAGACGAAAGGAGGAAGGAAACGGAAAACAGGGCCGAGAGTAACAACGGCCGAGTCACCATCGGACACGATGACCTCTCGAGGTCTTTCATCGAAGTTCCCTCCTTCGGGCATCGATTGCGGTATCTCGCGCGGAGACGTGGCGCCAACCACCCGCCGCTCGTGTTCCAAATCATCGCGGTCTATCGCTATCACACAAGACGTAATTGAAGCAAGCGAAGTTACCAGGCGCAATCCTGGGAGCGTCCCGCCCGCTCTTGTCGGCCTGGCGCTGAGTGTAAGCTCTGCGAATCGCATAGCTGCGCTATGCGCCAGCCCGGTAATATGAGAGAAACTAAGAGCAAGGGCGGGCGAGACGCCCGCGCTCCCAGGATCCTTCACGGTTTCTTCGGGGGAGAGGGAGGGAATGAGGGGGAGTCACTTTAACTAAGGACTAACTACCTGGGCTACGCTATTTCGCCCCTTCGGGGCTATCGGCACCAAGATTTCGACGGCGTCGAAATACAAAAGACTAACAGGCTGCGGAAAAGGGTCTCTGTCATGCTGAGTGTTACATGGGCCTTTGGCCCACCAATCTGATGAAAGACGACCTTTTCATGTCATCCCGAGCGGCAGCGAGGGATCTCGCTTCGAGCTTCTCGCTTGCAAGAGCAGAGCAAGATCCCTCGCTGCCGCTCGGGATGACATAAACGGCCGACATTCCGGTTGCCCAAACGTCTTTCGACGGAGCGCAGCGAAGCATCTCTCTCAACTCCTTGAAAAAAGAGAAGATGGATGACAAGCGCGGAAGGCGTTTTCCCGCAGCCTGGTAATCGAACGATGCACTACTGGGCTTCGCCTGATACGCTGACGCAGGCCCCGCTGGAGGCTACGCCGCACGTACGCCCTGTCGGCGTTGGGACTGAAATGCCGAGGTCGCCCCCGCCCCTTCGTACTTAAACTGACCGATCAGGGTCTGGAGTTCGGCGGCCATCCGTGCCAGTTCACCGGCCGCATTCTGGGTATCAGCGGCCCCGCCGGTTGTGCCGCGGGCCGCCGTGGCTACCGCCCCGATGTTTTCACCCACCTGCTTGCCGCCCTGCGCTGCCTCGGCAACGTTGCGCGCAATCTCGTTGGTGGTGGCCGTTTGCTCTTCCACCGCGCTGGCGATGGTGTTGGAGATATCGTTGATCTGCGTGATGACGGAACTGATTTGGCCGATGGCTTCGACGGCGCCCTTGGTGTCGCCTTGAATGCCCTCGATCTTCTGCGTGATGTCCTCGGTGGCCTTGGCCGTCTCTTTTGCCAGCTCCTTCACCTCGTTGGCCACCACGGCAAAGCCCTTGCCCGCCTCGCCCGCCCGAGCGGCCTCGATCGTAGCGTTCAGAGCCAGCAGGTTGGTCTGCTGAGCGATCGAGGTGATTACCTTGATCACCTGGCCGATTTCGTTCGAGGCCTGGCCCAGTTTGGTTACGGTTGCGTTGGTGTTTTCGGCCGTTTTGACGGCTGAGTTCGCAATCTTGGACGCTTCGTTGGCGTTCTTGGCGATCTCCTTGATGGAGGCCGTCATTTCCTCGGTGGAGGTAGCCACGGTCTGGAGGTTCCTGGTAACCTGCTCGGCAGTGGCGGAGACCACGTTGGATTGGGCCGAGGTTTCTTCCGCATTCGAGCTCATCTGGTTGCTGATGGCCGAAAGTTCTTCGGCCGAACTGGCCAGAGCCTGCGCATTCTGCCCGATAGAACCCATGCTGGCCGAGAGCGTCTCGGCCATCCTGTTGATGTGGTTTTTGATCGCGGCATGATCGCCCTTGTAGTCGCCCAGCACGCGAGCGGTGAGATCGCCTCCGGCAATCTGCTGCAGCACCTGGCCCGCCTCCTGCAACGGCGCCGTGACCGCGTCCAGCGTGCTGTTCACACCTTGGATGACTTTGCGGTACTCGCCCTGGTGCTTCGATGCGTCGGCGCGGCTGCTGAGCCTGCCCTCGATGGCAGCGCTAGAGAGTTCTTGCACGTTGTCAACCAGCGCATCCACCGCCTCCATCATTTGGATTAGCGACGGAAGGAATTCGTCCTTTTCCGAGCGCTTGCCGACCTTGCGCGACTCAGCCAAGTCCTTGGCGTAATCTCCGGCGGCCACACTCTGGCAAAGCTGTCGAGCATGAATGACTTGGTCCTCAGCCTGATTCGTCGCCCTCGCCACCTCGGCGAAGATTCCCTGGTACGATCCTTCGACCCGCGTGGTGTGATCGTTCACGGCCATCTTCTGCAGGACCTGATTGGCCTCCACCAGCCCGCCGAGGCCATCGATGCAGGCATTGAGGTTATTCTTGATGTCGTTGAAATCGCCGTTGTAACTCTCCGTGATCTTGGGCGGGATGTCGCCCTTGCCGACCCGATTCACATATTCGGCCATGAGATGGATGGGTCTTACGAAAGCCTCAATCAGGGAGTTGAGACCGGCCACTAATTTTCGCCAGTCTCCGGTAAAAGCATCAGCATTTCCGCGGGCTGCGAGTTTCCCTTCCAATATGGCGCCAGTGAGCTCATTCACTTCTTTCGAGACGCACTGCAGGTTGTTGCGCAAGAGATCCAGCTTCTCGTTAGCGACGGCTTGTTTGCCCGGGAGTTTGTCCAGGACCGGGCTAAAATCGCCCTCGGCATAGGCAGAGAGGATGGTGAGGATCTTGAGGATGTTGCTCACGTGTAAACGGACACCCTCGTTGACGCCGGCGGCCAGCTGTCGCCACGCCCCGGCGAACTTCTCTTCGGGCACGTAGGCATCAATGTCACCCGCTCTTTGGGCCTCCGCCATGCGTGTCATCTCGCCGATGACGCCAAGGAGATTGTTTCGCAGCAGGTCCATCTTTTCGTTGGCGATCGCTTGCTTGCCCGGCAACTTCTCCAGCACGGGGCCAAAGTCGCCTTCCGCATAGGCAGAGAGGATGTTGAGGATTCTGACCAAGTTATTCACGTGCAGCCGGACGCCCTCATTGGCGCCGGCGGCAAGCTGTCGCCAAGCCCCGGCAAATGTGTCCTCGGGCGCATACGCTTCAATGTCGCCCGCCTTCTGCGCCGCATACATCTGGCTCATTTCGGTGAGCATCATGTTGAGGGTCGCCACGCAACTGTTCAACGCCTGGCCCATTCGGCCGATTTCATCGCCGGTATGGATTTGGACTTGACTGGTAAAATCGCCCGCTGCCACGGCGACGAGGGACTTCTCCATCTCGCGGAAGGCAGTCGACATGCGCTTGGCAAGAGTGTAGGCAATGACACATCCGGCCAGAATTCCCAAAAGGGTCGTGGCCCATAAGACGAGGGAAGCGGCGCGGCTCGCAGCAGCCAGGGCCGCGATTTCTTGATTGGTCTTATCGCGCTGTTCATCGACCAGCTTTTTGAGCCGGGTCGCCAATTGATCCTGTTGCGCGGCGGCCTCGGTCTTCAACATGTCGTAGGCCTGCCCCATCGCCTCGTTTCCCTGCCCGATGGCAAGCTCCTCGATCTTGTTCTGTAGTCGGTGATAGTTCCCGAGCATGTCAGCGATGGAAGAGACCTGTTGTATTTGCGACGCTACGCCGGAGTCACGACTCACCTGGACGAGGTCCGTCATGGCAGCGTCGGCAGCGCGCCAGGCTTCCGCGCGCGTGGCTTTGAACCGCGCCGCATCGGTGGGATCACTACCGAACAATACGTACGCCCGGAGGGCGCCGGCCGCATCGCCCATTGCCGCCTGGATTCGCGCACCATCAAGAGTGGCTGGGTAGCGGACCTTGCGGATACTCTCCTGAATGGCTGTTGCACTGACCATTTTCAGGTAGGCGAAGCTCGCGCTGAAGAGCATCAGCAAGATCAATACCGCAAAGCCTAGGCCAAGCTTCCTGCCGATCGTCAAGCGCGCAATCTCGTCCATACCAGTTTGTCCCGGGAGCCGGTTAGGATCCCCTCCTTCGGTGAATTTGGCTTACGACTGGCCGTCGTAGCGTCCTGTCCCACTTATTGTCGACAACCTTCTACCTTCACCCTACACTTCTCGCCCTCTCCACAAAAAAGGAGGGCTAGAAACCTCAACAAGGAATCCTCTCAGTTAGGAAGTTTGAACTCGACGATGACCACTTCCATGGACTTGTCGGTTCCCGGCTCGTACTTCCACTTCTTGAGGCAGTCAACCGCGGCCGCCTTCAGTAGCTCGTGGCCGCTTACGACCTTAACTTCGCCCACACTCCCATCAGCATCGACCTCAGCCTCCAGCTTTACCGTTCCCCCCACCCTCATCTTCGTCGCCAGCACAGGGTATTGGGGTGGCACCTTTTTGATCACCTTTCGGCCCTCAGCGTAAAGCAAGGTCGTAGCGAGCAGGCAGGAACTTGCAAATAGCAGTCCAAAGCAACGGAATCTAGCCATGACGTGAATCCTCCAGCAAAGGTCAATGCCCTAACGGTCACTCGCCACAGCCCGTTGACCACGATCTGGAACGGATTGTGAATGGCGCGAGAACCTGCGTAAGCAACCGATGCTCAACTGCGTTCCCTGGCCGCTTTAGCCCAGGGTCGACAGTTTTCGAAAGAACCAGGCGGAGCCAATCCCTGCCCCTTCTCGCTTATCGGCAAGGCTCGCTGATCTCTTTAGCAGCCAGCATCTTCTTTGATCTGCACTGCCCCCCAAAGTGATTGTGCTTCGAGCCGTGCCCGGAGAACCCGAAATCTCCGGAGAAACAAGGTTTGCCATGTCACGGCGCCAAAGTAGGTTCGCATGCCATTTCGTGTCCGGCCTCTATCTCCTTACGGCAACGGCGGGCTGCTCGGAAGTGAGGAAGGCGAGCGGTTCTTCCCCCGTGACGCGGGTGAGGATGTTATGGCCCGATTGGATAAAGTAAAAGCGCCCCTTCGCAAGTGGGCAGGCGAGGCGGGTTAATTCCGAGGGTTTTCGAACCGCTCTCTTGCGAAGGCCCTGAAAGGAACCTGTGACGCGGAAAAGCGGAGGACCCCAGTATTTGGGTAGAAGTGATTCAAAATCTCGCGAAAGCCGGCCCCGGCTTCGGCCATGGCCCTCGCACCCAACTGGCACAGGCCCAGGCCATGCCCTTGTCCCGTGCCTTCGAGAACCACATCCTGGCCCGCCGCGTGGGCTACAAAGCTGCAACTGGGGATCGCGTCCCACCCCAAACGCCGGTCGATCTCCAGGCGTGCGGTTTCACCCTGAGTCCGCAGCTTGTTCGCCTCCGCTGCGGAGATTCTGCGGCGCCAGCACCAAGTGTGCCGTCGGCAATAGTCGCACGTCACGGGAAAGTAAGGATAGCGGTCACTCGAGACGCCGAGTTCTGCTGCGGTCCGTGTGCGTCCGCCACAGCTTCGCGTGTACATCGCCGCAAACGGCTCGCCCTGATAAGCAAGCACCAGGCCTCGGGTAGCGACCGTGGCCAGCGTTGCGGGGCTTTCCGGAGCGGGAGGTTCACGCAGGTATTGGCAATGGGTCGTGTCGCAGAAATCAAAAGCGCGATGGCGACTGGCGGCCGCGGCGAAGTAGGACCGAGCGGCCACCGCTTGAGCCTTCAAGGCTTCGATCGGCGTACCTGGCAGGCTCTCCGCTTGCACAACCGACGCGACTGCTGTTTCGAGATCCATCGTCACTACCGGAAGCAGGTTTCCGGAGGCAACGGTGACATCCAACGCTCCACGGTAGTGACGGCTGATCTTGCCCGGAACCGACAACGCAAAGTCGGTGGCTTCACCGCTTCGACCACCGGCATGAATCGCGGTCGCGGAGACCTCCTGAGTCCCGACCTGCAACAGCAGACCATCAGGCGTGAGTCGGATATCGGCCGCCCGCCGTCCGGAGCTGGCTTCGAGCACAAAGCTATCTCTCCCCGCGTGGAGCACAGTGGCCGTGCCGGCGAACACGCTCACGGTGAGTTGGTGAGGACCGAACAGGCCGAAGACGCCAATCCGAACAGCTTGGGCTCGGCTCGACTGCGCCGCCAAAAGCAGGAACGAGACGACCGCGATTCTCGTCCGCACGCGGAATCACTCCTCGATACGCTGCAACATCCGGCCGGCCGTAGCCGAGGCTCTTGCCCCCGAAACGCCGTGGACGCGCACCAGAAGCAACATTTCAGGCTGTTCGGCCGGAACCACGACCACCACAAATCCGTCATATCCGGCGGTGCCGGTCTTGGCGAGAGCATGAGAGTGCTCGAGCAGGCGGCCGACTTGGGAGCCCGTACCTTCCCGGGCAGACTGCGCCATACCGGCCACCAGTTCCGACACTCCCGGCTGGTTCCGGCGGCGAACCAATTCCAAGTAGGCGCGCGACAGGCGCAGGGGAGAAGTCAGCCACAGGTTTCCGATCCCGCACAACGCCGGGCCGGCCAACTCGGCGCCCGGCTCCTCCAGCCCGAATCTTCTTGCTACCGGCGCCACATCGTCGCCCTTCATGTTGGCGGTCAACATTCGGAAATAAGAATTGCACGAGCCGGAGATGGCAGAGGTGATCTCGATGTTTCCATGCCCTCCCGGCAACCAGCAGCCGCTTCGCGTCCCCCGGCAGATGTGGGTCGGGTAGCGGAATTGATGTTGCTCCGCGTAAGCAAGCGCAGTGAAGGGCTTCACGAGCGAGCCCATGGCGATCGACTTTTGCGGGTCCTGCCATCGCGACGCGAGCAAAGCGCCCGTTCGAGCGTCGATCAAGAGAAAGGCTACGTCGCTGCGGGTGAAGTCACGGTCGAGGATTTGCGCCGCCGACTGGGCGAATAAGGAACTTCTGGTACTTGCGTCCGCCTCGAACAGCGAGGGAGCGACGGGAGCACCCGCACGCCCAGGGGAACCGGACCCGGCGAGAATCCCGCACGCCAGCAATAGGCTGAGCCTGCTTACTTGGACCATTTGTAAACCACTGTTTCGAGTACTTTGTCGCCGCTGTCACGAAGCACGATGTTTTCCGACCTCAGTCCGGTTAGAACCGAACTCAAACTGCCGATGTCCTGGGAAAAAAACTCCGGCTCCTGCGCGGCGCCGGGAGTTTGCGAGGGATTCAGATTAGGCCGGTCGATGACCGAGAAGAATCGGGCGAAGTTCTCCCGCTCCCGCCGATGGTCGAACGATGCGGCGAAAACGACCGATCCCGAAATGGGCTTGTGATCCATGTTCGCCAGCATGCCTTCCATCAGGGTAGGATCGTCAGACACGAGCAAGTATTTACCCCGGACCGCTGCCAGCAACGTGCGGAGTCCGTCCAGTGCTTGATAGCCGCTTCTTGGCTGCCATCCGACGCCCAGTTGGCCGACGGTCAAGTCCGGGCGCACATAGTTTACCAATGCGCCGACGACTGATGCCTCATCCCAATTGGCGCTTCCAGCCAGACCCACAGCCGTGTGAATCCTGACAAAGACGCCGTCGTGGTCGCGCTCGCTGCCCTGTACGCTCAGAGCGGCCCGCACTGGGTTCTTTTGGAGGAGCGCTTTGAGCGCCGACACGCCTTCGGCCGTGACACCGTGCTGCACGGGAGCCTGGTCAATGCGAGTCTCCAAATCGGTGCCGGCGCCGGTCGCTCCCGAAGTCAGTTGTACCTGTGGCGCAAGCTGCGAGGCCGGCGCGGGACCGACATGCGGAGCAAGGATCTTGGTGGCGAGCAGATCGAAGCACATCTCCGTTGAGGGATCGGCTTCGGCCTCATAGAATCCGGCGTTCTCAGGCACCAGACGAAGAAGGTCGGCCACGGCGCGAGGCCCCTCCATCGGGGGCTTTGCGGCCGTCGTCTTTCTCAGCAGAACACGCTCTTCGCGGTACTCGCCGGAGGAGCGGAATAGGTCGGAGATACCGGCCGCGTACTGCTTGGTATCGGTGATGTTACGCTGCACCCAGTAGGAGCGGAAGTAGGGGCTAGGTACGATTTTTTCCAGATTGAGAACCAGCCGCAGATCGCCCGCCGGCCCAGCGGCAGCCACCGATTGCGACCACCAGGACTCGCTTGTGATGGTGTGGTCCTTGCTTCCCGCCATCAGTTGCAGGGCGCCGGCCATGAGATCCTCACGCGTGGCGAGCAACATGTAATCCCCGCTCACCGCGAACTCCACTTCACGCCCGGATTCGGGATCTCTTCTCAAGTAAAACGTGGTCCCGCCGGCACTTCTGGTTTCGAACTTCGAGCGAGTCTCCCACAGTGCGCTCTCGACGGGATGGCCGGAAGGCAGACGCGTGATGTACAAGAGCTGCAGCTTGCCGATATCGTAGAGCGCGAGCGCGCTCTCACCCCCAGCCACCTGCCTCAGAAAACCCATGTCCCGTGGAAGTCCAGCAGCGACGGCAAACTGCTGGCCAGCGCCCTGGAGCCGCAGGAAGAGCCGCGATCGCGAAAATACTTCATAGTTGTCGCTTTTCAGCCACTCCTGTTTTTGGGGCGATCCGTTCCAATCCGACAACAGCGAGGAAAAATCCTTGGCTTCGAGGTAAAGCAAAGCGCCGGCAGGAGCGTACCCTGAGAGCGAGGTTCTCCCCGGCCCAGACAACTGGTAGGCCGCCCAGCCGAGACTCAGGCAGCCGGCACCCATCAGGAGGAAAATCGCGATACGTTTCATGGTTGCGAACCTCCCTGGCCGCCGGTCTGCGAAAGGGGCGCCGCGCGAGCCACCAGTCGAGGACGGACTACACGGTCTTGTTCCAGCGCGTCATGCAGAATAGGCTGGCGGGCAGCATTGAGCTGGCGGCGGCGGAGCAGCGTCCGGACGGCCGCAGTCTTAGCATTGATTTCCCGGCGGCGAGCTGGCATTTTTTCCATCCTATATGCCGCCCGCAAATAGGGCAAGGAGTCGCTGAGCTGGTTAAGCTTCACCATTACATTTCCCACCTCCCAAGCGATCTGGGCTTGAAGGGACCGAGGAACCTTGACGGGAGCGCCCACCTGTTCCGGTATTTGCTCCTCGCTGGGCTGAGGTTCCTCCGAGACGATTTCCTCATCACTAATTGTCTCTGGTGTCGCAACCAGGTGATTCCCCTGCAGCAAAGGCTCCAGCACTCCTAACGCGAACTCGTCGGCCCCACTGTCCGCCGCCGCCTCGAACAACGGCACACGTGCGTCGTCGCGGAGAGGAGCATCGGCGAGGGCATTACCGAGAAGCGGGATCTTCAGTTGTGTATCGTTGGTGCCCTCCGCCGCCTTCAGCCGAGCCTCATAGAAGAAAGGTTGGTCGGCCGCGGCAGCGGGGAGCGCTGCTTTGGCGCTCGCCAGCAGGTTGAGTTCCTGGCCGTGCAAGTCAACCTGGCGAGCCCCATGCAATGCCAATGCCGCTCGCGTGCGCACGTCATAAGGAACGCCGGCACCAGATGCGATGGCGACGAGAACGTCCTGTGAAGCGTCGGCATTCTCTTTCGCCGCGATGCTCGCTTCAGCGAGGCGCAAACGGTATTGCGGTTCCCAAGGTCGAGACTTGACCAATTGCTGGAGGAATTCCACCGCCTCCGCGTAATGGCCGGTCTTTTCCAGGAGGGCCGCGGCCGGGTCGAGGTTCTCGTAAGGGTTGCCCACCACAATCACCAGGCGCCGCAGCAGTTCGAGCGCCCCCGGCATGTCGCCAACGGCAATCCGGATCTCGGCCAAGCCCAGGAAGTTGGCGGCGGCCAACCGGTGTTCGTCGATCTCGCGCGCGAAGACAAACTCGAGAATCGTACGCGCCGATTGCTTGTCGCCACGCTGGAAGAGTTGCCGGGCCGCGGTGCGTAACACCTCAGAATTGGGCGCCCGCTGGGGGTCGGAGCGGTAAGCGGCTATCTTAACTTCTAACGTTCCAACCTGCGCATCAACCTGTAGCTCGAGTGGGACCAACGCCGCCGCTTCACTGTCGCGGGTCTCCGCGGGAAGTGACGCTATGGCATCGTTCGCGGTTGCGTATTCCTTGGCGGCGACGAGATAGCTGATCCACTTCACCTGCCACGAGCGCAGGTCTTCGAGTGCACTCTCCTTCTCCATCCCTTCCGCTCCCCCAACCGTGTCTTGCTTCGCATTGAGGATACGCAGGTAGATGGGCGCCCTCGCCGGCAACGGAATCCACGGCTCATTCACCACATCGGCCAGGACCGAAATCGGATCGTGCGCAGCCGAGGCCAGATCCAGGAGCCAGGCGGTGGCCGCGGCCGGGTCGCCTCGAGCGAGGTAGGCGCTGTAAAGCAGCGCATTGGAGCGGTAGTTGCCATTGCGGCGAAGGTAACTCCGCAACAGAGTGTCGGCATCGGGCTGCAACTCAGCAAACAGGTGCCGCGCGCGCAGGTGGTCGCACGTGCGCCCGAAATCCGCCCAGAAGCTCTCCGGCACCCTGACGGTGTTCACTTGCCGGGTTAGGGTAGCGAAAATCTGCTTCCATTGCGCGAGTGCTTCAGCGCGGGAGCCCTGCTGGTAGTAGGCTAACGCCAGGCGATCGCGAATGTCCGCGCGCTCCGGTGCCAGTTCCAACGCGTGATCGTAATCACTGATCGCCTGCGGTGTCTCGTCGCGGTCAGCGTAATAATCGGCCACGGTGACGTAACCGGCAGCCGTTCCGGGGCTTTCCTCCAGGATCGCGGGAAGAAAATCCTCCGGGATCCCCTGCCTGGTGATGCCCAGGTATTCGCCGTAACGGGACCCGTAGTAAAACCATGTATTTCCAGCAAGCTGTTGCGAGCGGTCGACAGGCTTCGCCAGCCGGTCACCGATCGTCTGGTCGCCCAGCGCGCTCAGAAACGAATCCCGGACCTCCGGCGTGGCTTCCGCGAAGTAGAGGCCAACCAGAGCATTGTAAGATCTGGACCACACCGCTGGCCGGCTGCTGCCGCGGGAAGAAACCACGGCGTGGGCCATACTTGCGTCACCGTTGGCAACAACGTAGTCGGCGGCATTCTCGCCGCCACTATCCCAGACAGAAGAGCGCTTCACCAGTTGCTGCGGCCGGCGAGCCAGCAACAACTCAAGAAACCTGCTCTGCTCTTTGCGCCCCATGTCATCCAAGGAGAGATTCCCCAGCACCCGCAGTTCGTTTTCTGAATCGCCGGCAGCACGATAGGCGTCCGCCGCTGCAGTCCAGATCGGTTGTCGTTTAATTGGCTCAACCGTAGAAGCGAACCGCTCCAGTTGTACGCCCAGTTCAGCGAATTTCAAACGCCGGCGTTGTAACTCGACCAACGGACCCATCCTCTGCTGCTTCTCGGCAGTTGGTGCGCCCGCTTCCATCAGCAGATCGTAACGCCATCGCGCTTCCAGGTCTGCCAGCCCGGCGCTCTCGGCCAAAGGAATGGCGAGAGTATTCACGTCTGTCGAGGTCATGCCGGAGCGCTTTGTGGCCGCGAAGCGCGCAAATGCAGCCTTCTCTTCCGGGGTGTAGTAGGCGGCTACCGTGTCTCCCATTTCCTTCAGGCAAGCGCTCATGCCTTGACGGGCCATTTCGACGCGGTTTTCCCGCGCTCTTTCACGCCACTCCTTATCGGTAACGGCCGCGATGCCTTCCTGAGCGACCTGTCGCTCAATTACCGGCAGGCTGGAAGACGCGGCTTCCCGTGCGGTCTGAAGAGTCGCATACGCAGCTTCCTCCTGACGCAGCCGTGTCATGATCCGGGTGTACAGTGTCGCGCCGGCCTGATGTTCAGTGGCGGCGAGCAGATCGGCACCCGTCACATGGACCCCTTGCTCTGCGAAAAAGCGAGCCTGATCCAGGAAGCCCCATGATTCCAGGCGGCGTGCAACCTCGAAATAGTTCTCGGCGGTCTCCGGGCGGCCGTCGATCAGCGCAGTCTTGAGAGCGGCCACTACATCGCGATCCCTGCCTTGGCGGGCCCGTGCTTCCGCTACTTTCTCCATCCATTGTGGGTCCTTGTAAGCCAGCTGATAGAGGCGCTCGTAGTCGGCCACTGCGTCGTCGAAGCGCATCAGTCGTTCTTCCAGTCCGGCCCGCGCCTCTCGCAAATCCACCCGATCGGGCCGGATGGCAATTGCCTTGGCGTAGGTGTCGATTGCTGCCGGGAAATTCTCCAGACTGGTTTCGATTCTAGCCAACACCATCGACCAGCGATAATCGCGCGGCGACTGGGAGATCGTCTTCTGGTAGAAATCGAGCAATTGCTGCTGGCGCTGGTAGCGCAACGCATAGAGCGCCGCCTCGGTCGCCAGTGCTCCGTCTTCCGGGAATCCATTGACCAGCTCGATGTACTGGTCGATCGCGCCCGGGTACTCTTTCATGCGCGTGAGCGCGGGAATCAGCCCGCGTCGAAGAAGAGCGATCCTGGTTTTGCGTTCCTCGCCTGAAAACGGCGCGCTGCCGAAGAGAGAAATCTTGTCGAGATAGAACCGTTCAAGGCCCCGGTCGTCACCCGCTTGAGCGAAGGTGTCCGCCATTGCCGCCAGGTACTGCCCGTCGTAGGGCTCAGCCTCCAGCAGCTTGGTCAACAGGTCCCGCGCCTGCTCGAATTCTCTCGCCTCCGTGCTCTTGCGCGCCGCCTCGAAAGTGAACTGCCGGCTGAGATCCGGGTAGGCATCCTTTGCGGCCTGCACTAAGACAGCGATCGATTGCGGGTACATCTTCATACGCCAGTAGAAATCCACGGTCGAACGCACCACACCCAGGATTCGGGGATTCTCGTGGTAAACGGCCTCGATGTTCCGTTGGGCAGACTGGAAATCCTTGCGGCCCTCGTCGAAGCCCACGAGTGCGTATCGCAGTTGCAGTCGAGTGACAGGGTCGCCGGTGAGCGCAGCCTCTTTCTCCAGCGCGTGCTCAGTGACGGCTTCCAGCGACTTCTGCTTGGCGAGGTTCTCGATGTCCTCTGCCCGCTCGATCGAGGTTGTTTCGCTGAGCAACGTGTCCAGAAACTCCGCCATCTCTTGCTTGCGGCCCTGTGCTTCCAGGACTTTGGCGCGCAAGTAGACCGCCGGCGTCGGGGGAGCGGGAAGACGAGCCGCTTTTGCCGTTTCCCGATCGACCTGGTCGCGGAGTTTCGCTCTCCGCGCGAGTTGCAGCAACCTGCGCTCGGCTTGGGAATCCGCGCCATCTGCCAACGAGCCTTTCACGTATTCCTGGATGGCGTTCGAATAGTCGCGCTCGTTCTCGTAGATCGCGCCGGCTTCATAGCTATACAGAGATTCGTCGCCTAGCCTCTTCCGTCCTTGGTCAAGCAGCCGGAGAGCATTCACATAATCAAAATAGTCCCAGTAGATCGTCGCGGCTTCGAGGTATCCGCCCGATTGCCCTGGAGCGACCTGCGGGATCCGATCCCAGTAAGGCGCTGCCTTACTGAAGAGACTGCGATCGGCATAGATGTCTCCTATGCGCGCCATGATTTCGGTGTTGCCGGGGTCCGCCTGCAGCAGATGGTCTTCGATCTTGGCTGCGGCCGTAGTTTTGGCAGGATCGAAATAAGCGAGCGAGCGATACGCCGCAGAAGCCGTGCGCCCGCGATCGAAATCGGCCGGATACTCGTCGGCCAGGGCCTTCAAGACAGGCGCAGCATCCTCGAAGTGCGATTGCCAAACCTCGGCCTGGGCCAGGAACTCTCCAGCGGCGGGATTGCCGTGTACCAGATCGTCCCACTGTCCCTTCTGGATCGCAGGATTGGCCTGACGCAACTGGTTAAGTTCCTCGTCGAGCTTGTGAGTCGCGGACAAATAGGCAAAAAACCAGCTGCGTAGTTCGGGCTCCTCAGACCAGTGCTGGCGCAACAGCGACTCCCACGCCACCGGATGGAAGGTCTGCTTCCGCTGATACGCACTGAGCAGGTTGTGCACAAAGACGAGGTCATGAGGAAATCGGTGGTTGGCGTACTCATTCACTCGGAGGTAGATCTCGGGGGTTCCGCCATTGACCACGTCGCTGAAATAGCTCTCCAGCTCTGTGCCGCGGAACGTCTTGACCGCCTCCTGAGTCAACTGCTCGAATTCGGCGTTCTTTCGGTGACGCAGATAGAAGCGCGCAAGTTTTTCGTACCACGAACGGTTCGGAAAGCGCGCCATCGCTTGCCGGTAGACCTCTTCTTGTTCGGCACCCAGCCTGTTCTGGTCCAGGAAGACCGCCAAACGTTCGTAGAGGCCCGGGTCATTGGGATTGCGATCAATCTCGCGCCGCAACACCGCGAGCGCCGCCGGAATCTGTTTCAACTCCACCAGCCGGGCAAGATACCGCTCCAATACCCGCGCGTACTCCGGCGAACGCGCCCCGACCTGCGTCGTTGCGACCGTTGAGCCGGCCTGAAACGCCCGGTTTCCCGATCGCCTTCGCGTTGGCGTTTGCCCTTCTTGTGGTCCCTCGCCAGCTTCTGGGGTTGCCTCATCACCCTGCGTTGGTGCCTGGTTGATTGCGCCCTGGCCGACGGACTTGTCACCTAACGGCACGTTCTGCGCCTTGACTGCCAGCTCTTGGAGGACGGAATCGTAGATGGCAAACTCATCTTGGGTTTTGGTTTCCCGCGCGTATCCATCCGCCATGAGCAAGGCCACTGACGTACGTTGCGGCGCGCTGGGGAAATCAGCCAGAAACTCCCGGCCGCCGCGGATGACAGCCTCGCTCTCGCCGTTGCCGGCATAATAATCGAGCAGTTGGGCATGCAACGGAGCACGCTGCGTAGAATTCGGGAACTTCGCATCGAGTACGGCCAGAAGTTCGGCAGCCTGCGAGCGGTGGAAGTAAGGAATGGCGCGCTGTTCCTCGTCCGAATAGTGCGCCGCAGGCTCGGTAGTGTTCAAAATCAGGGAAAGGATGCCATTGAGATAACCCGGCCCCTGGTCCATGGTGGCGATGTCACGATAGAGAGAGATTTCCCCGGTGCCGAACCTGATCTGGGTTTCCGGAGCCGTGAGGAGCAGATTCGTCAGCCCGGCTAGTGCTGTCTCCTGCGCCCCGCTCATGCCCTTACTGTTATAAAGAGCAAAATAGTATCGCGCCGACTCTGGATAAGCGTGGATGCCCTCCAGCAGCCGGGCGCAAACGTAGAGTTCCGGTCCCGTCCACGATGATTTCGCCGCTTCCTTGCGGGCGCGGAAATCGGCCACCGTTTCCTGCGCGGCGTCCAGCTTGCCCTCCTGCTGGTAGTAATAAAAGACACGCGCCATGGAGTTCAGGTCTTCAGGGTTGGCGCTCAGACCGGCCCTTGCTTCATCGAGGAATTTGCGCAGGCTTTGCGTCTGCGCGAGCAGGTCGAAATAGCTCTTAACCAGTTCTGGAGCCCACAGCGGCTGGAAGCTCTGCTCATACACCGCGAGGCCGCGCTGGACCGAACCCTGTCGATACTCGACCATCGCTTTCGCCTTCACCGGAAAGATCTGGTCGTCGGGGAATTGCTTGTGATAATCAGCGATAAGCTCCACCGCCGCGGCATATTCCTTTTGCGAAACCAAAAAATCGAGGAAGCGGGAATAGAGGGACTGCTCCTGCGGATAACGAGCCAGCCATGCATGGAACTGGGTGAGTGAGGCCTCCTTTGGCAGGCCCTGAGCCTGAATGATGTTGAAGATCCGTTCAAACGCGCGCCACGATTGCTGCTCACCGGGCGGTGTCAGGTTCTCGGAAGGGACCGGAGGCGAGTTTGCGACCGTTGACAAGACCCGTATCTCGTCCAGGGGTCGCACGCGTCGATGGTAAAAATCTGCCAAAG
>Ga0335078_10004998_pt1 | contig 19627 bp, 17 predicted proteins | sample Lox_Sample_32_FD_206711 | JGI IMG/M metagenome (GOLD analysis project Ga0335078, IMG submission 206711) | Soil microbial communities from Loxahatchee National Wildlife Refuge, Florida, United States - Lox_Sample_3.2 | ecosystem: Environmental > Terrestrial > Soil > Wetlands | place: USA... | reverse complement strand
GCTTTTTGGGTGAAACCGGCAGCCGCGATCGCGTCCGGCTGGTGCTGAACCGTTTCCGCAAGGTTCCCGGTTTCAGCGAAGCCGATGCCGAGGCGGCCGTGGGTGCGAAGCTTTTGTGGCGGGTGCCGAACCAGTATTTCGCGGTCTCCAGTGCGATCGATCGCGGCACACCGGTGATGGACCAGCGTAATACCGAGATCGCCCGCTGTTTTGCGGGACTGGCGCAGGAGTTGACGCGCAATGACGCCGACGTAAAGCGCGCGGCGTGGTCACTGTTCAAGTCAGTTTAGGAATTTAGGGCCCTATGGCAAATCTCCAGTCCTTCGAGCGCACCGATTACCAGCAGGTAAAGGCCGACCTCCATCGCAAGATTCTCGACCGCCTTGATCTGGAGAAGCTCGGCAAGACCTCTGGAGATTCCGCCCGCGACGAAGTGCTGGTTGTCATCCGGAATGCGGTCAACAGCGAAGTCGTTCCTCTCAGCTTTGCCGAACGCGAGCGGCTCTCGCGCGAGATTCTCGACGAGATCTTCGGGCTCGGCCCGCTTGAGCCGCTGCTCAAGGATCACACCGTCTCCGACATTCTGGTCAACCGCTTCGACCGGGTCTACATCGAGCGCTCCGGCAAACTGGAACTCACCGGATTGTCGTTCAAGGACAATTCGCACCTCATGCAGATCATCGAGCGCATCGTGTCCCGCGTCGGACGTCGGGTTGATGAATCTTCGCCGATGGTCGACGCCCGATTGGTCGACGGGTCTCGTGTGAACGCCATCATTCCCCCGCTGGCCATCGACGGCCCTTGTCTCTCCATCCGCCGTTTCGGCCGCGAGCCGGTAACCGCCCGCCAGATGATCGAGAACCAGACTCTCACCGAATCGATGCTCGAGTTGCTCTCGGCCATGGTCAAGGGACGCTTGAACATCCTGGTCTCGGGTGGAACCGGCGCCGGCAAAACCACTTTGCTGAACGTGCTCTCGGGATATATTCCCAACTCAGACCGCATCGTAACCATCGAGGACGCGGCTGAATTGCAGCTCAAGCAGGAGCACGTGGTCCGTCTGGAGACGAGGCCGCCCAACATCGAAGGCAAAGGGGCGGTTCGGCAGCGGCAACTCGTCATCAACAGCTTGCGTATGCGTCCCGACCGTATCGTGGTGGGCGAGGTGCGCGGCGAGGAAGCGTTCGACATGTTGCAGGCGATGAACACCGGCCACGAGGGCTCGCTGACCACCGTGCACGCCAACTCCCCGCGCGATGCCCTGGCTCGCGTCGAGAACATGGTTTCGATGGCGAATCTGAACATCCCGGAGCGCGCGGTGCGCTACCAGATCGCTTCCGCGGTCCACGCGGTGGTTCAGATCGCACGTCTCTCCGACGGAACCCGCAAGGTAATCACGGTTTCCGAGATCATCGGCATGGACGAGAACGATTCCATCGGCTTGCAGGACATCTTTAGTTTCGAACGCACCGGCCTCGACGAGAGCGGGAAAGTGCGGGGCATGTTTCGCGCCACCGGAGTTCGGCCGCTGTTCGCCGAACGCCTGGCTGTCTCGGGAGCGCGATTGCGTCCCGCGTTGTTTGAGTCGAAGGCAGAGGTCTGAGTGCGAGGTCTCACGTAGCCATGTCTGCAGCTTTCATTGCCGTTCTGGTTTTCTTCCTGGTCGCGATGGCCGTGTTCTTCGTCATCTCGATTTTCGATCAGCGCAGCGCCCAGGCGCGGCTGATCAAAGAGCGGCTGGCCAATGAACACAAGGCTCCGGAACGGGCTCCGGAAGAACAACTTGCCCTCTTGCGGGACGAACAACTCAGCGAGATTCCCGCCCTCGACAACCTGCTGCGGCGTTCCGAACGCATCTCCGCCATGCAGAAAGTGCTGGCCCAGGCCGGCATTAACATGCGCGCCGGCAATTTTATCGGACTGTGCGCGGTTACAGGAGTCGGCGCCGCGATCGTGGCTTTCGTGGCGAGCAACCGGGCGGAGGTCACGTGGATCGCTCTGCTGGTCGGCTTCGTGCTTCCCTATTCTTACGTTTCAATGAAACGCAACAAGCGATTCGAGAAGTTCGAAGAACTTTTCCCCGAAGCGATTGACACTCTGGCGCGCGCGGTTCGCGCCGGTCACGCCTTCACCACAGCCCTGGAAATGATCACCAACGAGGTCGCCGAGCCAGTTTCCGGCGAGTTTCGGCAGCTCTACGAAGAGCAGAAGTTCGGTATGCCTGTCCGCGATGCCTTGCTCAATTTGACCGAACGCATGCCCCTGGTCGACGTCAAGTTTTTCGTGACCGCCGTGATGTTGCAACGCGAAACTGGCGGCAATCTCGCCGAGATTCTCGATAACCTCTCTTACGTGATTCGCGAGCGCTTCAAAATCCAGCGCCAGGTGCGCGTTTACACCGCGCAGGGCCGCCTGACCATGGCCCTGTTGATGGGAATGCCTCCGATTATTGTCGTGGTCATGCTGGCGCTGAATCCCAGTTTCATTCATCCGCTCTTTGCGGATCCGATCGGGCACACTTTATTGGTCGCCGGAATCTGCCTGCAAACGGTCGGCTATTTCGTAATCCGCAAGATTATTCGAATTCAGGTCTAGCAAGCCGACGCTGTAGCTGTATCAGTACAGTCGGAACGGGTCGAGTAAGAAGTCAGGTACTGTCATGCCGTTGATCCTCATTATCGTCGTCGTCGTATTCGTCACCGTAGCGCTGGTGGTGTTTTCCTTTGGCGCGGCGGTCCTGACCCCGAGCTCTGTCCTCGGAGCCCGTCTGCGCGCGCTTGGCGGGCAGCAGACTCCGGTAGAGAACAAGCCTGCGATTAAGGAACGCATCGAGCAGGCGCTTGATCCGCTCAGCAAAGCCATTCCGCTGTCTCCCTCCGATGTCTCCCGCACGCGCGCCTGGCTCATTCAGGCCGGATTTCGCGATGCCGGCCACGTCAATTATTACTTCGCCATGCGCGTTCTGACCGCTGGGGTTGGATTCGCGCTGGTGGCCCTGATCTCAGGATTCAACAATCTTCCCCTGCTGATCGGCGTTACGGCCCTGGGATTTATTCTTCCGCGATTCATGCTCAAACGCATGATCAAGGACCGCCAGATGCGCATCCGCCTGGGACTTCCCGACGCACTCGACCTTACCGTCATCTGCGTCGAGGCCGGCCTCGCTCTCGACCAGGCCCTGATGCGTGTAGGCCAGGATCTGCACCACGCTCATCCTGATCTGAGCGATGAGTTCCACTTGGTTAATCTTGAGATGCGCGCCGGCAAGCCCCGCGCCGAGGCTCTCCGCAACCTCGTCGACCGTACCGGGGTTGACGACATTCGCAGTCTTGTTGGTACACTGATTCAGACAGACCGCTTCGGCACCAGCGTTGCCCAAGCCCTCCGCGTGCATTCCGACTCCCTCCGCACGGAACGACGGCAACGCGCCGAAGAACAGGCTGCCAAGACCACCATTAAGATGGTCCCCCCACTGGTGATATTTGTCCTGCCTTCCATCATATTTGTCACGATCGGTCCGGCAGTGATTGGTCTGATTCGGCAACTGGGACCGGTTGCTGGCCACTAGGGCAGGCACAACGCAGGCAGAAGGGTCGGGAGTTTCACAAGCCATGGCGGTTTTCTCCTCGCAGGGACAAGCCTTTAACCGGACCCGACAGGTGTACCTCGCCACCGCTCTGGCTGTAGCCGACACGCATTGGACGCGGCTCCGTGGCCTGCTGGGGATGGCCCCGCGTGACTTCCGTAACGGTTATGGCCTCTGGATCGTTCCCTGCCACGGCGTTCATACTCTGGGCATGGGATTTCCCATTGATGCCATCTATCTTGATCGCGCCATGAACGTAGTCCACGTCCAAACGGAGTTGCGCCCCTGGCGAGTCGCTCCGATCCGGGTCGAGGCGACTTCGGTGCTGGAACTCCCGTGTCATACCGCGCTCGAAACCGGCACTTCCGTCGGCGATAAAATCGAAATAACCACAGAAAAGGATGGTAAAGTAACGCCCTCGTGAGCCCGACGCTCCAACTCGAGGAGGCCGTGCAGCTGCACGCTGCGCCGAAGCTGCTGGTCGAATGGTCTTCGCCCTGGGAGGAATTCAAAACCTCCATCCGGCCCGCTCTCGGTCGTTCCGAGCCCCGTCTCGCCGGCGAAGCTCCCTTCGGATTGATTCCCCTTCGCGTGATGGCCTCCTCCTGGCTGCTTGAGGCCTTTCTCATCTTTGTTGTCATCGTTTTGCCCGTGAAGCTGGCCCAGCTTCGGCCTTATGTTGCTCCGAGGCTGCAGAGCCACGACGTGATCTACTACAGTGGGGATGAGCTTCCCCGCACCGAGGATCTGGGCGGAGCGCAGGCGGGAGTTAGCGGACGCGCCGGCGGACAGGAAGCTCACCATCGTACGCAAACGATCAAGATCGCGCGGGGCGGATCGCTGGTCGCCAGAGTTGTGGACGCCCCCAATCTCAAGCTGCCCGCATCCCGCGATGCGGTCGCCAACCTGCTCGCAATCAAGCCCGATCCCGGCCCACCGCCCGCGGAAGGATTGCGCTCGAAGCGCTCGGCTCCTAATCTTTCCGCCACCGTGGTCGCACCTCCTCCGAACGTAACCCGTGACTACACGCGCAATGGAATTTCGCTCAACGGAGTGATTGCTCCGGCGCCATCCGTCTCGCGCGACCATCCGATGGTCGCTCCCAACTACAGCGTGAAGGTCATTGCGCCCGCGCCCGATGTTTCGCGAGACCACACTCTGGTAGCTCCGGCGCTGGCTCCCACAGTCATTCCTCCGACACCGACCGTCTCCCGCGACCGCACACTGACCACGCCATCGCTTAACGCTTCGGTGGTCGGGCCTGCACCGACTGTTCCCCGCGATCCGGGACGTGCGACTCCTGCCCTGGCGGCGAACGTCATTCCTCCGGCTCCGGGTGCGGTGACCCGTGAGATGTCGAGCGCGCCGGTACAGATGACGAACGCAGCGGTTGTGCCGCCTCCAGTTTCCGCCCCCGAGCGCGCTACTCGGCGCGATCCCATGCTTCCCTTGCCGTCGCCCTCCGTCATCACGCCGCCGCCTTCGGCCAACATCTCGCAGGATATGCGCCGGTTGGCCAGCGGCAGCATTCCCGACACTACAAAGAGTGTCGTACCGCCGCCGCCGTCGGCGTCCGGCAGCGGTTCTTTAATGAGCAGTTTGATCGGCAAGATTTTTGGTCCTTCTGAGGTCGTGCCACCCCCACCGGCGGTTCAGTCCGGTGGCACAAGAACTGGCGCAGGAGCCGTGCTCGCAGCCAACGTTGTTCCGCCTCCGCCAAGTGTCAACGCGACCAATGCCGGTGGCAATCCCCACGGAAGTCGGCGCGGCCTGGGCGCGGCGCTTGGCGGCAACGTGATCGCCCCGCCGCCGACCGATGGCGTGTCCGGCGGTACCGGCACGCGCTCACTCTCTTCGTCCGGAGCTCCCGCGATTGGCATGCCCAGCGTCGTTCCACCTCCGCCTTCCCTTTCCGGGCCCGGCGGCGGTACCGGGACCACTGGCGGCGGTGCAGGCTCGACTCGTGGCACGTTGCTCGCGAACAATATCGTGCCTCCGCCACCGTCTCTCGGTGGAGGCTCCGGCGCCACTGGCTCCGGATCAGGCCGCAAAGCAGTCGGCCTCGGCGGGCCAATGGATGTCGGCTCGGCGGCTGCTCCTCCCTCCTCTGCCGGCAGCGGTGCAGGCGCGGGCGCGGTAATCTCGAGCCAGCCGGGATCTAAAATCGGACTCCCCACCAACGGTGGCGCCGGCTCTCTCTCGATGTCTCCCACCGGTGGCGATAAGCCCGGCCTCGGCGGTTTCGGCGGGGGCAGCGGTATCGGACGGGGCACCGGTCCTGGCAGCGGCATGACGAGTGAAGGACCGGGTGCGGGCCGGAGCGGCTCTGCCCGTGGCTCTGATCCAAACGCTCGCGGTGGCATCTCCCTTTCACCCGGACCGGGAGGAGCTGGCAACGCCACCAGTGGTACCCCGCCAGTTCCAGGAGTGTCGGTCAGTGGAGGAAGCAGTCAAATCACTCTGCCCAGTTTCGGCTCCGATCCGGCGGCAAATGATCCCAGCGCTCCCGGCCGCACGAATCTGAAGCAACGGCAGTCGTTTGACGTGGACATCGTCGCTACCGCGAATTCCGGCGGGGCGTTTGAGCCCTACAGACATCTGTTGCGCGGCGAGAAGCATACCATCTATCCCGAGACCTCAAGTTCGTTGGGAACCGCTGTGATGGAATACGCCGACGAGTCCCCCAGCGCGCGAGGAACCCTCAGTCCTCCGCAGCCCCTCCGGACGGATTTGCCAGCAGGGCTGCCACACGCGCGGATGGTCGTGATTTGTACTCTCGACGCTTCCGGCAATCTGAAAAATCTGCGTGTTCTCGAGCCCGGTCCTGCTGCGATGACTTCGAAAGTTATCTCCGCCCTGCATAGTTGGAAGTTTCGCCCGGCGTTGCTGGGCGATCAACCGGTGGAAGTAACGGCCATTCTCGGCTTTGCCATCGACACCAACGACCGCTTCTAACGCACGGGTAACTCTCACACGCGGTCTACTTCGCGCTTCGCGCAGACTTGCGCCGCGACGGCGGAATAATGCCCTTCTCAGGATGCTCTTGTTCGATCCTGTCCGACAGCTTGTGCAACGGCTTGTCTTTGGCCGACGACAACTGGCGGCCCGCCGCCGACACCGTCAGTCCCTGCCCGGTATAGATCGCTTCACTGAAAGTCGTGCCGGAATTCGTGGTTGCCACGGCGAACACTCCATGCGGCACCCCATTGGTGAACGCGGTCGCGACGTAATCTCCCACCATCAGTCCATTCTGCGAATTGGGCAACCATCCGAGCTGCATCGGGCCCGCGATCGTGACTGGCTCACTCCAGGTCGATCCTCCGTTGGCCGACGAGATATATCCCACGATGAGCTGGCATGTCGACAAGGCGCAACTGCTCTGCGAATAGTAGTAGTAGTGAAGCGCCACGTGGGCGCTCGCTCCGGAAGTGGCAGGGTCGATGCCGATCCCCGGAATAAAATGATCTACGCTGCTCGAGGTGTCGTCGATGGGAATGCGCGTCACCGGGCTCCAACTCATGCCGTCCGTGGAAGTGCTGTAAACCAGATCGTTCGTCGAACATCCGGCGCGGAAGCGGCAATCTTCCCAGACGACCCACACCGTTCCCGCACCGTCGACCGCCGCGGAAGGCAGCGGTCCGCTGCGAATTCCACCCGCGTCCGTGTGGGTTTGGATAGCCGCAATCGGCACCGCGGCGGTCCAGCTCGCGCCGCCATCGGGCGAACTGAACGCGGCCATTTCGTTGGAAAGCAGTTCAATTGGGACGACCACCTCTCCATTCGGCTGCACGAGCGGCTGCCCTCCGATGCCGATCGCGGAGTCCGCGGTCGGCAGCGGATTTCCCCATGTCAGCCCGCCATCGCTCGAAGTGCTCATCAGAATTCCATCGTCGGTCGCCGGATCATCCCACTCGGTGTAGCAGTTTCCATAGTGCGGGCTCAATGGCCAGCTATCGCACACGATCCAATTCTTGTCGGAGCTTGCCGAGCTGGCATCGACGCTCACCGGGTTCTGCCACGTAACGCCGTCGGTCGACCTGCTCACCACCACTGCTGGAGTCTGCGAGGTGTCCGAAATCGGCAAGGACGCGATCATCCAGACGCCATGCTTCCCGTCGTACGCGACCTCCGGATCGCTGGCTGCATCGTACGGCCCGCTTCCCTCGCCCGTGGTTAAGCCCGGCAGGAATCCGTGCGTCCAAGTCGTGCCGCCGTCGGTCGACGTTGCCCATCCGATGTCGGTCGCGCCGCCAGGAGCAATGCGCCCGACTTGAAAGGCCGCCACCAGCGTTGTCCCATTCGCCAGCATATGAGGCTCGACCTCGGTGGCATGCTGCCCCGGCGCAATCGTGTACGGATCGGAACTGATCTGAGTCAGGTTCACCCCGATCGGATTCTCGGGTTGCGTTTGCGAGGTAACATTGGAAGAGCCCGAACATCCGCCAAGGGCAAGGGTCAGCAATGCGATCGACGAAGACAGCGTGGCCGCGGGGCACAGGCGAACCGTTTTGCCCATCATACGAATTCAGTCCCAGTGCGAGCTCGATTGGAGCTTTCAGATTTTAGCTGAACCGCGCAGCACCACAACCTTACGAAAGTGAACGGAAACCATGGACGACAACACCGTGGCCGTTGCTGGTTGCAGGAGAATCCGCCCGATCATCGGCTAGATACAAATGCAATCGCGACATCGTCGGAATAGATCGTCTTCCATGACCCGCTGGCAGCGAGTCGATTGGCGAGAGCGCCATCCTTCGGCAGCAAAACGCACGCCGCTTTGTGCTCCTGCAAGAAACCCTGCCAGCCCGGTTCCACATGGATCGCCTTCAAGTAAGACTTGAAGAAGTCTGCGCCATATAAATCGTGGCGATCATCCAGAACGACCTGCGCCCTGGGATACAGCCGGTAGATCAGATACCCGCCCCAGTAATCTGGAGCAAGCACCGGCCCGGCCACCTGATGCGTTTCCAGAAAATGAACCGCCTCCACCGGCATGCGCTTCACATCGAAATGCGCATCCATGAGCACGGTTGACCCCGCGCGTCCGCCATTTGCTGCAACCAAGAAGGTGACAAGAACTGCGAGAATCGGCCAGAGATGGCCGCGCAATCCCGACTCCACCGTCGCCATCCTGCGGAAAAACCCCGGAATCCATCGTGTTGGCACAAGCGGCCCGACCACGATCACCAGCAGCAGCGAAGCAGCCGGAATATTCCTCGAAGCATACAGCCCGGAGTAGACGGCAAACAGCACGGTCAGGCCCTCGCTCAACCGCAATTCGCGTCGGCGCACCGCAAGCGTTGCCAGGGTGATGAGCAACAGCAAAGCGAAACATTTCTGTGCAATCCCGTGGAAGTTGGGCGACTGAAATTCATCGATGTGATCCATCAGGAAACGGTTCGTGAGGTAGGAGTACACATGCGCGTGCAACTTCCAACCGTCGGGATTGATCAGGCTTGCGGCCGCCGAGAAAAGTCCCACCCAAACCAAAACCCGCGCTCGTTTGCCGGCGGAAAGCTTGAGCAGCGCTTCCTCGATTCGACTCTCGTTCGCGGTGAGCCACGTCCACACCGCGCCCAGCCAGAAAATTCCGAGCAAAACGAATCCCATCACAAAGCCGCCATGCACATTGGCCCATACCAGCATCAAGAACGGCAGCGCCCACAGCCATCGTCCGCCGGCGCCATCTTCGCCCAGACAATTCCGCTCTGAGGAACCCAGTATCCAGAACCAGGCCACCGTAAATAGCCAACTCACCACGTGTGGCCGCGCCAGAAAGTGAATCGTCGACGCGGAGATCGCCAACAGGATCAGCACCAGCCCCACGAGCACATTCACCCCGAGTCTCATCAGCAGATGAAATGTCCACGCCAGGACGGCCGCGATCACAACTGCCGTGAACCATATCACCCCGTTGAGTCCCAGCCTGGCTTCCAACTCACCCACAATCAGGTCATAAAGCCACTCCCATGCAACCCACGGTTTACCTCCCATGGTTGAAGAAAACGGATCCACTCGCGGAACCGTATGCGTCGACAAAATTTGTTGCCCCGTGCGAATGTGCCACCCGATTCCTGCGTCGCCCAGCAAACGCCCCGAGAGCGGAGTGAAAACCAACACCAACAGCAGCGCGACAAAAATCAGATCCGCTACTGAAGGCATGGCAACCCGAGCCCAACCCTCGCCCGCACCAAACGACGAACTTCTGGAACCGTCAGCCATCGCGGTGAATCTTATAGAGGTGAGGTCGTAACAGCAAGATGACCAGCCAAATCACACCTCGAGTCGTGATCATCGGCGCCGGCTTCGGGGGCCTGAATGCTGCACGCGCCCTGGCCAGGACCCAGGCTAAGATCACCATCATTGACCGCAAGAACTATCACACATTCCAGCCGCTTCTGTACCAGGTCGCGACGGCGGGCATTTCCCCCGCGGAGATCGCTGCGCCCGTCCGCTCCATCTTCCGGCGCTATAGGAATGTTGAAGTGCTGATGGCCGAGGTGACTGGATTCGATCTTAACCGTCGCACGGTCCAAACCGCGGATCCAGAAATTCCCTACGACTATCTGATCGTCGCTGCCGGCGCGAGCCACGCTTACTTCGGACACGACGACTGGGAAGCCTTCGCTCCCGGTCTCAAGACGATCGAAGACGCGCTGGAGATTCGTCGCCGCGTGCTGCTCGCTTTTGAGTTAGCCGAACGACAGGCTGCGGCCGGAGATTCCACCACTCCCCTCAACTTCGTCGTCGTCGGAGGCGGGCCCACCGGAGTCGAACTGGCAGGAACACTGGCTGAAATTTCGCGGCACGCTCTTACCCACGAGTTCCGCTCCATCGATCCTTCCCACACGCGCATCCTGCTGATCGAAGGCGGACCCCGCGTTCTTCCCGCGTACTCAGAAGATCTGTCGCGCAGCGCGCAGGAACAACTGCATCATCTGGGAGTTGAGGTCCGCACTTCGACAATGGTGACGAAAGTCGAGCCCGGCGCAGTTTGCCTGGGCAATACTCGGCTTCCCGCTACAGTGACTCTCTGGGCCGCAGGAGTGGCGGCTTCTCCCCTGGGTAAGAAGTTGTGCCAAACGGTCGATCGCGCTGGACGCGTGCTGGTTCGACCGGACCTGAGCATTCCCGGTCATCCTGAAGTGTTCGTCATCGGCGATCTGGCCGCGCTAAGAGATGAGCACGGCAACATGCTCCCGGGCGTCGCGCCGGTCGCCATTCAGCAGGGACGCTTCGTCGCAAAATTGATTCGGCAAGAATTGGAATCGCGAACCCAGCCCGGAGCCGCGGCGGCTTCTCGCCATCCATTTCATTACTGGGACAAGGGCAGCCTCGCCACGATCGGTCGCGCCGCTGCCGTCGCCGAATTCGGCCGGATCCACATCTCTGGATTCCTCGCCTGGCTTTCCTGGCTGTTCGTTCACATTCTTTTTCTCATCGGCTTCCGCAACCGCCTTCTCGTCATGATCCAGTGGGCGTGGTCCTATGTCACTTACGAGCGGGGTGCGCGCCTCATTACAGGCAGTACCTGCTTGCCGGGATGGTCCACTCCCAAGGCTCCACCCGTCTCGACAAACGAGCCCTTAGCTCAAGAAATTCCCACCGCGGCTCGTAAATAAGAGGGACAATGGATCCAGCGGGATTTCTATGACGAAGCGCTCAGTGTCGCGGATTCTGGCATCGCTCGTTGGACTCACTCTGTTTGTCGGTCCCGCGTCAGCCGAGGTCCTCAAGATCGTTGTCGACGACACCATCCAGCCCATCAGCGCCGAATACATTTCCCGCGCCATTGATGAAGCCCATCGCCGCAACGACCAGGCTCTATTGATCGAGATGAATACACCCGGCGGCCTCGTCAGCTCCACCCGCGACATCATCGAGAAAATCACGAGTTCGGCTGTGCCGGTCATCGTTTATGTCACGCCCACGGGAGGCCACGCCGGTTCGGCTGGCATTTTCATTCTCGAATCGGCTGACATCGCTGCCATGGCGCCGGGAACCGCAGCCGGCGCTGCTCATCCCGTCACCCTCATCGGCCCCGTGCAGGTTAAGCCGGACGATGAGATGAAACAGAAAATTGAGAACGATGCGGCTGCCCTAATGCGCTCGGTCGCCTCCAAGCGTGGACGCAATATTGAAGCTGCCGAAAGTGCCGTTCGCGAATCCAAGTCGTTCACCGAGCAGGAAGCCCTCTCGCAACATCTGATCGACTATGTCGCTTCGAGCCCCGAGGATCTGTTTCGCCAGATGCAGGGCAAACCCTTCAAACGCTTCAACGGCGAATCCGCTTCGCTCAACCTTTCGAATCAGCCCGTCGTCCCGTTCGGCATGACCTTGCGGGAAAGCATTCTCGATGCATTGATGGACCCGAACATCGCATTCCTTCTTCTCGCGATTGGCGCGCTCGCGCTCTATGTCGAGTTCAATCATCCTGGCGCCGTGATCCCCGGCACCGTCGGCGTGGTTTTCATCCTTCTCGCCGCCTTTGCACTCAATTTTCTTCCTACGCGTTTCGCCGCATTGGGACTGATCCTCGGAGCCTTCGCCCTCTTCGCCGCCGAGGCCAAGTTCGCCACCCATGGAGTGCTCACAGTCGGTGGAATCGTCCTTCTCACACTCGGGGGCTTGCTGCTGGTCGACTCGCCCATCCCGGAAATGCGGGTGCACCTGCTCACTGCCCTTGCCGTGAGCATCCCACTCGGCCTGATCACCGCCTTTCTGATGACCATCGCTCTGCGAGCCCGCCGCAACAAGATCGTTACCGGGGCGCAAGGACTGGTGGGTGAAACCGGCGTCGTGCAGACTGCCCTCTCGCCCCAAGGGAAGGTGTTCGTTCACGGTGAACTCTGGGATGCCGTCTCATCGTCCGCGCTCCCCATTGGCCAACTCGTGACTGTGCGCCGGGTCGACGGCTTGATTCTTGAGGTCGATCCACTCGGCGCAGTCGTCTCCCCTGCAACTACCGCGTCGGTCTCGCTCTAACTGACTTCATTTCAGATTGAACAGGGCGTTCACGTGGGCCGTGACCGTTACGGTCTGCGGAGTGAACTGCTCGGTCGGCGCCGGTGGCGCTTGGTTGCCCATTGCGGACATTGAGCGCGCCATGTACGGCATAACCACTCGCGGATTCTCGAAGGTGTCGACCGAAGCATAGGAGAGGTCCCCCAACGCCCGCCCGCTGGCATGGGCCAGAGTCTCGGCCGAGTTTCGGGCACGTCGGTAAGCGTCTTCCACCGCTTTATTCTTCGCTTCATCCATGTTCTCGAGCATGTAACTCAGCGTCTGCGATTCGCTGACGTTGGCATCGGCCAGTTGCTGCGTGATGGGTCCGACCTTGGAGAAATCCTTCAACTTCAGGGTGACATTGGTCGTGACACGATATCCGATGACCCGCTGCTTCGGCTTCCACTCATATACCGGTTGGACGGAAAAAAATCCAACCGCCGCCGCCTTGGGTTCCACGCCATTGGCGCGCAACACTTCGCGCACTTGCTCGACATTTTTCGATGCGCGGTCAAAAGCTGCACGCGAACTCTCGTCCTGCACCGAAACATAGAACTGAAGCTGGGCCGTGTCGGGAGTCGCCTCAAACTTTCCATCCGCACCAACGTAAACCGTGTTCGCCTGCGCACTGACGCTGGGATGGTCCTGTGCCAACGATACCGCGCCGACAAAAAGAAGTACCGCCAGAAACACACCAGACGATTTCATGACCGGCCTCCGCGGGAGTGATCGAACATAGAAGCACTCTCCAATCATATTCTCCACTGAACCGTTCTCTCCTGAAAGAACGCCGGGCAAGGCGGATCTTGCGCTAAGGGAGCGACCGATCTGATCGGTATCCCGCGGCGAGTTCCCAGCGATCTTCACTCAATCGGATCGACCACGACGGATTCCTGCGCCTCAGGACTTCGGCCGGGCAGTTGCACAATCACGATCGCCGACAGCACCAGCGCAATTCCTAACATCTGTATCGGGCGCACTCCTTCACCCAGCAGTCCTGCAGCCAGCAGGATCGAGAACACGGGCTCCAGACAACTGGCAATGATGGCGCGCGTCGGTTCCAGATATTGCAGTCCCCAGAAGTAAAGCGAGAACGATCCCAGCACGGAAATCATGGAAAAAACAAAAAGAAACCCCCATTGCGCAGACTGGTAGTGTGCCGCAAAGACCTTCCAAGGCGGATTGAAGAGAATCCAGAAAACAGAGGCTGAGGTCAGGGTCCACACTAAGACACGCCACCGGTCGTGGCGGGCGAGGATGCGATGTCCGCCCACGTTGTAGAATGCGAACGAGAACGACGCCAACAGCGCGGCCACGAAGCCGTACGAATCCAGGCGGAAAGAGCCTGCTTTCGCGCCGATGATGCCAATGGTCAGCGCGATTCCCGTGATGGCCACTCCGACGGCCGCGACTTTCTGGAGCGCAAGCTTCTGTTGCCCCCGCGCAACCACATAGAACAACACCCAAACCGGCGCCGTATATTGCACGATGATCGCGATGGCAACGCTCGTCCTCTGAATCGCGACATAATAAAAATAATTCGAGGCGGCTACTCCCAGCATGCCCAGCACAAGGCAGTGCACCATGTCGCGCCTGGGCATCCGGATGCGCTGCCAGCCACGGCGTCCGACCAGAATCGGCAGCAGCACCAGCAACGAAAACGTAGTTCTCGTTTGCGACAGAATCAGCGGGTCAATGGGACGTACCGCTTCCCCGCCAAGGGGCAGCTTTCCAGTGAATACGGCGCGGCCGAGAGCGGCAGAGACTCCCCAAAGAAACGCGGCGGACGCGATAAAGGAATATCCGCGCAAAGGATGTCGCGGGCTTGGAATGGACTCGGCAGGGTTCAGGATTCGCTCACCGAATCTGATGATGAAACCGGGTCGAGCAACTGGTCAAGGCGCACAGGATCAAACCCGATGATGACCTCCTGCACCTCCCTCTGCACCGCGCCGGAAACGAACACCAGCGTGGGAGTTTCATCGCTGCCATGCTGTTCCCTCATCGCCAGCCGCGCCTCGACGTCGGTGCTGATGTCGCGCTCTTCAAAGACAACCTCGCGAGCCTCGAGAAAGACCTTCATCAACTCGCACGACAGGCATCCGGGTTGGGTGAAGAGCACGATGCGGGTGGTCATAACCACTATTAACTAGATGTTTCCTACACCGATTCGTATTCAATCTCGAACGTTATTTCCGCCGTCTTCGCCAGCATGGCCGACACAGAACAATATTTCTCTTTTGACAGCTTGACCGCATCCTCCATGGCTTTGCGGGAAACTTTACCACCAACCCGATACTTCAGCTTGATTTCCGTATAGACAGCGGGATATCCAGACGCCCGCTCGCCGGAGGCGCTGACCTCAAGCCGCGTGAACGGCTCTCGTTTCTTGCGCAGGATTCCCACCACATCCGACGCCGTGCATCCGCACAGCGCAATGAGTACCAGTTCCATCGGAGAGCCTGCGGTCTTCTCCGCAGCCGTGTCCATCACGATGGCGTGGCCGGAAGTAGCTTCGCCGATATAACGCTCCTTGTCGGTCCAAATCGCTTTGGCGGAAATCACTCGTCTCTACCTCCTGTTGTCGGTGCTGGGCTCGGGGTGAATCAGAACGCGGAACAACTCCGGCGCATCCTGCTTGAAGCGGATTTCCATTTCCGTCTGGATATCGTGTACCCGGGCCAGCGACAAATCATCCGATAGCGTGCAGTGACAGGAAATGTACAAGCGGCCGCGCACGCGCTTGATGATGAAATCATGAACGTCGAGCACTTCGGGAAACTGCGCCGCTACAGCCTTCAGGCGATGTTCCAGTTCCGCATCGCTGACCACCTCTTCCGGCCGCTCGATCGTCGCCGGCTCGCTCTCGATGTGCGTCAGTATGTCGGCGATTTCCGGCACATCGCGTAGCATGTCGGCTTCCAGATCGGTTACCCGATTGTGCGCAGCTTTCAGCGACATGCGCTCGTCGAGTTCGATGTGCTGCTCGACGTGCAGCCGGCCCGCAAGATCCTGCACGCTGATGTCGTGCACGTTCAGGTTGTGATGCGTCACCACGGCGCGGATACGGTCAAAAATATTCTCGGAGCGCTGCGCCCGCGGCAGCGGCTGCACCGTTACGTCGGCGCCCGGCAGAACCTTTCGCACCGCGTCTGTCACCGAAGCCGCCAACTGTCCCGAATGCTGGAACGTGACGGTTCGTCCCAGGCCTACCGCGAGATCGGCGAAATACCGATTTCCCGCTCGCCGGATGCGGACGCGATCCACTTCGAGAACTCCGTCGACATGGGCCACCGCATCCTGAATCTGGGCGCGCACACCCGGCGGCGCGGCGTCGAGCAGTGCGTCAACCGTCCGCCGTGCCAGCCTCCAGCTCACCGAAATCACAACGCCGGCGACAAACAGCCCGGCAATCGGATCGGAATCGCGCAACCAATCGATATGATACGTACGACCCGCAAGCACCAGCGCCAGCCCCAGAACCACCACCCCCGCCGACCAGATGTCGGTCGAGAAATGCAGCGCGTCGGCTTCGAGCGCCTGGCTCTCGTATTTGTCGGCAATTCGGCCAAGGACGCGCGAACGCCACCAGTCCACTCCCATCGAAAAAAGCATGACCGCGAAAGCCGCGATCGAAGGCTCGATCTCAATCCGCCGGAAAAAGAGCCTCAGCGCCGCTTCATAGATAATCCAGGCGCAAGTCAGCAGCAACAGGCCGGTTTCAACAAAGGCTGAGAAATTCTCGACTTTCCCGTGTCCGTACTGGTGGTCGGCGTCGGCCGGTTTGTCCGAGACCCGCACGGAAAAAAAAGTAATGAGCGCCGCGATCAGATCGAGTCCCGAGTGAGCAGCCTCTGAAAGAATTCCCAGGCTCCCCGTGCTGAACCCGACCACTGCCTTCAATCCGGTAATGACGACGGCGGCCAGAACGGAGTTTGCCGCGGCCGCACGTTTCTCGGCCCGCATCGACTCCGGCGACGAAATAGCCGCGCCACCTGACATGGGGAGATTATCGCTGCTGCGAGCAGAAATCGCCAATCGATCGCAACCCGTTCCTGATCCCTGCTCCTTGTGACGCCACGCACATTGCCTTTCGGGCGGCCACGGTGAAACTACCCGCTTGTGCTAGGATTTCCTGCTTGGTGTTTTTCAAACTTTCTGATGGACCAATCCTGGAGGAAATGATCTATGCGTAAGAGTTGGTTGCTGTGTGTTGCGTTGGGCACTCTGGCTTGGAGCCAAGCCGCTCCAGGCACGCCTCCCCCTGCGCAACCGCGCCAGGCTCAAGGCTCTCCCATGGAGCGGCCGGAAGCTCCGCCCCCGCCAGCCGACACTTCGGCTTCGGTTCCGGCTAACGCACCGGTGCTTACGATTGAGGGAGTTTGTGCACCGCAACCGAAGGCAGCCCCCGCTGCCAAAGGAACTACCGCCAGGCCTGCCGCAAAGACTCCGGCCACGGACTGCAAAACCATCATCACCAAGGCTGACTTTGAGAAGTTGGGCAAGGCCCTGGCCCCGAACCTGACGGCGCAACAGAAAAAGCAGCTGGCCAGTGTTTTACCCCGCTTCATCGCGATGTCGAGCCAGGCCAGGAAGCAAGGCCTCGACAAGACTCCTGCTTACGAAGAAACCCTCAAATTCGCCAAGATGCAAATCTTGAGCAACGAATTGCAGCGCAGCCTGCAGGAGCAAGCGGCGAAGATCTCTCCCGAGGACATCGCCAACTATTACAAGGAGCACTCCGAGACGTTCCAGCAATACAACTTGGATCGGCTCTTCGTGCCCCGGACCAAGCAGGAAAGCGATGCGAAAGAGGAAGATAAAGACAAGGGCGAAAAACTGACAGAGGAACAGCAGAAGGCCAAAGAGGCCGCCGAGAAAGCGAAGTCCGACGCCGCCGAACAGGAGATGACTCAGCTCGCGGAAACTCTTCGGGCTCGCGCCGCCGCTGGAGAGGATTTTGTAAAGCTGCAGAAGGAAGCTTTTCAAGCCGCCGGGATGAAGATTGAATCTCCCACCGTCACTCTGAATAAAGTGCGGCGCAGCGGTCTACCCCCCGCTCACGCCTCCGTGTTCGATCTGAAACCGGGCGCGGTTTCGCAGGTCATCAACGACGCGGGCGGTCACTACATCTACAAAGTGGAAAGCGAGGACGTGCCTCCACTCGATCAGGTAAAAGAGGAAATTCACAACACGCTGCAGAACCAGCGTATGCGCGACTCGATGGACAAAGTGAACAGCTCATTCAAGGTCGATCAGAACGAAGCGTATTTTGGGCCTCCGGGACCGGCCGGACCGGGCCGAGGCATGATGCCGCCTCCGCGTATGCCCAATCCACGGATGGCTCCATCGCCAACCGCGCCTGCGCCGAAGCCGAACTAATGGCAAAACCTGTCGTCGTCGTAACCGGTGTTTCGGGCAATCTGGGTTCCAGGCTCCTGCCGCTGTTAGGCAGCTACTCGGTGATCGGGGTAGACGTCAGTCCGCCCCGCACCGACTCCCAGTTACAGTTTGAGAGCATGGATCTCGGCCAGGAATCGTCTACCCGGACGATGTACGAACTCCTGCGCGATACCCATGCCTACGCCGTGGTTCACTTGGCCTTTGTGATTGATCCCGTGCGCACCGGTGTGCTCGACGTCGAACGCATGTGGCAGATCAATGTGGCGGGCACAGCTCGCGTCATGGAGGCCGTTACCGAAGCCAATCGCACCACCGACGACGGCGTTAAGCAATTCATCTTTCCCAGCAGCGTGTCTGCCTACGGACCGCATCTGCCGGCGCCAGCGACAGAGGAATCGCCGCTCGCCGCCCATACCCTGCCTTACGCCGTCCACAAAAAGCAGTCCGATGAGGTCGTGCAGCAGCGCTCGCCCGCGCTGCGCGGATGCAGCGTCTACATCCTGCGGCCGCACATTTTTGCCGGTGCCAGTGTGGAAAACTATCTGATGGGCGCCTTCCGTGGCACTCCCAACGGCAAGAGCGCGCGCGCCGAGAAAATGCGGGCTCAAGGCAGGCGCCTTCCCTGCATGTTGCCGCGTGGCCAAAAATATCTCGACCACAAACTTCAGTTTGTTCACGTCGATGACATGGCTCGGCTGATCCAGCACATTTTGCAGCGCGAGCCCGAGACGCAGCGGCTGACCATATTGAATGTTGCCGGCCGCGGCGATGCCCTGACCTTCGCACGCTGCATTGCGATGGCGCAGGCGAAATTGATCCGGGTGCCGGGGACCTGGGCGATGCGCCAGATCCTGAAATTCCTGTGGAAGCACAAGATCTCGGCCATTCCACCCGAGGCCGTTCCTTACATGACCGGGGAATACATCATGAACATCGATCGTTTGCGCCGCTTCCTTGGTCCCGAATACGAGCACGTCATGCGCTACACCATCACCGACGCGTACGCCGACAGTTTCAGACCCATCGCCACCACCTAGTCCACTGCCCTACTGTTCCCAACTGGAAACAATCGCTTCTCGCGTTTCGCTCCTCACTGCGCGTAAACAGGAGGCTCTCCCAAACTTCCCTTTGGAGGCAGATGCCGGATGTAAAGCACCAGCTGCCAGATCTCTTCATCGCGGAACATTTCCTTTGATGCCGGCATGCCCGAGGGAGAGATTCCGTTCTGAATAATCCAGTGCAGCTGGCCGTCGGTGTACCCCTGCACGGAAGGCAAAGTCAGCGGCGGAACTGGCGGAGCCATCTTCTCGGCGAACGGGACTCCCGTGTTTTGCCCGTCCAGTCCATGGCAAACCATGCAATAGGAAGTGAAGTTTCGCTGCCCGGCCTGGATGTTTTCCTCTGTCGCGGCCAGCGGGTTGGTCTCGTTCCGTCCGCCGACCGTGATGCGTCGCTTCGCACTCTGCATGAATTTCGTTTCCAGGGTTCCGGGCGTTCGAACCTGGCATCCTGCCAGAAGCCACAGTAACACCAACGACGTGGCGCTCCTGCCCGACTGCCCAAGGCAATATCGGAAACGGAATCGCCCCATGCTCGCTCCCCCGCTCCAATGCTCTGCCCTTGATCGCACCA
>Ga0335078_10004997_pt1 | contig 19629 bp, 17 predicted proteins | sample Lox_Sample_32_FD_206711 | JGI IMG/M metagenome (GOLD analysis project Ga0335078, IMG submission 206711) | Soil microbial communities from Loxahatchee National Wildlife Refuge, Florida, United States - Lox_Sample_3.2 | ecosystem: Environmental > Terrestrial > Soil > Wetlands | place: USA... | reverse complement strand
CTCGGCCAAAGATTTTGTTCGTATGCAATCAGTGCGCCCTTGTTGTCGGGGGTGTTCGTGCGATTGCGTCCAGGAGTTCAGTTCGGGAGACGGTAGCCGTGCCCCGCTTCATGACCACAATCCCGCCTGCATAATTCGCTAAATGCGCTGCTTCATCGGTGCTTGCCCCGGCGGCAAGGGCCGCGGTGAAAGTAGCGATGACCGTATCGCCTGCGCCGGTGACATCGGTGACCTGGTCTGATCCAAAGATTGGAATGTCCACTGGCTTGTGTTTTGCGGTGAAGGCGACCATGCCGTCACGACCACGGGTAATCACCAGAGACTGTAATTTCATCCGCGACATAACTTCGTCGCCAGCGGCACACAAGCGTTGCCAGTCATTGCCGATGGAAAGGCCCAGGGCAGCCTCGACTTCCGGTTCATTTGGCGTGGCAGCGGTAATTTTCGAATACTCCAGCATTCGATAGCGGGAATCCAGCACAACGGGAAGCTTGTCCATTCCGCCACGTTCGCGAATGTTGTTAAAGAGCGTGGGACTCGCCGCTCCGTAGCCGTAATCAGAAATCAGCAGCGCATCCGAGACTTGCGCATATTCGTGCGCTGCGAGAATTAATTCGCGCTTCAGATGTGGGCTAGGTTCGGCTTCCGGTTCGCGATCTACGCGCACAACCTGCTGCCGGGCGGTGTGAGTCATTCCCGCGAGAATCCGGGTCTTTGTAACAGTGCTATACGACTTTTCTTTCAATACGCCGCTGATGGGGATGCGTTTGTGGCGAAAAGCACGAAGCAACAACCGGCCAGGTTCATCCTCACCCACCACGCCAACAGGCAAAACATTTACTCCCAGGTCCGCCAGATTGGTGATTGCGTTTGCACCACCTCCTGGGACGACGGTTCGCTCGCGATGCTTCAAGATGAGAACGGGAGCTTCACGGGACACGCGTGAAATCTCTCCAAAGACGAATTCGTCGGCCACCAGATCTCCCACAACGGTGATCGTGACATTTGGGAATGCTTCTACGATTTTCTTAAGGCGATCTGCTTCTCTTGGCTGTTTCGTCATGACTGGCCAACCACAGCAACTTCCGTCGTTGGTTCAGGATGTCCTAACCGCGAATTTTCTCACGCCGTTGGCGTTTCTGATCGACGATCTGCAGCATGGTATCAATGGCGTTAGCTGAATCGAGCAGTTCCATTTGAACCGGGATGACGGCGAGAGGCTGCAAAGCTGAAAAGTATTTTCCTAGATTGATTGCGTCTTTTTCTGTAGTCACGAAGCCGTCTCCTTCGCTGCGGTCTTTCAGTGCAAGTAGATCGAGAACATCTCGTTCGGTGTAGAAATGGTGGTCGCGATAAGTTGCTTCCGCCGCCGTTCCAATACCTACAAGCCGAAGCTGAGCAAAAAAGTTCTGAGGACGTCCAATGCCGCAAAATGCGATTGGCCTGGATGAGACCGGCGGCGGCGTAATCCATCTCCGCACCCGCCATATTGGCTTTCCGGGTTGTGGTACCAAGTCTGGTGGCGCAGCTCTCGGTAAGACGAGAACGTCTGCGCGAGATAGAGAACTCAGTGGTTCACGTAAACGTCCGGCCGGAAGCAATCGGTCCCTTGCATCGTCAGGGCTGACTAGTACGATGTCAAAATCCCGGGCCAGTTCGCGATGTTGGAAGCCGTCGTCGAGAAGGTGCAACTGTGGCCCGAACTTTGCTTCGGCGGCTATCCCAGCTTCGTAACGTTGCTCGCCGACGACGACGGGGACTTCCAGGCGGCGCGCGATCAATAAAGGCTCGTCGCCAAAATCTGCAGCAGAACCGGATGGATCCACTACCGCAACACCTTTGGTTCTCCGTCCATAGCCCCGAGAGAGGACGTCAAACTTCAGACCGCGTTGTTTCAGCAATTGTCCCAGCAGCAAGACAAAGGGCGTTTTTCCGGTTCCGCCGACGGACAAGTTGCCCACACTGACCACCGGCCCCTGTAATGTGCGTTGTTGGAGGGTCCCGCGCTCGTAGAGCGCGTTGCGCATGCGAACACCGGCACCATAGACGGAGGCAAGTAAGCTCATGTTGTCGGTTGGCTTGCCGCGAGATTGCGGTGGCGCACTTCGCCGGTTTCGATCAATCTTACTAACGCTTCCACGGTTCTTTGGGTCGCACCGGTCTGCGATTGGAGGGTTTCAGCAGCCCGCCGGCCCAGTGCAATCCGGGCGTCTTCATTTCCTACCAATTCCAGGAAGACCAGCGGCAGTTCGGCAGGCCCGACAATTCGTACCGCGTCCCGGGAACGGAAGAGTTGAACAATATCGCGAAAATTTTCGGTGTGATTGCCGACTACAATTGGCACTCCGTACTGCGCGGGTTCAATGATGTTATGACCGCCTCGTGGAACAAGGCTTCCGCCCACGAAGGCAACATCGGCCAGAGAATAAAGAGCGGAGAGTTCTCCGATCGTATCGATCAGAAGGACCCCGTCAGCTATCCGGGTGCCCGCCCATAGCGAGCGCTTCCAGAACTTAATCCCGAGATCTGCGAGTAATTTTGCCACGGACTCAAATCGCTCGGGATGCCTGGGGGCAAGAATCATGACGGCCTTGGGATGACTCGCCAGGATATTTTCGAACGCACGCAAAAGTAACGGCTCTTCGTCTTCGACGGTGCTGCCACAGACAAAGATCGGTCCCGCCCCGGATTCTGAGAAGGTGTTTTTCAAGCTGGACACGATTGGAGGCAAAGCAGGAGCTTGAACATCGAATTTCAGGTTGCCCGTAACAGCAACACGATCCGGAGATGCACCCAGCTCTTTAAGTCTGCGAGAGTCTTCTTCGCTTTGCGTCAAGAAAACGTCGACGGCCGAAAGTGTTTTCTTCAACAAACCGCGAAATCGCCTGTATCGTGGCCATGATTGATCGGAAATCCTGGCGTTCACAACCGCAACCTGAGATCCTTCGGCCTTTACCAGACGAAGAAAGTTTGGCCAAAGCTCGGTCTCAGCCAAAACCATGAGCTGCGGGCGAAGAACCCTTAGGTATGGACGAATCGCAAACGCAAAATCCAGCGGAAAGTAGAAGACATTTTCATCGCCGAATTGTTTTCGAGCGAACTTCTGACCGGTGTCCGTGGTGGTCGAAACAACCACCCGATGCTGTGGAAGTCGAAGGCGCAGGCGGGAAACCAGCTCAATGATGGCCTTTACTTCTCCGACAGAGACAGCATGGACCCAGATGGTCGGTTTTATATCCGAGCAGTGCAGATGCTCTGGAACCTGGCCGAATCTTTCCTTCAGTCCAGACCGGTATTTTCCATGCCGCGACATCTGGACTAGCCAGTAAGGGAGTGTAACGACCAGAGCGGCCGCCAGTAGCGCGCTATAAAGCAAGTACATGAAGAAAGCTCATTGTACCTATTCGGCTACAACGCCACGCAATCTAGCTGTGAACGGACGGTTAGAATTCAGAGGTGGCAACGATTAAAGGGACTCTCGCGTTGGCGATCGACCAACTCATGGAAGCGCACGTGGGCTCGCCTCGGATGAATGCCGAACTGCTTTTGATGTTCACGCTCGGTTGCGACCGTGCTTACCTGTATGCACATCCTGAACGGGATCTCTGTGTGGAAGAAGAGTATCGATATCGGGAGGTTCTGGCGCAACGGGCGAAGGGGCTTCCGGCACAATACATCACGGGACATCAGGAATTCTGGGGTTTGGATCTGATCGTTTCGCCGGCAGTCCTCATCCCGCGCCCGGAAACCGAGCATGTGATTGAAACAGCATTGAGGATCAGCGGCAGTCGCGCGGTTGGTGAACGTATCGTAGACGTCGGTACGGGCTCCGGTTGCATCGCCCTGGCTCTCGCTCGAGAATTTCCAGAGGCCGAAATACATGCCACAGATATTTCCCCGGCCGCACTCGAAGTGGCGCGCGCAAATGCCGCTCGCCTCCAGCTTGAGACGCGAATTGAATTTCGTGAGACTGACTTGCTGACCGGATTCCAGAACGCTTATTTCGACATGGTTATTTCTAATCCTCCCTATGTTGGCGAATCAGAAGAGGACCAGGTCCAACTCGAAGTGCGCAAATTCGAGCCGCGAGGAGCTGTGTTCGCGGGGCCCAGTGGTTTGAAAGTGATCGAGCGTCTCATACCTCAAGCAACGCAAGTACTAAAGCCGGGTGGCTGGTTAATCTTTGAGATCAGCGGGACCATTGCGGCGGGAGTCCAGGAACTTCTGAAAGAATGGGATAACGTGGAAATCACAAACGACCTGCAAGAGATCTCGAGAGTGGCTGCGGCGCAAAAGCCGAAAAGCTAGAAGCTACCGGACCAGCCATTCCGTGATTTCGTGAACCTGTGCGAGAACCGGACCATAGGTCAGGACTGCGCAGAAAAATATTCCAACCAACGCCGGTGTGACGTAAAGAAAAGAGCGATTTTTGGCGCGCGAAACCGAATCCGTCCAGTTAAACAAGCGGCGAACTCGGGCTTCGAACGAAGCCTTGACTGGCGGCATGAAAGACGATGTCAATCCGTTTGCGGCCTGGATCGGGGCTAAGCGCGAGAGCTTGATCAACGCAGAAGCGAGATCCAGAGCTTCAGCGGTATTGGAAATTGCTGCATCGTCAGCGGCCATTTCGCACATGTCCGCCCATGCCGACTCAAGCTTGTACATCGCCGGAAAACTCGCCAACCGAAACAGCAGCTTTTTCAGATTGTCGCGATGGCGAATGTGAGCCATCTCGTGACGCAATGCAGCTTCAAACTCTTCTGCGCTAAGGGTACTCGCTGCGATTTGAGAAACGAGGACTTTCGGGGCGCAAATGCCCGCAACGGCAAGCACCGGATCGTTGGATGAAATTTGTAGAACCGGGACAGAATGTCTTGCGTCCACAGCGCGAACTTTCTTAATCCATTGCGACAAAATGCGTGACAAAGTCCTTTGGGCGTTTACCGCACGCCACGCGGCAATCAAAACCCACCCTATACTGATGCAAACCAGGGCAATCAACAACGGGCCCACGGGTTCACTAATCTCTCCCGGTTCCAAAACCAGGAACGAGGGAACCCCATAAAGCGTGGTGATGACCAACGCTCCAAACAAAGGAAAAAGCCGCAAGGCGAGAAGCAGGTTTGCTGCTCGAAATGGAGGATATGAGTGCAGCAGACGCGCCGGGAGTTTCCAAGCAGCAATAACGGCTAACGAAAGCGACAAGTACGAAAGAATGAAGATCGACAGGGCAACTGCCACAAGTCGTACCTCAAACATTAGAGCACTCCATTTTGCGTAGTGCGCGACGCTTGCGTTCTACGATCTCCTGCAACTCATCGAGTAGGCTGGCGTCGTGGTCCGTGATGGCTTCGACGAAACAAGAGAGCGGTAACGAAGAAGTCTTATTGGATGCGAGTAATTGATGAATGGCATCGGTCGCAGCGGCTCGTTGAAATTCCTCGGGCGTATGCCGCGGCATATAACGAAATGCTCTCCCTTCAATAACGCGGTCGAGCAGTTGTTTCTTGTAAAGGCGGTCGAGCGTAGTCATGACGGTGGTGTATGCGACATCGAGATCGCCTTGAGACAAAAGTTCGCGAACCGTCGCACTCTGGCGATTCCAGAGAGCTCGAAGAAGGTGCTCTTCAAGCGGTCCTAGTTGACTTTTGCGGGAACCAAAGAATTGAGAAACCATAGAGTGAACATCCCTTGTCACCGTATGCCGGTGAGAAGTAGGAAGCAATCCGCAAGCTTATCAATCCCGTCCTGGTTGTCAAGCTTCAAAAACCTTCATGTGATGGGAAAAGCCGCGCTGCGAGCGCATCCACTATCGAGCGTAGTAAGAAAGACTCCATTGTTGCGGAACAACACAACAAGGTAGAATTCCGAGGGTTTTTGTTCAACCTTGGAGGCTAATCCAAAATGTCACTGCGGAAGAAACTCGCCCTGACTACGGGGGGACTTCTCCTCCTGTCACTCCCCATTCTCGCTCAAAGTACAGCACCGACGGTTGTTGTCGAGAAGCATCACGACTCCTCCGCCCCGTTGCGAAGCATGGTATTGAAAACGCCACACCTGCAGCCTACAGTCGTTCCCGGAGAATTTTCTGAGTTCCAGGAGTTCACCGCCCCTCTGAAGGTCGTTGCTGTCCCCGATAACGCCCTGCAATCGTCCGTTTCGTCTCCTGTTGTTGCGTCGGTAGGACTCGGATTCGCTGGAGTCGGACAGGGAGATTACGGGTACACCGTGAATTTTCCAGCGCCCGACACAAATGGTTCGGCGGGGGCAACTCAATTTGTTCAGGTAGTAGCCTCGTCATTCGCTGTGTTCAATAAGTCGACCGGCGCTTTAGTGCTCGGCCCCAGCAGCATTAACTCGATCTTTCAGGGATTCGGCGGACCTTGCGAGACAGCGCAAGCCGGCGATTCCGTGGTGGTGTACGACAAGATCGCAGGCCGCTGGGTGATCGGAACGATGGCGCAGCGGTTGGCATCGGGAGAAGGTTTCTCTTACGAATGCATTGCAGTCTCTCAAACCTCAGATGCAACCGGCTCCTATTACCGCTACTCACTCAACATGAACGCCATCGACTACCAGAAGATTGGTGTGTGGCCGGATGGCTATTACCTTGGCATGAACAACCCCTTGAACACCACGGCAACAGCGTGCGCACTGGATCGCTCGGCGATGTTGAATGGAGCAACCATGAAGTCGGTATGCTTCACGCGCCCCGGATTCAACACGTTGCTTCCTTCGGATCTCGACGGGCACATTCTACCTCCAGCCGGGAGCCCGAATTACTTTGTCGGCGGAATCAACTCGGGGAAGAACGTGCTGAATATGTTCAAGTTCCACGCGGACTTCAACAACACGGCAAAGTCAACCCTTACTGGACCGATCGCCATCACGGTTGCGCCCTACACGCCGTCTTGCGTCGGTTCTGGTCCGAGCTTCTATCGCACTTGCGTCGCCCAGAAGGGAACCACCACGAAACTGGAGACTTTGAGCGATCGACTGATGTACCGGAATTCTTATCGCAACTTCTCCGACCATGAAGCAATCGTACTGAATCACACGGTTGATGTGAACGGGTCGGCAGAGGTCCGGTGGTACGAGTTGCGGGCGTTGGAGAACGGCAACTTTGCCGTGTTCCAACAAGGCACATTCGCACCCAATTCCGGAAGCCGTTGGATGGGTAGCGCCGCTATGGACGCAGCGGGGGATATCGCGCTGGGATATGCGACCTCCAGTTCCTCGCAGTATCCGTCGATGGCGTTTACCGGTCGAGTTCCTACTGATCCGGCAGGGATGATGGAAGGCGAGAAGCTTCTATTCACCGGCACCTCGTCGTCCGGCAACATTCTCTGGGGCGACTACACCAGCATGTCAGTGGATGCGGCCGATGACTGCACCTTCTGGTACACGAGTGAATACTACAAAGCAGGACAGAGCACGAATTGGAGCACTCGGATTTCCTCATTCCGGTTCCCCGGCTGCAAATAAGTCACGCAACTTGAGGTTTAGGCCGAGCCGAAAGGTTCGGCCTTTTTTTTCTCAAACTTCATCAACTACGAACCTTGGTAGTAGCGGGGCCAGATCGCCATTTTCGCGGCATCTGCCTTGGTTGGCCTCCATGTCATGAATTGGGTAGCCCGTGGTGAGGCTTCGTCATGGGTCTTTATTTCCTTCATCCACGATCACTGGTAGTAGTTCTTCAAAAATTGTCTACTGTTGACCGCATCCGATCGTTCCCATTGACCTGAGCCCTGCAGCCTTGAGGCGGGGTATTTTCCGTAAAGGACCTGGACATTGAAGCCAAATCACATCATGAAGCGAGTATTTGCGGCCACGGTATTCATTCACCTGGCATTCGCAGCCCAACTCCTGGCTCAGAACCCAAGCGGGACGCTCCGCGGAATCGTGCAGGATTCGACGGGAGCTCGCGTCGCCAAGGCGAGAATCACGGCTCGCATTCATGACTCTCAATTTCAGCGTGAAGCAATCAGCAACGAAAGAGGGGAATTCCGGATCGACGACCTTCAGCCTGGCGACTACAACGTCAGCGTCAGCGCTCCCGGATTTGCGGAAGCAACTGCGCAACTGGAACTCATTGTAAGTTCCGTGCGGGACTTCACCTTCACGCTCAGGCCAGGTTTGAAGGAGCGGGTCGAGGTTACCTCGCAACCGTCCTCAGTAACCACGCAGCCTCTTGATACCGCCAGCGCAGTTCGCCAGACCGCAATCATGTCGAAGGATCTGGAGACCCTGCCCCTGGCGGAGCGCAGCTTTGCAAACATTGCTTACTTGGCACCCGGAACCGAACCAGTCGAACCGTCGGATCCGACTAAGGCCCGGATTACTGCGGTTTCGACGGGCGGCAGCTCAGGATTGAATAACGAGCTTTCGGTCGATGGCGCTGACAATTCTGACGATTACATCGGAGGATTTCTGCAGAACTTCTCCCCGGATGCGATCCAGGAATTTTCTGTCCGCACGGCACAAGAGGATGCCGACACGGGTCGCACTACAGCCGCTTCTTTTGTCATCACGAGCAAGCGCGGCACAGACGAATGGCACGGCGATGCGGCCTTTTACGAACGTGCTGCCGCGCTGAATGCAAGGTATCCGATCGAGAATCCAGCGCCAGATCCGAAGCAGCCGTTTTCGCGGCAAAACTATATCGGGACTATCGGCGGGCCGTTGGTGAAGGACAAGCTCTGGATTTTCTCTGCATTCGAATACGTGCACGAAAACGCGAGCATTGCGTATAGTCCGGCAAGCGTTACTCAGTTCAATGCATTGGCATCGCTCGCCTCGCAGGGCTTAATTCCCGGGGTGAGCTCTATCTCAGTACCGAGCAGTGTGCCGGTCCCATTCCGCGATTATCTGGCAAGCACGCGTTTGGATTGGGCACAGTCCCCTCGTTCCGAGTGGTTTCTGCGTGGGTCGATAGACAATTACATTACGCGGAACGCGCTGATTCAGCAGGCGACCCTGCCTTCGACTGGCGCGGAGCAGCACAACAACTACATGAACCTGGTGATCAGTAACCAGTTCACCTTCAGTCCAACATGGCTGGGGAATTTTGTGTTTGGTGCGAGTGGGCTGCATTTGACCGAAAGTCGAAATTCAGATCTGGGCTTTGCTCTCGCGTTTCCGTTTACGGCTACATCGGCAACCATCTCTGGCTTTGAAACCTTTGGGGACCAGCAATTTCTCACGCCAATTACTGCCTTCCCCGTGCTGCGGAACCAGGAGAAATATCAGTTTCGCTATGATGTGACGCACTCGACCGGAAGCCACGCACCGAAGTTCGGAATCAATTTCATCCACGAGCCGGTTTTGAGTGGAGCATTGTCTGGTACGGCGGAAACGTTGCTTACATATCCCAACGATCCTGATTTCTATTCGGCGAATCCCGGGCAGTTCTTCTTCAGCCAGGGTTGCGCAACTCAACCGAGCACGGCCTCGGGGATCGGTTGCACCTTCACGCCTGCAGGAGATGGGAGCTTCTCACAAAACGTGCAGCGGCTGGGTTTGTATGCGGAAGATTCCTGGCGGGCAACGTCGCACTTAACCGTGAATTACGGTCTGCGTTACGACACGACGTTCGGGCTATTTAACGGTTCGGGGCGCAGTCAGTTGGAGAATCCGGCCTTCCTAACCTTGAAGGCATTGCAGATCCCACTGATTCCCGGCGCACCGCACGACTATCGCAAAGCATTCGGTCCGCGGATCGGCATAGCCTATTCGCCGGGCAAGAGTGGATCCACGGTGATCCGTGCAGGTTTCGGACTCTACTACAACGATCTTGCACAAAACGGGTGGGTGACTGCATTTCAAGCAGTCAATGCTCCTCCAGGAGCGTGCGCGAATGTTGGCGATCCGGGATGCATCCCGGGAGCGGCGGCCGGCGGCGTTGGGAACATTATCGATCCGAATTACAAAACCCCCTACGCGCTGCACGCCACCGCAGGCGTGCAACACGCTTTCAATGCAAATTGGGTCCTAAGCGCGGATTACACGCACCAGGAAGGGAATCATTCATTTGCTGCATACAACTTTGCAGCGGGATCGAGCTTATTCAGTCCGCTGTATCCAGTTTCAGATTTGACCGACCAGTTGAACAATGTGCCAGACGTCAATGTCTTCAAATCGGACAACCGATCCAGCTACAACGCGCTGATGATCCACTTGCAGGGGAACATGGCGAGGCGTTTCAGTCTGGTGGCTAATTACACGCTTTCACGGGCGAACACGTGGGGGTGCTTCCTGGGAGAGCTCTTCGATTACGTCGATGGAGTGTGCGATCCCTTACATCCATTTGGGCCTGGAGATTACGGACCGTCTGGAGAAGACGTCACTCATCGCTTTGTATTAGCGGGTACCCTCCATGTCCCCGGGGGTTTTGAGGTCACGACGGTAACTCAGGCAGAAAGTGCGAGACCGATCACGCTGACGACGCCCGTGGGCACCCGTGCCGTCATTAATGGAGTGGAGAGCACTCTCGATCAGTTCCGTGGAACACCCTACATTCAGGCCGATCTGAGAATAAGCCGACCAATCCGCTTCAACGAGAGAACCTCGGTTACGCCGTTCATCGAGTTTTTCAACTTATTCAACCGGAATAATCCGGGCGCCAATTACGTGACGGATATTTCTGCATTGCCGAATCCAGTCAACGATCTGGCAAACGCGACGGCAATTTGCTCCAACCCGCCATCGTGCACGCAATTTGTTCCCATCACGAGCTTCAAGCAGCTTCTGGTTCCTTCGGGTGCATTGGGGGACTTCTTCGGCCCGGGGACGACGGTCGGAATTCCGTTCGCGGCGCAAATCGGGGCACGGCTGGTCTTCTAACGGTTGCGGGGGCTTCAGCCGAACCTTCGAAGCCTTAGACGGATTCGAATTCGCCGGTCAGTTCCGCGTGGTGTTCGCGCGCTGCTGATACAAACGCTTGGAATAACTCGCGGGAGTGCTCATCGTCTTCCACGGACCGCTCCGGGTGCCATTGCACTGCTAGAACAAAGTGCTCCGGGGATGTCCCCTCGATGGCTTCGACAACGCCATCGTTCGGGCAGCGGGCAACCGCTCGCAAGCCATCACCAAGTGCGTCTGCGGATTGATGATGACTGGAGTTGACGGGGATTGATGTCTTTTCGTGCAACTTCAGGATATGAGCCAGCTTCGAATCGGAAGCGATTTCGGCGGAGTGGGCGACAGGAACTGCCCGGCCTGCCTCATGGTTGATGGCTGACTCGATATGCTGAACCAAAGTCCCGGTGCGGTAGACATTCAGAATCTGCAAGCCGTAACAGATCCCAAAAATCGGCTTTCGCATGTTGTAGGCATCTTGTAGAAGCAGTTCGTCGACCGTGTCGCGCGCGCGATCGACTTCGGCTGTTTTGGGATGGCGGATTGCATCGTACTTCGAAGGATCTACATCGGCCTTGCTGCCAGGCAATAGCACAGCGTCGCAGTGCTCGATAAGCTTCATTACCTCTGCTGGTCGAGCTTCGAGCGGAATGCGGACCGGTTCTCCACCAGCCATTTCCACTGCCTGTTCGTATTGTGGCAAAGCGCGCTCCGCATATTCGCGATTGAAGTGCGGAACTGGAATAGCGATACGGGGGCGCATAGAAATATTCTAAATGCCGCCTACAACGCCTCAATCAGGCCAGCGATCAGCGCGGTCCGGCGCGGCAGTTCGGAAAGATAAACACATTCGTGGGTTGCGTGCGCGCCTTCGCCAACGCCGCCCAAGCCATCCAGTGTAGGAATCCCGAGCCCGGCCGTGAAGTTCCCATCAGAACCGCCGCCGACCGCAGCTTCATCCAGCTTCCAACCAAGCTGCTTCGCAATGCGCGAGGCTTTCTCGAAAAGTCCAACGACTCCCGGAGTTCTTTCCAGAGGCGGACGGTTCACGCCCCCTTTGATCTCAAGTTTGCATTTCCGGTTAAATGGCTTGAGGGATCGCAACTTGCGGTCGAGAACCGCAGCATCTTTCATTTTGGCGACTCGTGCGTCGAGGACGGCGCTGGCTTCGGCAGGAATCACATTCGACCGCGTCCCACCTTGGATCGTGCCGGCGTTCAGTGTAATTCCTCGCTTTGTATCAGTGAGCTTGGAGATTTCGATGATTTGCTTTGATAACTCGATAATTGCACTTTCGCCTTTCTCGAAATCCAAACCTGAGTGAGCCGCTTTGCCTGTTACTTTCAAGATGTATTCCCCTACGCCCTTGCGAGCAGTCTTTAGAGCTCCCTTCGGGCCGTAGGATGGCTCCAGAACCAATACCGCTTCCGATTTTTTCGCCAGATTCTCGGTGATGAGCCGAGAGGTGTCGCTTCCAACTTCCTCGTCGGAGACAAGCAGTACCGTGACCGGCCGGGGCAGCGCGTCTCCATGCCACGAACGCAGCGCTTCGATTGCATGCATCATGAAGGCAATGCCGGATTTCATATCAAAACTGCCGGGACCAAACAGACGGTCTTCCGTGATGCGGCAAGGCATACTACTCAGCGTTCCGAGCGGATACACGGTGTCCAAATGCCCCAGGAGGAGAACCGGCTTGGAATTGTGCTTGCCGGAAAAGTCGACCTGAAGGTGGTTCCCGAAATTCTGTGTGCGGTGAAACTTGGAATGCCCGCCCAAGCCCTCAAATCGGCCCGCGAGTAGGGCCCCTAGGCGATCCACGGCGTCTTTGTTGTCCGTGGGAGACTCCACCTCTACCAATTGGCGGATGGTTTGAACGATCTGATCCCGTCGTTCCTTAAAATAGGGTAGTCGATTTGGCGGTTCCGGTGCTGGCTTCTGGGGAACTGGCTTTCTTTTGGATTTCTTCATAGAGTTGATTTAGAGGCTCGAGTGAAGGGCCACTGAGGACGCCGTACAGTATAATCTTCGCGCTAACCCACGCGTATGAGCGACAGCACTCAAGTTATCACCAACCCGGCAGCCGCAGAGAAAACTACGCTTGATATCAACGAGATCATGCATATCCTGCCGCACCGTTACCCGTTCTTGCTCATTGATCGGGTGATCGATCTTCGGCGTCGGGAGCGGGTCGTGGCCATCAAGAACGTCACCATGAATGAACCTTTTTTTGCCGGACATTTTCCGGGTGCACCGGTCATGCCAGGAGTGCTGATCATTGAGGCAATCGCCCAAGCTGGAGGCGCTCTGTTGCTGACCGAGGTCGAAGACCGCGACAAAAAGCTAATGTTTTTCACGGGCATTGAGAGAGCCAAGTTTCGCCGGCCGGTCGTGCCTGGTGACCAGCTACGAATTGAAATCGAGGTAAAAGCATGGCGCGGCAATGCGGTAAGGATGGAAGGGCGTGCTTTTGTGGGGGATAAGCGGGCCGCGGAAGCAACGGTCACCTGTCGGCTCGTGGATCGTTCGCGTGCAGCTTCTGCGGAGGTCCCCGACGCTGAGTAGCGGACTTGCTCCTTCGCCCCCGATGACTGTCCACCCCACCTCGGTCGTTGATCCTCGTGCGAAAGTTGATCCAACTTGTGAGATTGGGCCGTTTTGCTCAATCGGTCCCGATGTCGAAATCGGCGCCCGTTGCCGACTCGTATCGCATGTTGTCGTCGAGGGACCTACTAAGATCGGAACTGACAATGTCTTCTCGCCTTTCTCATCGATCGGTACCGCACCTCAGGACGTGACCTACGCTGGTGAACCGACCCGCCTGGAAATCGGGAACCACAATCAGATACGCGAATTCGTCACGATCAACCGAGGGACAAAGAAGGGTGGCGGCCTGACGCGACTCGGCAGCCATACGTTAATCATGGCGTACAGCCACATCGCGCATGATTGCAAGGTCGGAGATCACGTGATCATGGCAAATGCGGCAACTTTGGGTGGACATGTGACCGTTGATGAATGGGCAACCGTGGGAGCGTTATGCCCGGTTCATCACTTCGTACACATTGGCGCGTACTCGTTTGTTGGAGGCGGAACGACGATAACGCGAGATGTTCTTCCCTTCTCGAAAACCGCCGCAGCGCGAGATACTCACGCATACGGGCTCAACGCAGTCGGACTGGAGCGACGTGGCTTCAGCAAAGAGCGGATTCACAAAATACATCATGCCTACAAATTGCTGCTCGCCTCCAAGCTGAACACGTCACAGGCGCTGGAGAAGCTGAAGGCGGAGCCGGATCACGGCGAAGACGTCGATCTTTTGATCCGCTTCATTGAGGAATCGGAAAGAGGAGTGATCAAGTAGTTTGTTGGGTGGCTTGTCGCGCCACCGTGTAATTCCCGTCGTGTCATCCAAACCAAAACTCGGCCTGATTGCGGGAAACGGTCGGTTTCCATTTCTGGTGCTCGAAGCCGGCCGGTCGCGGGGTTTCGACATGGTCGTGGCTGCGATCAAAGAGGAAACCTCTCCCGAAATCGATGGGCAAGGCGTCCTGGTGCACTGGATGTCGCTCGGTGAGCTTTCCAAACTGATTGAGACTTTTCACCGGGAAGGCGTGTCCCGCGCGGTGATGGCGGGACAGGTTAAGCACAAACAAATCTTTTCCAGCATTCGCCCGGATTGGCGCCTGGCCAAGTTATTGCTCAACCTTCGAACCCGCAGCACCGATGCCCTGATAGGTGCCGTTGCGAAAGTGCTCGGCGACGAAGGTATTACCCTGGAGAGTTCGACTGCTCTGTTGGAACCGCTTCTCGCGAAAAAGGGCGTTCTGACCCAACGCTCACCGAATAATCAGGAACAAGAGAATATCGACTACGGGCGTGCCGTTGCCCGCCAGTTGGCACGATTCGATATTGGTCAGACCGTGGTCGTTGCCGAGAATGCGTGCGTCGCGGTTGAAGCGATGGAAGGCACGGATGCCACGATAGAGCGGGCGGGAAACATCATGGGATCGCTGGCAGGTGGAGCGTCGACGCTTAGCCGCGATCTTACGATTGTGAAGATTGCCAAGCCGAATCAGGACATGCGATTCGACGTCCCGGTGATTGGATTGAAGACGATCGATGCCATGCGCACGGCCGGCGCGACCTGCCTGGCCATTGATGCCCAAAAATGTTTGCTACTCGATGGCGATGCGATCATCCAAGCAGCTAATACCGCACAGATTGCCATCATTGCGGACTAAGGAGAATTCATGTCGGAGTCGAGTCGCTTGGCTGATCAGATTCGCCGCGCATTCGAAGGAGAGGCGTGGCACGGTGATACCGTCCTTGAGATCCTTTCGGATGTCGACGCAAAAACGGCGGCAGCCCGCCCGATCAAAAACGCCCACAGTATTTGGGAGCTTGTATTGCATATCGCCGCTTGGGACGATGCGGTCCGGCGACGTGCGGGTGGAACCGCAGTCTCAGTGTCGGACAAGAAAAATTTCCCTCCCGTCGCCGATACCAGCGAAGCCGCATGGCAGAAGGCGGTTGAGCAGCTGAAACAAACTCACCAGGCTCTAGTCGAAGCCGTTGCCGCGTTTCCCGATTCGCGACTGCAAGAACAGGTGCCCGGGAAAAAAGAGAAGTATCACGACTTCTTTTACATGTTCAGCGGAATCTCCCAGCATGAGCTTTATCATGCCGGCCAGATTGCGCTGCTGAAAAAATTCAAATGATCTTGGCAGTGCCGCAAGCCACTGTGTTTTAATCGACCTTCGGCAACTGGCCTGCGAGAGCCTGTCTATTACCGACAATCTCATCAACGTTGCGGTGATCGGGGTTGGATCGTTCGGGCGCAATCACGCGCGCGTTTATCAGCAGTTAGCAAACGAGGGCCACCCGGTTCGTTTGGTCGGCGTGGTCGATTCCGATCTCGGCCGCGCGAACACGGTTGCGAAAGAGTTCAATTGCCGGACTCTTGGGTCCGTTGAGCAGTTGGTGTCCACCTGCCGGGAAGTGCAAGCCGCTACGGTCGCGGTGCCAACGATTCATCATCTGAATGTGGCGAGGCAGTTGATGGACGCCGGGATCGATGTGCTGATCGAGAAGCCGCTCGCCTCTTCGCTTGCGGAAGCCGCCCAACTCGGGGAAATAGCCGCAAAATCTGGACGCATTGTGCAGGTTGGACACCTCGAACGATTCAATCCGGCGGTTCGAGCAACATTGCCGATCATCACTCGCCCCATGTTTTTTGAAGTCCACCGCCTGAGCGTTTTTACGCCGCGATCGCTGGATGTCGACGTGGTGCTCGACCTCATGATTCATGATCTCGATATCGTGCTTTCATTCGTCAACTCGCCCGTGAAAGAAGTCCGCGCGGTGGGGCTGCCGATCCTTTCTGGAAAAGTAGACATTGCCAATGTTCGAATTGAATTCGAATCGGGATGTGTGGCGAATTTTACGGCGAGCCGCGTGTCGACCGAACGGGTTCGAAAGCTGCGCTTCTTCCAGCCAAAACAATACGTCTCGATCGACTATGGGCGACAGGATGTGATGGTTTTCAGCGTGGGAGATGCAAGCACCGCGGCGCTCCCGTCGGTGAATCCTCAAATTCGGATGACGCGCTTGCCAACGGTGCAAGAAGAACCGCTACGAGCCGAACTGCAGGCCTTTCTCAACTGCGTGCGCGAGCGCTCAAAGCCTCTCGTGAGCCTCGAAGACGGCCGAAACGCGCTAGCCTTGGCGCTGAAAGTGATTGCTGAGATCCAAGCACACGGGAATAAAATCAACCTGGATCAGCTGCGTCGCTGAGAGCCGCTTTCATTGTCAATTTGTGTAAATTCAGGCGAGCGCTAATGCACTCTAAGGTAACTTTCCTTCCTTGTGACCGTCGCGGAATCTCCCCAAAGATGCGAGAATAGGTCAATTAAGGCGCAAGAAGGTGATGTGCGCCGCTTCGTAAGTAATAGAGGGGGGATGGGTTCTCTGGATTGCAACGAATCCGCACCCGCTCGTGTCTAACCAATAGGCAAGTTGTTGATGTCGACCACACAAATTCCGCCAGCCACCCCCACTCCCGCCCCAGATAACGATCGCGAGGGTAAACAGTTCTACGATGCGCGCTATTGGGAATCAGCCTACCGGGAAATCGACGAACCGCCGGCGTTATTGCTTCAACTTCAGGATGACCTGACACGCTCACGGCGGAGAGAAGCGTTCTGGATTTCAGTTGTAGTGCACCTGATTGTTGTCCTGCTGGTGGTGAATTCGGACAAGATCCTCAAATTGCTTCCACGGCAGGCCGTGATTGTCGCGAGACCTCAAGTCTCCTCGGACAAAGATTTGACTTACCTTGAGTTACCTCCTGACGAGCAAAAACTGACACAGCGGCCGAAAACTAACATCATTTCTGACAAGGATCGCATTGCAACATCCAAGGCGCCGCAGATCGATCGCAAAGAGTTAAAGCAAATTTTGGACAGCAGCCGCCCGGGCAGACCGGGACCGGTTGCGCCGCCGGTACCATCGCAACAGCCCTCACCGCAGCAACCAGCAGTAGCTCAGAACACGGCACCTCCGGCGCAACAACAAGGGCAGCAGTCGGCTCCGTCGCCACCGTCGCCTGCGAACCAGATGGCGAAATTGCAGACGCCTCCCATAGGCTCGCCGAATCCCTTCGCAAGCGCAAAGTCGTTGTCCGCGGGATCCTCCATTGAGGAAGCGGCGCGGGCCACGGCCTCAAGCCGTGGCAGCTACGGCGGAGATGGGGGAGACTTCGGCCTGGGCCAAGGAAAGCAAGGCCGGGCTCTTGGGGCGCTGGATGTTCTCAGCGACACCATGGGCGTCGACTTCGGCCCGTATCTTCAGCGGGTCCTGCACGACGTGAAGATGAATTGGTATCAGATCATCCCTGAGTCAGCGCGTCCTCCCATCATGAAGAAAGGCAAAGTTGCGATTGAATTTGCCATCCTTAAAGATGGAAAGGTTGCAGGGATGAGGCTTGAACAGGGCGGTTCGTCCGGGGATGCTGCGCTTGACCGCGCCGCTTGGGGCGGAATTACAGCTTCGAATCCGTTCCCTCCGCTGCCGTCGGAGTTTGGCGGCCAGTATCTGGCGCTCCGTTTTCATTTCTATTACAACCCCGATCGAGCGGACTTACAGTAGCTGCAGCTTCTGCTTCAAATCACTTCGAAACCGACAGGTTGTTGTCGACTGAGAACGTTCCGGGAACTCCTTTTGCCCGCAAGGTGATCATGTCTTTGTCCGCTTGGCTGTCGACGACACCTTCCAGGGTGACATGGCCATTCTTCACGATAATCCGAATCGGCTCAATCACCGGCATCGCATACCTCTGCAACGCAGGGTACCCGTAAATTGCGCGATATAACTTGCGGCGGAGTTGGCTGTCCATGGGGGAAGGCGGCAGCACTTCGATCTGGTTATCAACCTTCTCTACGCCTTCGATGTGCTTCACTGAATTTCCGGCATCGGATTTCACAACAGGGTTCACGACTTGCCCCAGCAGCGTAACGTCGTAGCCATTTATTTTGTACGCGAGATTGTCGAAGACGGTCAGGTTGGGCAGCATCAGAAGTTCGTGCCGTACTTCCTTCTGAATTCGCTCTTCGGCCTTCGGTGACGCTTCCCTTTGCCCAAAGATCCAGCAGGAAAGAAGCAGCAAGGAGACTACAACCAGGGGCGAACGGTGAAAACTCATGGCGACCTCCATCTGAGCGAGATAAGATGCTCAATTTACGCCTCGGATGGAGTCGGCATGGACAAATTCCGTTGTCAGCGAGTGAGAGCTGCCGCTTAAACAAGCTGCAGTTGTGGCTGCTCGGCCGGGCTGAAAGTAAGAATTTCCTCCCTGATTTTTAATCCACGCCTTTTGGCTTCTTTCACGAACGCGTCACCGGGAACGGCCAACTCAAGAGGAGTCGATCCGGCTTTGATCTTTCCTTTTGCGATCATGGCTGCGACGATCGACATGTGCCAGCCGGTAAGCCTTTGCATCGCTGTGAACTTCGTTTTCTCGTCGTAGTAGTCGATGATTTCGACCAAGGCTTCTGTACGCCGTCCATGCCGGGTTCCGATGGCTCGCACTCGCACGATGCAGACATCCCGCGGGTCATTGACTCTCACCTGCTTTTCGAAAAGATTATGAAAGACTTTTCGTGGAGCTATTTCTGTGTCATCGATCTGCACTGGTTGTTCTTCGAACAAGCCGAGATCTGAGAAAGCTTTCAACTGCGCAAAGGTTCCCGGGTATCGAAGAACTTTGAGCTGGTAAGTCTTCAGCTTGCCCTTGAAAGTCCACGGAGCTGTGGAGACGCCGCCTGCGATAAGGAACGCCTCCATCTGTCCTAGCGGCGGGATGTCGATCATTTCCAGTTCGGTGAAGCACGGCGCGTGAAAAAGTTCGCCGTTGCGAAGGATCGTCATCCCTCCGTAATACTCATTCGTCAGTCCCTCGATGCTGAAGGTAAGAGCATAGTTCCATGGTGCTCTGGGCTTCTGCGGAAGGCCGCCATCGTACATGAATATGTGTTCGGGATCTCCCACCAGGCTCATTGCATAGACGGCAAGTGTATTGCCCATTCCGGGGCCCATGCCACAGTCAGGGACTACGCAGACGCCTGCCCGGGACGCTTCTCTGTCCAACTCATGCTGCTGCCTGACAATCTCAGTGTTGCCACCCAAATCGCAGAAAGAAAGTCCGCTCTCGATTGCCGCCCGGGTTAGTGAAAGATTGTAAAAGTACGGCACAGCACTTAGAGCTACGTTGTA